>WNFT01000156.1_pt1 | contig 72555 bp, 62 predicted proteins | sample 5400191 | NCBI WGS metagenome assembly WNFT01 (sample SAMN13153359, study PRJNA577476) | soil metagenome | isolation source: 80 cm saprolite under Madrone tree | place: USA:California | collected 2016-06-14 | reverse complement strand
CGATAGATCCGCTCGGCTACGTCCCGCGGGGACCTCGGCCGCGAGCCCTGAGGCAGCCGGTACGCGCCGTGCACGCGGGCGCGGCGGTTGAAGTCGGTCTCGATGGCACCGGGCCGCACCACGAGAATGCGACACTCTGGGAACGATCCCTCGAGCCTCACGATCTCGATGTAATCCCGAAGGGCGCGCTTGCTCAGGGCGTAGGGCGTGAGGCCGGGGATGAGAAAGTCCGCCGCTCCCGAGAGCACGAACACGAAGCGACGGCAGGACGTGGTTGTCGCCAGGGCGCTCAAGAGCGTGACCGGTGCGAGGAAGTTGACCTCGAGGCAGCGGCGGAACGCCGCCGGCGGGACCTCGTCCGCGTAGCCGGCCTCCGACATTGCCGCGGGGAACACGCAGAGCTCCAGTGGTCGTGCCGAGCCGGCCAGTTCGCTCGCGAGCCTGGCCACGGCCGCGGGATCGGCCAGATCGCAGCGGTCGCGGGTCACCGCCTGGACCGTCCAGCCCCGCTCTCGATACACGTCGGCGAGCGCCCGTCCGAGCCCGCCGCGAGCCCCGACGATCAGCACGTTCGGCTGCCCCGGCGTCGCCGGGGCGAGCGCCGAAGGCGCGGGTGACGTGCCGGCCTCAGGCATCATGCGTATCATAGGGCCGTTCGGTCGCCACGCCCGCGACAAGTTGGATGCGTTTTGGCGGAGCTACGGTGGCGCGCTCCCGCGGTGCTATAGTCGAATTGATGGGCCTGACCGCAGACGACGCTGAGCCGGTCGCGGTCTGGGGAATGACGGCGGCGGTCGACAGGGCCTCGTGGCGGGCAGGCGTCCTTCCTCTCGCGGCGATCGCGACGGCGATCGGCCTGATGTACGCGCCCTCGATCACGAACCCGCTCTGGCTCTGGGATCACCACATCATCCTGCTCTTGGCCAAGGCGCCGCAGTTCGCCCACGGGCTCTTCTGGCACCTGGTCCACTACCGGATCGGATTCCAGGAAGACCTCGTCTACTTCCGCGTGCTGTCGATGCCGATCGTGTTCGGGCTGGCGAAGCTCTTCCAGGACCACCGCGCGCTCTATTACGCGGCGCATCTCCTCGCGCACTTCGGCGCCTCGGTCCTGTTCTACCGGGTGGCGCTCGCGCTCGGCGCCGGCCGAACCGTCTCCTTGCTCATGGCCCTCACGTTCGCCGTGTACGCGGGCGCCGGGAACACCGCGAACATCCCCTTCTATACGACGATCTTCCTCGCCGTGCTGATCGCGGGCGGGGGGGTGCTCGCGGTGCTCCGGTACCTGAGCGACGGCCGCGAGAAGAGCCTGGTGCTCGGCGCGTTCGGCATGGTCCTGGCCACGCTGATCTACGACGCGTTCCTTCTGCTCGCCGTCGCGCTTCCCGTCCTCGCGGTGGCCCTGCGCTGGCGCGACGGCAAGGTGACCGGACGGGAGCTGCGGGCGGCGGCCGCGCTGCTCGCGGCCATCCTCCTCGTGTTTTGCCTCGTGATCACGTCGCTCCAGTTCTCGCCGATCGTGCAGGCAAAACAGGGTGGCGTGGCGCGATCGCTAGACATGACGGTCGTGGAGCTGGTCCAGGGCGGCCGAATCTGGTCCGCGGCGTGGTTCGGCCTCTGGGCGGTCCTCGTCGACCTCGTCCTGTTCTTCCCGGGCCACCTCCTGGACATCTTCCACCGCGGCAACATGCCCTACTGGGACGCCGGCACGCTGGCGGTCGCCTGGCTGGACGCGCTGGCCGCGCTCGCGCTGACGCTGGCCGGCGCGGCGGGCGCCCTCGGGCTGCCCCGCTGGTGGCGGCTGGCGGGTCTCACGCTGGTGGCGGCTGGCGGGTGGTTCGATCCGCGCTGCCTGCTGCTCGCGGTGATTATCGTCGTGGTTGCGTGGTCAGGCCCACCCCCGACCCTCGGGCCGGGACTGCTCCTGGCCGTCGCCGCCGGTCTCCTCACCTCGTTCAACATCGCGCTCGGGCGAGCGGACGGCTACAACGTGGTCGCGTTCCGTCATCACTATGTGAGCGGCTTCTTCGCGCTGCTGGTGGTGGCCTCACTGGTCGGGGCGGGCTGGCGCGAGCGCCCGGGGTGGCAGCGCCGGGTGCTGGCCTTGACGCTGACGGCCTGTCTCGGGCTCAACGCCTGGGTGACCGTCGACGTCCTCCGGGGTGTGAAGCGGGACAACAACATGGTCTGGTCGTTCGACCATGCCCTGACGACGGTCATGGAGCGAGCTGGTCCACGGTCGCTGTTCGTCGCGTTTCCGACGAGCTTCGTACGGGGGCTCGACTGGCGAGGCCAGCCGGCTCAGGACGTGGTGTTCGACTTATTGCACTACCACAACGATCCGATGACACGGTACGTGAACCGGGCGCCGCTCTTCGTGCGGCCGGACGGGATGGTGCGCCCGAACCCTACCTACCGGCGGGACGGGGGCGAGGACTTCCTCTTCCGGTTCGTGCTGCTCGACCTGCCGCCGGGTCGGTTCGAGCTGTTCGGCTCGTCGCCCGGCGAACCCCGCGTCGTTCTCGACAACCGGCAGCTGTCGCTGGTCGGGCGGCGCGTCTCCGATCGAGCGCCGGTGCGCTGGATCTTCGTGTTTCCGTCGGAGATGCGGCTGCCGGTCCAGGTGGCGCTGTCCCGGACCGGTCGGTCGCTGCAACTCTCGGCGAACGGTGTCATGATCGGCCGGACCGACATCCGCGACGTCGACGCATACCTCGCCTGGGAGTCGGACGACGTGGGCCTGCTGGGCCCGGATTTCGAGCGCATCGTCTCCGCCTACACCTTGTACGACACCTACATCAGGATCGGCCGCGGCATCAGCGACGAGAGCTAGCGTCGACGCCCAGTTCGCGGCGCCGTCCGCCTGGAGCTCCCGCAGGGTCCGCGGGCGAAGACGTCGTCGATCCCCGTCGCGAGGTTCGCGTGGTGCGTGTTGATCAAACGGGGAGCTGACGTGATCCAACAGCGCGCGCTTGTGCCGGAGGAACCGGTACCGGGGCGTCCACGACGAGCCGCTGCCCCGCCGACGATTGATGGGAGACGCCGTATCGGCGTCGCGTGGTGCTCGCGGGAGCGCGCCCGGCCGGAAGGGACTCCGCGCGACTCGCCCGCCTCCGGGGCTCAGCCGTTGACCGCGTGACCGAGCCCGAGCACCCGCGCCGTTAGGATTCGGAGAGGCCGACGCAGCCCGAGGACCGTGAGGCCGGCCGCCGGAAGCAGCGCTGCGAGGTACTTCCAGCTGTCATCCACCATCGAGCGATAGCGCAACGTCACCCGCGTGGTTCCCGGCGGCATGACGAGGCCGCGCATGATGATGTTTGTCGGGTAGATCGGGAGTTCTCGTCCGTCCGCGTACGCGTGCCAGCGCGGGTTATAGGCCTCATTGATGACGAGGAACCGAGCGTGGGTCGAGGGGGACGCGTCGATCACGATCCGGTCTCCGTCGAACCGGTGGCCGAGCCTTCCCTCGGAGCCAATTGCGCTCGGAACCGGTCCCTCGACGTAGTCGAGCGGGTCCTTCTTCTCCAGCACCGGCGTGCAGCCGGGCGTCGAGCCGGGGCCGCAGGGAGCGAAGCCCTTCTGGATCGCCGTCACCGCCTGCGCGGTCGTCACGGAGACCGCGCGGCTCGCAAAGTAGACCCGTGGGTACACGTACGGCGAGGGATTGCGGAGCACCACGACGCCGCTCGGCGGGTCGAGGCCCTTGTTGGTGTAGAGCGCTCGCGTCAGCACGATCACGTTGCGGACGTTCAGCAGGCTGAGCAGCTTCCAGGGCGCCCCCTCACCCTCGTCCAGTCGGGCGAAACGGATCGACCGGCGCCCGCGGCTCAGCGTCTCCCGGGGCCAGGGGAGCGACATGTAACGTCTCGACACGCCGTGGAGGTATCCATCCGCCAGCCTGATCCGCCATTGCATGCCGATGGCGGTACTACAATGCGTCGCGATCACCTGGTGGGGGCACAACACGATGGACCGGAACCGGTCGTTGTCGAGGAGCGCGTGCAGGTGCTCGAGCTCCGCCGGACTCGGCGGCAAGAACTCGTCGGCCGCCGCCATGACGCTATCGTTCGTTTCGAACGGCATGTCGTAGCGGCGCGTCTGGGGCCCGCTGAGGAAGTGATCGGCGGCGAGAATCGTCTGCCCAACGATCACGACCGCGAGCAGCGTCCTGAACGTTCCCGCGTCGAGCCACCCGAGCGGCCGCCGCGCGATCGCCAGGACCATGAACACTGCGCCCAGCATCACGAGCCGGAGGACCTCGGATAGGAGCATCGCCGCGATGGGCGAACCCGGCACCCGCAGGAAAACCGGGTGTTCGAACGGGTCGGTGTTGGCGGTCCCGAGCGCCAGGATCGCGATGCCGGTGAGCGCGACAACCAGACCGCGGCGCAGCGTCGGCCGCCACGCGCGGTCCCGCGTGAGGTAGAGGCTCGACACCAACGCAATCGGAAAGAGCGCCGCGACCGAGAACCGCGTGTGGAGAAAGGACACGTTCGCGAACAGCAGCGCAAAGAGCCCGTAGGCAGGCGTCCAGTGCACGACGACGAAGACGACGGCGATGACGCCGACAAAGAATCCGTAGCGCACGACCTGCGATCGGTCGGGATCGTCGCCGGCGATGCTCGCCCGATATCGGCCGCGCGCGACGATGAGCACGAGCAGCATCGAGGCAAACACGCTCGCGAAGAGCAAGTTGCCTTCGGAAAGATTCAGGGAATGAGCTCCGGCCGCCTCCCGCCAACTGCGACCAAAAATGTCACCATCGAGATACCGCAGGAGAAGCTCGGGGCCCACGTATTCAAGCGGTTCGCCCGACGAAGGGCTCGCCGTCCGCGTCGACTGCATCACGTCCGCGTACTGCACGTAGAGGCGAGGGGCGCCGAGGATGGCCGCCAGGCCGAGCGACACGGTGAAGGCGAAGAGTGGCGCGCGTTCCCCCCGGAACACCCGATAGCCACCGTAGAGGAGCAGAAAGATCGCCACGTAGACGAACGGCTGGAGCAGCGAGATGTACACGCAGAGCGCCACAAGCGCGGTCGTGAGCGCGATGCGGCGGCCGGTGTTGGCCGGGGTCGCGGTGCGGACCAGGTGAAAGAGGATCGGCGTCAGGAGGACAGGGAGGTACTCGTTGTCGTTCTGGGAAAGTTTGAGCAGGGAGAAGGTCGAGAGGGCGAAGATGAGCGAACCGGTCACGGCCGCCAAACGGTCCCGGCAGAGCGACTGCAGCACCGCGTAGGTGACCAGCAGCGTGAGCACGAGGGTCGTCACCGCAACGTATCCGAAGACCTTTACCACGTCGCCCGTTCCCAGCAACGTCGGCAACACGAAGAGGGGGGAGAAAAAACTGCCGGGAGAGGACAGCGTGTCGAATCCCGTGAACACGAACTCACTCCAAGCCGAGAACGTCCCGCGGGTCAGGTTGCTGGAGTGAAACGTCGCAAAGGACAGGTGGTGATTCCAGCGGTCGGAATTGCCGATAAAGCGGTAGCCCTCGAAGAGCGGCAGCCTGAAGAGAAAGACCGCGGTGCCGCTCAGCAGGAGCGCGGCCGGCAGATGCGAGCTCAGGGCGCACAGCCAGGACCGGATTCGTTGGCCTGGTCGCAGACGCGGGATTCCCGCCAGCTCCGTGCCTGGCTCGCCCCCGCCGGTCATGCCCATCGCTCTCGGGCCAGTGCCTCGAGCATCCAGCGTGCCTCCCCGTCTCACAGCGTGACGCTCCGGGACCCATCCGATCTGGGGGCCAAACCGGACGAGGCACGGGCCGAGGACGGCAACGGTGACGAGTGCCGCCGGCGGGCGCGGGGAAGACGGCAGGGGCGGGCGCCGAGGGCCGAGTCGGCTACGTGAGCCATTTTTCGAAGTCGACCTGGGTGACCGCCTCGTCCGTCTTAGGGTGCGAGACCAGCTGGCGGAAGAACTTCGGCGGGACCGTGACGATATCGGCCCCCGCCTGGAGCGCCTCGTTGACGTCGAGGATGTGGCGGACGCTCCCGACGATGATCTCGCTCGGGACGCGCCACTCGCGGAACACGGCGTGGACCTGCCGGACGATGGACGCCGCGTCGTAGCCGATGTCGCGGACACGGCCGTAGAAGAGACTCACGTAGTTCGCCCCGGCTCGTGCGGCCATCACCGCCTGGTTGAAGGACATGCAGCACGTGCAGTTCACGCGGATGTCGCGCCGCCGCAGCTCGCGGATGACGGTGAGCTCGCCCCACCCGATCGGCACCTTGACGTTCAGGTTGGGGTACGCGCCGAAGTGTCGAAGGAAGTCCTCGGCCTGGGCGACCATCTCGGCGGGCCGGGTCGAGAAGACCTCGACACTCAACGGAATGTCGTAGCCGTACTTCTCGAGCAGGCGGATGATCTTCTTGATGTGCTCCCGGAAGTCGCCCTTCTCCTCCTTGGCGAGGATGGACGGGTTGGTCGTCAGGCCGGCCGGGAATCCGCGCGCCAGCGCCTCCTCGATCTCGACCAGGTTCGCAGAGTCGACGAAGATTTTCATCCTGTCCCTTCACTCCGCAGAACGGTCCCTTGACCGCCGTCACGGTGCTCGGCCCGGGCCCCGCTGGCTGATCCGTCTCGGCCACGCTCGGCGCGGCGGCCTCGACGTCCGTGGGGACGCGGCAGAACGGCGCCGCGTTCGCTCGGCCCGGCCGACCGCTCCGCGCTGATGGTGCCGTGGCCGACGGCGAGGGAGCTCACCCGTACCGCGCCTGCCGCTCGAGGCTGTCGATCCGCTCTTCGGTTTCGGCGGGCGTCACCGGGACGTTGCCCTGGCGCTCACACGCGATCGCCGCGGCGAACGAGCCGAGGATCGACGCGATGACGATGCTGCGGGTCGTCGCTAGCGCGAGCGAGGCGTAGGCGAGGAGCGCGTCGCCGCCGCCGACCGGGTCCACGAGCTTTGTCGCGAAGCTCTCGATCGTGAAGAACTCTCGTGGGTTCGGCCCCGGGCTTCGGTAGCCGATGATGCCCCGCTCGCCCAGCTTCAGGATCAGGTTCCGGCATCGGGCCTGGCGGAACAGCTCGGACGCGAGCGGCCGCACGACCGAGTCTTGGTCGGCGAGCGCGAAGCGCGCCTCGCGCTCGTTGGGGGTGAGGAGGTCGAAGTCGGTGAAGTCAAGGATGTTGCCCCAGCGATTCGAGACCTGGCTGTCGGCCACCTTCAGGGCGGTCGCGGGGATGTCCCGTGTGAACCGAGAGATCGTCTGGCGGTTGAAGATGCCGTGCCGGAAGTCGCTGCAGACCACGACGTCGGCGGGGGTGTCGCGGAGCGCGTCGCACAGGGTCCGGGTGATGCGCTCCGATATCGGCCGGTTGTCGACCCGGTCGACCTGGAGCATCTTGTACCCGTCGGTGATGAACCGCTCCTTCCGGGTGGTGGGGCGCGTCCGGTCGACGATGGGCCGGCAGTCGACGCCCGACGTGTCGAGTTCCCGTAGGGCGAAGGTCTTGAGCTCGTCCTCGCCGAGGACCGTGGAGAGGGAGACGGTCGCGCCGGCCGCCTTGACGTGCCGCGCCACGCCGCCGGCGCCGCCCGTGAAGAGGTCCGAGCGCTCGAGTCGGACGCTGAAGGTCGGAGACTTCGGCGCGCCGCCGAGGAGGGCGCAGTGGCTGTAGGCGTCGATGATCGTGTCGCCGAGGACGTGCACCCGCACCCCGGCCAGCCCACGCAGAACCTTGCGGAGATCCGCGAAGTCGACGCCCTCGGACTCCATGAGCGCGAGGAGCTTCTCGAGCGGGATCCTCGGCGCGTGCGCCTCGATGAGTCGCGAGGAGGAGTACACGATGTCGCCGGGCGTGAAGACGATCTCCCCACCGTACTCGTCGAGCGTGTCGATCTCCTCCTGTGTGCGCGGCGGGATGCCCTCGGCGAAGTACTCGTAGCCCTTGGCGAAATAGTCGGGCTGGAGGGCGCGGATGTTCTCGATCGGCGTCGGGTTGGCGTCGATGATCACGTAGTCGACCATCTCGAGGGCGGCCAGGTTAGCCGCCCGCAGCTCCTGGGGGACGTACGGGCGGTGATCGGCCTTGAGGATGTGCTCGTCCGCGGTCAGGCTCGCGATCAGGAGATCGGCCTTGCCCTTGGCGTACATGAGGTGCCGGAGGTGACCGGGGTGGACGATGTCGAAGGCGCCGTGGCACATGATCACGGACCGTGCCCGCGGCCGCGGCCCGATGGCCTCCCGGAGCTCGGCGACGGTCTTGATCTTGTGCTGGTAGCTCGGCCCCATCGGGGTCCCGGGTCAGCCGAGCCGGTCCGCGAGGCGCGGCGGCCAGGTGGGCGGCGCCGGCGACGCGGCGCACCGGTCCTCGATGGGCTCGAGCACGAGGGCGCCGGCCTCCTCGGCTCTCACCGCAGCATCGCCGCCTGGATCGTCTTGACGTTGTAGTAGCGTGTGTCGCTCGTCGAGTTCGGGAGCTTGCCCGCTTGGAAGGCGCGGCAGAGGTCCACGATCGCATCCTCGACCGTCCGCTTGGGCCGCCACCCGAGCTCCCGCGCGATCTTCTCCGACGAGATGTGGTAGGACCGCAGGTCGTTGCTCGGCGAGGTCGTCATCTCGATCGGGGCCAGGTGTGGCAGCTCGCGCAGGACGACCGAGTGGACCATGCGGCCAAGGTCGGCCACCGTGTGGTTCTGATAGCCAGCGTTGAACGTCTTGCCCGCGAAGGCGGACGCCGGCATCGACAGCAAGTCGACGTAGAGGTCCGTCATGTCCTCGATGTGCAGGTTGGGCCGCTTCTGGGCGCCGCCGAAGATCGTGATCTTGCGATTGTTCACGGCGAGGTTTGTCAGGATGTTCACGGTCAGGTCGAGCCGCTGCCGCGGCGAGTACCCGCAGATGGTGGCCGGGCGGATCGTAACCGTCGTGAAGTCGTCGCCCTGGTACCGGAACAGAATGGGCTCGCACATGCCCTTGTACTTGTTGTAGTCGGTGAGGGGCACGAGCGGATGGTCCTCGGTGACGTTCTCCTTCTCGCTCACGCCGTACACGCTCGAGGTCGAGGCATAGATGAAGCGCTTGGCGGCGCAATCGCGGGCGATCGCGACCAGCGGCTCGAAGGCATCGTAGTTGATGGACCTGCTCAGTCCCGGGTCGAGCTCGAAGCTCGGATCGTTCGAGATGCACGCAAGATGGATGACGATGTCGCTCCCGGGCAGCGAGTGCTTCAGGAGGGCCTGGTCGCGGATGTCGCCCTTGATGCACAGAAGGCTTGGGTGGGGGGGGAGCACATCCTCTCCGAACAGGAAGAGATCAAGGACGCGCACGCGATAGCCGCGGGCCAGAAGCTTCGGCACCAGCACGGCGCCGACGTAGCCGGCCCCTCCCGTCACAAAAACGGTCTTCGAATCGGATCTCACGGTCTGCCCTCCCGTTGGGTGGCGGGGTTGTGCTGGCGGCGGCCTACCGACCAGCGCCGGCCTGCGGGCGCGGCGCGGAGGCTCGGGCGAGACGTCGCGGGAGTGATCAGCCCTTTGGGCATTGTTTCCCGACTCCTTTATCGTTCAGCGTGGCGGCCCGTCGCGGGAAAATGCAAGAATGTAACCACCCACCCACGTCGGCTAAATCCCTCTGTTGCTAAGCGAATCGATGCTTGGTCCCCGCTGAGTGCTCCACAGGGGACACTGGCTGGCACGAAAGTACCGTTTTCCGACGACGCGGCCGACGCTGGCCTAGGCTTGGTGCCATCGAGGCACGGACGAGTCGGCTAGGACGGCGAGCTTCGCGTCGCGCTCCCGCGTGGCCTAGCGGCCAGGCCGAGGCGGCGGGCGGCCCCGTCAGGCCGTCAGGCCGGATCTTGCCAGTACAGGTAGCGGCCGCAGCTCTCGCAGTGGATCAGCTGGATCTGGGTCCGCAGCTCGAGGACGGCTTGGGGGCGGATCGCCATACGGCAGCCGGCGCAAATCTGGGAGGGGAGCGCCTGGACCACGGCGAGGCCGCCGCGCGCCTTCAAGAGCTTGTCGTACTCGGCGAGGACCGCCGGCGGCACACCGGCGGCGAGGGAGGCGCGCTCGTTCCGCAGACCCGCGAGCTCGCCCTCGACGGTGCGGAGCTTCTCGCGCACGACCGCCTCGTTGACCTTGCCCTCGGTCTCGGCGTGCTTGAGCTGGGCGTCGGCGTCGCGGATGTCGGCGGTGAGCCGTTCCTGCGTCTCCATCAGCGTGAGAATCTCTTCCTCGATGCGCGACTTCTCCTGCTTGATCTCCTCGATCTCAGCCAGCACCACGGAGTATTCCTTGTTGGTCTTGACCTCGTAGAGCCGCGCTTCCGCCTTTGCGCGCTTGGCGGCCGACACGTCCAGGTCCTTCTCCTTCGTCCGGATGCTCTTCTTGGTGGTGTCGAGGCGGGCCTTGGTGGCTTCGAGCGTGCTCCGCGCGGCGCTCACGCTCGCCTGGATGGCCTCGATCTCCTTCGGGAGGCGGGCCGCCTCGCGCTCGAGACCGGCGATGCGCGTGTCGAGCGCCTGTAGGTCGATCAGCAGCTGGAGCTCTCGATCCACGTCGCCTCCGTCACAATGGTGGGCCCACCCGGACTCGAACCAGGACCTGACCGGTTATGAGCCGGCTGCTCTGCCATTGAGCTATGGGCCCAGGGCCGCATGATAGCACCGAAGCGCGGCGCCGCCCGTCTCGCTCGGCTCGAATTGAGCGGCGCCACCCGCCTGTCCTTGGGCGTCGCATCGCCGTCCGGGGGGCTCGCCCCCGGGTCGCGTCCGCATCGTCAGCCCTCCAGGAAGCTGCGGAGCTTTTTCGACCGCGACGGATGCCGGAGCTTCCGGAGTGCCTTGGCCTCGATCTGGCGGATGCGCTCGCGCGTGACGGCGAAGTCCTGACCGACCTCCTCGAGCGTGTGCTCGCAGCCGTCGGAGAGCCCGAACCGGAGTCGCAGCACCTTTTCCTCCCGGGGCGTGAGCGTGTTGAGGACGCGGTTGGTCTGTTCGCGGAGGCTCAGACCGATGATCGACTCGACCGGCGAGACCACCTGCTTGTCCTCGATGAAGTCGCCCAGGTGGCTGTCCTCCTCCTCGCCGATCGGTGTCTCGAGGGAGATCGGCTCCTGGGCAATCTTCAGGACCTTCCGGACTTTGTCGACCGGCACGTCCATCTTGGTCGCGATCTCCTCGGGGGTCGGCTCGCGGCCGAGCTCCTGGACCAGTTGGCGGGAGGTGCGGATCAGCTTGTTGATCGTCTCGATCATGTGCACCGGAATGCGGATCGTCCGCGCCTGGTCGGCGATGGCGCGGGTGATGGCCTGTCGAATCCACCAGGTGGCGTAGGTCGAGAACTTGTAGCCGCGGCGATACTCGAACTTGTCGACCGCCTTCATCAATCCAATGTTGCCTTCCTGGATCAGGTCCAGGAACTGGAGTCCACGGTTGGTGTACTTCTTCGCGATCGAGATGACGAGGCGGAGGTTGGCCTCGACCATCTCCTTCTTGGCTCGTGCCGCCTTGTGCTGGCCGGCCTTGATCACGGCCATGACGCGCTTGATCTCGTCGGCCTTGGCGTTGGCTCGCTGCTCGGCTCGCTTGATCTCCTGCTGCGCCACCCAGATCTGGCGCTGCTTCGGGCTCGCGAACTTCTTGGCGGCCTTCTGGTCGAGGTCGGCGTCGGCGTGGGCGCCGTTGCCGCCATTGCCGCCGAAGGAGACGTAGATCAGGTTCTGCACTTCCTCCGCCGACGGCCGACGGCCGTTGGTCCACAGCGCGATCACGCTCTCGGCCCGCTCGACGTTCTCGAGCAGCTCCCGCAGCTCCTGCACGAGGCCCCGGCGCTCGGGGTCGATATCCTCGCGGTCGATGATCTGGGCGCCGATGTTGAGGGCCCGCAGCGTCTCGAGCACCCGCTGCTGCTTCGCCTGGGACTGCCCCTCGTACTTCTTCCACGCGGGGTCCTTGCCGCCCCGGCGCTTCCTGCCCGCGGTCCCCGCCCTGAGCTTTCGGGCGCGCTCGAGGAGCTGCTCGCGCTCGCGCAGCAGACGGTCGACGGTGGAGAGCTTCCCAATCACCACGCGGGTCAGCTCGTCGGCCTTGTCGTCGTCGAACTCCTCCTCGGAGATCTCGACCACTTCTTTGATCGAGATCTCGCGCTTCCGGAGCCGCTCCCGGAGCATGCGGAAGCGCTCGATGGCGAGGTTAGTCGAGAGGACGGCCCGCGCGACTTCCTCCTTCCCCTCCTCGATGCGCTTCGCCAGCGCGATCTCCCCTTCGCGCGTCAGCAGGGACACCCGGCCCATCTCGCGGAGGTAGAGGCGCACCGGGTCCTCCGTGCGCCCGACCGGCCCCGGCGTGAGGTCGATCGGCTCCGCCGGACCGTCGCCCTCGTCGACCTCCTCGGGCACCGGGGTCTCGATGTCGGAGGGCAGCCGGTTCGCCTTGGCCGAGGCGACCACCTCGATGTCCAAGGCGCCGAACATCATCATGATGTCGTCGAGCTGGTCGAGCGAGACCAGGTCGGAGGGAAGGGCGTCGTTCACCTCATCGTAGGTGAGGAAGCCCTTCTGCTTGCCCTTCGCGATGAGCTTGTCCAGCCCTTCCAGCTTGGGTTCGTCAGCCATTCGTCTGAACTCCTTGTGGACCCGAAGGCCTGGCGTGTTGCCTTGCCTCGGCGCTGCCTCCGAGGGTGAGTTCGCGCGCCTGCTCTCCGGCGCGCTGGAGGGCGAGAAGCTCTGTCTGCACCCCCTCGATCGAGGCGCCCCCGGCCGCCTGCTCCTCGGCGATCGCGCGGGTGGCCTCGCGGAGGCGCCGGAGTTGGCGCTTGAGCTCGAAGCGGTTCTGGAACTGCGCGAGCTCGGTCGCGGCGTCCATCTGGTCGCGCTCGTCGAGGAGCAGCGCCGCGAGGACGCCGCGCTCGACGTCGCCCGGGAGGTCCGGCATCAGGGCCTCCGCTGGCGCCTCCGGGCGGGCCCGGAGCGCGGCGAGGATGGCGCGGAGCCCGGGGTGCGAGAGGTCGGCGTCCTCGACGATCGGGAGCAGGGCCGTGCGCGCGTCCGGAACGGCCAGGAGCAGGAGGAGCAGTTCGCGCTCGGCCAGCGGGACGCCCGCCGGCGCGCTGGCGGGCGATGGGGTGGTCGCCGGCCGGCGCAAGGCACCCTGCAACCGCTGCGCCTCGATCCAGAGCTGCGTCGCGTCCAGCCCGAGCCGGCGCGCGGCCTCGCGCGCCAGCGCCAGCGCCTCCTCGGAGTTGGTGACCTTCGCGAGCATCATCGCGACGCGCGCGAACGCGGTCGCGCGCCCGCGCGGCCCGCTCGCGTCGCCGGTCTCGGCGAGCGCGCGGTCGAGCGCGTAGGCGAGGAGGCTCCGCGACGCCGCGATGCACTCGGCGAACGCGGCGGGACCCGCCGTGCGGAGTAGGGTGTCAGGGTCGTGGCCGGGCGGGAGCAGTGCCACTCTGAGCCGCACCGACTCCGCGTCGCCGAAGCTGCCGTTCCGGCTCAGCGCCCACCGCATCCCGTCGGGGGAGGGCTCGAGCAGCTCCTCCGCCCGTTCTGCCGCCTTCTGGCCCGCCAGGTCGGCGTCGAAGAAGGTGACGACCTCGCTGCAGTACCGCCGCAACAGCGCGAGTTGGGCGGGCGTGAACGCGGTGCCGAGGGCGGCCACCGTCTCGGCAAAGCCGTACTGGTGGGCGGTCACGCAGTCGAGGTATCCCTCGACGAGGAGGGCGCGGTTCCGGGTCCGGATCGCCTCGCGCGCGAGGTCCATGCCGTAGAGCATCTGGCCCTTCGAGTAGAGCGGTGTCTCCGGGGAGTTCAGGTACTTCGGCGACTCGTCGCCGAGGGCGCGCCCGCCGAACGCGACGACACGACCTTGGAGGTCCCGGATGGCGAAGAGGAGGCGGCCGCGGAAGCGATCGTAGAACCCGCCCCCGTGCTGCCGGGGCACGACGAGACCGGCCCGCTCGAGGATCTCCTCGCCGACCTTCTCGCCTCTCATGACCGTGAGGAGCGCGTCCCAGCCCTCCGGCGCGTAGCCGAGGTCGAAGCGCTTCGCCACGGCGGGATCGACGCCCCGCCGCTCGAGGTACGCCCGCGCGCGCTCGCCCTCAGGCCGCCAGAGCCTATCGGTGTAGAACGCGAGGGCGAGCTGCATCGCGCGGTGCAGCGCCTCCCGCTCGCCCTCGTCCCGGCGCCCGCGGTCCTCCGGGAGGTCGACGCCGGCCCGGCGGGCAAGCGCCCGGACGGCCTCGGGGAACGAGAGCCGGTCCTGGCGCATCAGGAAGCCGAACGCGTCGCCGCCGACGCCGCAGCCGAAGCAGTGGAAGATGCCTTTTGCCGGATGCACCGTGAAGGAAGGCGTCTTCTCGGTGTGAAAGGGACAGAGGCCCTTCCAGTTCGCGCCGGCCTTGCGGAGCGCGACGAACTGGCTCACGAGGTCGACCAGATCGAGGCGGGAGCGGATCTCATCGAGCACCGCGCTCGGGAAGCTCGCCATCAGCCGACCCTGAGGGCGGCGACCGTCGCGCCGGCGCCTCCCTCGCGCGCATCCCCGTAACGGAAGGACTCGACGAGCGGATGGCCCGCGAGCAGGTCGTGAACGGTCTTGCGGAGCGCGCCCGTGCCCTTGCCATGGATGAGCCGAACCGCCGGCAGGCCGGCGAGGAACGCATCGTCGAGGTATTTCTCGACGATGCCACGCGCCTCGTCGGTGGTCCGGCCGAGGAGGTGCAGCTCCGGGGCGATGTTCGTCTTTCCGGGGATCCGGACCGGGCGGGGCCCGGGCACGCCCGCCGCGATCTTGCGCAGGCTCTGCACGGGAACCCGGACGGTAATCGTCCCGGAGGCGACCGTGGCGGTGGCCCCCGCGACGGCCTGGAGCTGTCCACGGACCCCGAGGTGAGGCGCCTCGACGGTGTCGCCCGGGGCGAGCGGCCCGCTCGGCGCCGGGTCCTCGACGGCCGCAAGTCCGGGGCGCGCGGCGAGATCGCGCACGCGCTGGCGGACTTCGTCGAGCGTCTTGCGCGACCGCTCGGCGTGCTTCAGGCGCTCCCACTCGACGGCGACGGCGCGTCGGATCTCGGACAGGAGCGCGGCGGCGTCCTGCTTGGCGCGGGTGACGACCTCCCTGGCCCGGCCCTCGGCCCGCGTGAGCTCGGCGGCGGCGCGGGCGAGGTGGTCGGTGGCCTCGCGCTCGTTCCGCTCGATCGCGAGGGCGCGCGCCGCCTCGGTGCGCGTCTGCGCATCGAGCCGCGACAGGAGCTCGCCGAGCCGGGCCGCCTGCGCCGAGCGGTGGGCCTGCGCCCGCTCGATGAGCGTCGGGTCGAGGCCGAGGCGGGCGGCGATCGCGAGGGCGTAGCTCTGCCCCGGGTAGTCGTAGACCAGACGGAACGTCGGGGCGAGTCGTTCGCGATCGAACTCGACCGCCGCGTTGCGAGCGCCCGGGTGCGTGCTGGCGAACGCCTTCAGGGGCTCGAGGTGGGTGGTGGCCATCACCAGTGCCCCGCGTCGCTCGAGGGCCTCGAGGATGGCCTGCGCCAGCGCCGCACCTTCGTCCGGATCCGTGCCCGCGCCGAGCTCGTCCAGGAGCACGAGGGAGTGGTCGTCCACGTGCTCGAGCACGTCGCGCACCTTGCGGACGAAGGCCGAGAACGTCGAGAGATTCTCGGCGACGCTCTGCTCGTCGCCGATCACGGCGACGAGGCGCGAGATCAGCGGCAGGCGGCTTCCCTCTGCGGCCGGAACGTGGCAGCCGACCTGCGCCATCAGCACGAGGAGCCCGAGGGTTTTGAGCGCGATCGTCTTGCCGCCGGCGTTCGGGCCGGTCACGACGAGGAGGGGCCGCTCCCGGCCGAGCTCGAGATCGACCGCGACGACTGGACGGGCCGGATCGCGCCAGCTCTGGGCCAACAGGAGCGGGTGGCGCGCGGCGCGGAGCGACACCACTCCCGGGTCCAGGACGGGGAGCGTCGCGTCCATCCGCTCGGCGAGCCGGGCGCGCGCGACGATCCAGTCGAGCTCGCCGAGGTCCGCCACCAAGCGCTCGATCTCGGGCAGGCGAGCCCGGACGGCCTCGCTGAGCTCGGCCAGGAGTCGTGCCGCCTCTTGCTCCTCCTGGCGGGCGTTGTCGACCAGGTCGTTGTTGGCCTCGACGACGCGGTCCGGTTCGACGAACACGGTCTGGCCGCTCTGCGAGCGGTCGTGGACGATGCCGCGGAGGCGGGCGCGCGCTTCGGCGCGCACGGGGACCACGTAGCGCCCGTTGCGGCGGGTCACGTAGCGGTCGCTGAAGATCCGGTCGGCGTCGGCCGTCTGGAACAGCGCGTCCAGGTCTCGGACGATGCGCCGCTGGAGGTCTCGAATCCGCTGCCGGAGGCGGCGGAGCTCGGTGCTCGCGCCGTCGGTCAGGGTCCCGTCGTCGGCGAGCGCCGCGGAGAGCGCCTCGCGGAGGTCGTCGAGCTTCGGGAGGCGGTGACCGATGTCGGCGAGGGCGGGCGCGATGGGACGGATGCTCTGGCCGTACGCCCTGAGCCGGGGAGCGGCCTCGAGGAGCGGAACGAGACGCCGAAGCTCGACGCCGTCGAGGACCGCGCCGTCCGCCCGGCAGCGGGTGAGGCTCGGTCGCACGTCCGGGATCGCTTGCCAGGGGGGGAGGCCGTGGGCGGCCACGGCGAGGCGCGCCTGACTGGTCTCGTTGAGCGCGGCCGACACCGCGGGCGGGTCGAGGAGAGGAGTCGCTCCGAGAGCGCGGTCGCGCCCCATCGGCGTGTCGGTCTCTGCTGCGAGGAGGGCCCGGACCTCGTTCCACTCGACGCCCCGGCCCGAGAGCGCCTCTGCGGCCATGTTGTCGACTCGGTCGCCCCCGCTGGTCACGGGCGGCGCATCAGAGGAGCGGTCCGGAGTGTCGCCGGTGCTAATCCGAGAACCGCTCGCGCCGCTTGGCTTTCTTCCGCGCCACCAGCGCCTTCCGTTTGCGCCGGACGCTCGGCTTTTCGTAGTGCTGGCGCTTCTTGAACTCGGAGAGGAGCCCGGCCTTCTCGCACTGCTTCTTGAAGCGCTTGAGGGCGCTCTCGAAGGACTCGTCGGGCTCGATGATGACCTTGGTCACGCAGTTTCCTCCCCCTGCCGGCCGACCGACCTCCGAGGGATAAACGATAACTATATACCATGTAAGGGGGGGTCAGGCAAACGACCGCCCGCCCGTCGACGCCGCCGCTCCGACAGAGCGGCGGGTCCCGTCCGGGGGACCGATCACCGCGGACCCCCGACCGCCCGGGCGGCGACCAAGTCGAGCACCCGGTCCGCGGCCTCCTGGCAGGCTGCCTCGATGAGCGGAACCTCCTCGGGCGTGAAGCCCGTCAGCACGTGGTCCGTGACCTGGTCCCTGTGCGGTGGCCGGCCGATGCCGATCTTCACGCGTCGAAGCTCATCCGTGCCGAGGGCCTCCATGATGGAGCGGACGCCCTTGTGGCCGCCGTGGCTGCCCTTCATGCGGACGCGCACGATCCCGAGCGCCAGGTCGATGTCGTCGTACGCCAAGATCAGCTCCGCCGGCGAGAGCCCGAGCCGGGCCGCGACGCGCGCCACCGGCGGACCGCTCGCGTTCATGAAGGCGAGCGGCTTGACGAGGTAGAGCGTCTCGCCCTGCCACTCGCCGCGCGCGACGAGCGCCGTTCCCTCGCGCGTCGGCCGCTTGTGCAGGGCCCGGGCGAGCAGGTCGACCACCCGCTGGCCGACATTGTGGCGGGTGTTCCGGTACTCGGGACCGGGGTTGCCCAACCCCACGACGGCCTGCGCCACGCGACCCCGTCCCGCTTACTTCTTCTCTTTCTCCCGCTCCTTGTCCCGCTCCCTCTTGCCGCCCTCCTTGCCGGCGGCTTCCTCGACGGGTGGCTCCTTCGGCTTGCGCTCGGTGAGCACCTCGGGCTCGGCGGGTGCGGTGACCGCCGCGGCCGCCGCCACCGGCACCTCCTCGGCACGCGGCGGCGAGACCGTCGCCACGGCCTGGTTCGGGTCGTTGAGGATGCGGACACCAGCCGGCACCGTGAGCTGGGAGACCGTGAGCACGTCGCCAATCATGAGGGCGGAGACGTCCGCGTCGATCCGCTCCGGGATCAGGCTCGGCAGACAGGACACGGTGAGCTCGTGCATCACGAGGTTGAGGATGCCCTGCTGGTCCCGGACACCCGCCGGCTCGCCCTGCGGGTGCACGGCCACACTGACGGTGATCGGCCGGTCCATCGCGACTTCCTGGAGGTCGACGTGTACCAGCGCCTCCGAGACGGGATCGAACTGCATGTCCCGGATGATCGCCATCCGGTTCTCGGTGCTCCCGTCGAACGTGAGCGTCAGGAGCTGCGTGCTCCCCTCGTGGCCGTGGATGAGACGCAGCACATCGCGCGGGTCTGCCGTGATCGGCACCGCCGCGGGCCCGCCGTAGAGAATGCCGGGAACCCTGCCGCTGCGGCGCAGGCGTTTCGCGACCGACTTGCCCGTGCCCTCGCGACGCTGGATGGTGAGTCCTCGCTGTTCCATGCGGTGATCCGCTCCTAAACGAACAGGGTAGAGACCGACTCTTCGTCGTGAATGCGGCGGATGGCCTCGCCGAGCAGCGGCGCGACCGTCAGCACGGTCACGCGCGCGGCCCGCTTGGCCTCGGACACCGGGATCGAGTTGGTGACGATCACCTCCTCGAGGACGGACACCCTGATCCGCTCCACCGCCGGCCCCGAGAGGACGGGGTGGACTCCGCAGGCGAGGACGCGGCGGGCGCCCTCGCGCTGGAGAGCCTCCACCGCCTGGACGAGCGTGCCCGCGGTGTCGATCAGGTCATCGATGATGACGACGTCCTTGCCCAGCACGTCGCCGATCAAGTGCATAAACACGGCGACGTTCGGGCCGTCGCGCCGCTTGTCGATGATCGCGAGGTTGGCCTTGAGCCGCTTCGCGATCGCGCGGGCCCGCTCGACGCCGCCCGCGTCGGGCGACACGATGACTGGGTCCCGGAGGTCCTTCTTGCCGAGGTAGTCGATGATGACGGGCGCCGCGAAGAGGTGATCCACGGGGATGTTGAAGAAGCCCTGGATCTGGCCGGCGTGCAGATCGAGCGCCATCACGCGGTCGACGCCGGCCGCCGTGAGCAGGTCCGCCACGAGCTTGGCGGTGATCGGCACCCGCGGCTGGACCTTGCGGTCCTGGCGGCCGTAGCCGTAATAGGGAAGCACCGCCGTGATACGCCGCGCCGACGCCCGCTTCAGCGCGTCGATCAACACGAGGAGCTCCATCAGGTTGTCGTTGACCGGCGGGCACGTGGGCTGGATCAGGAAGACGTCCGCGCCCCGGACGTTTTCGTTGATCTGAACGAAGATCTCGCCGTCCGAGAACCGGTCGACGTCGGCGTCACCGAGGGGGACCCGGAGGTACTGGCTGATCTCGTCCGCCAGCGGTCGGTTCGCGTTGCCGGAGAACAGCTTCAGCTCGTAGGCCATCGCGCCCTCGCTCCGGTCTCAGCCCGCGGGCGGCCCCGCCGCCCGTCGGTCGGGCCCCGCCGCGGCGCGCGGGCGCCCCGACGGGGATGGATATGGTTGGGGCGGGAGGATTCGAACCCCCGAATACGGGATCCAAAGTCCCGCGCCTTGCCACTTGGCCACGCCCCAACGAGCCTCATTGTCGTTCAAGGACCGCTCGCGCTCAACCGCGGAGACGGATCGCCGGACCCGCCACCGTCCGGACCGACCAGCACGACCACGAGGCGCGCGCCACCCGCCGCCGGATCTGCCGGGCGTGGTCGAGCGAGCGCGCGACCCCGAAGACGGTGGGCCCGCTCCCCGACATCACCGCCCCCAGCGCCCCCGCGCCGACGAGCGCCGCCTTCATCTGACCGATCACCGGGTACGCCGGCTCCACGACTCGCTCCAGCCCATTGTAGAGGCTCGCGGCGACCAGCGCCGCATTCCGTCGCGCCAGCGCCTGAATCATCGCCCGCGTCCGGGCGCCGTCGGAGAACACCCGCTCCGTCACGAGCCCGTACACCTCCCGGGTGCTGAGCGGGAGGTTGGGATTCACCAAGACGAGCGCGTATCCGCCGCCCTCCCCGAGCCGCCGCACGCGCTCCCCCCGGCCGGTCGCCAGGGCTCGGCCGCCCCGCAGGAAGAAGGGCACGTCCATCCCGAGCGCCCCCGCGACCTCGGCGAGCCGCTCGAGACTCCAGCGGAGCCCCCAGAGCCGATTCAGCCCCAGGAGGGTCGCCGCCGCGTCGGTCGAGCCCCCCCCCAGGCCGGCCGACACCGGGATGCGTTTCTCGAGCCGCAGCCGCGCGCCGCGATCGATCCCCGCGGCTTGCCTCAAGAGCGCCGCCGCGCGCGCCACCAGGTTGTCCGCGTCCGACGGCACGCCGGGAGAGTCGGTGGCGAACACCAGGGAGTGCGGGGCATCCTCGAGCACCATCCGGTCGGACAGATCCACGGTCTGGAGCACCGTCGTGATCTCGTGGTAGCCGTCCCCGCGCTTGCCGAGCACCTCGAGCGCCAGGTTCACCTTGGCCGACGCGCTCAGCGCAAGGCGGCGGACGCTCCCGGGCCCCTTCGACAAGGCGGGTTACCCTAACACGCGGTGCCGGCTCGGTCAACGGAACCGTTGAACGTTCGCCCCGTTCGGCACCCGGAGCTCGAAGCGCTCGGCGTCCAGACCCGTCGCGATCTCCGGCTCCCGGTACTGGACCGTCGCCTCGAAATCCTGGCCGGCCGCGGCGTGGATCTCGGACGGCACCGGGCTGCCGGGGGTGCGGGTGTACGTGACGACGAGGGTCGTTCGCCCGCCGCCGATCGCGACCTTGTGAACCTCGCCCCCCTCGACGTCGAGCCACAGGCGGGCCCGCTGGCGTTCCCCCGTGAGCTCGAGCGACGGGCCCTCGCCGTCCGACGGCAGGATCTCTACCCTCCTGAGGCCACGGCTCGGGATCACGCGGCCAAGGAGCAGGCCGACCAGGTCCTCGGCGTCGAGCGGTACGCCGAGCCAGCGGCTCGTCGTCTGCTCGTTCACCTGATAGGAGAAGGCCAGGTTCTCGGCGACGTTATAGGCCGAGAGCGTGCCCCCGGATACGGTGAAGAGGAGCACCGGCTGACCGAGCGGGGAGAGCGCCTCGAAGCGGAGCGAGGCGGGCGGCTTGACGAGGAGCACGCCGCTGAACCGCTGGATCCGCCCGCCGCGGCGCACGGTGACCTCGGCCAGGGTCCTGAGGTCTCCAAGCTCGTCCCGGCGGAGCTGGAGGAGAGCTAGGAGGCGCCGGGCTTCGTCCGAGGGGGGCACGATCCCGCGGGCCGCCGGCGTGCAGGCGGCGAGGCACAGGGCGAGGCCGGTGCTACTGACTAGCCTTCGGGCTCTCACCCTTGGCACGGCGCGGCCGGTTGCGCTCCACTTCGATCTTCTTCCGCACCGCCTCGGCGGTCGGATCGAGCGAGAGCGACTTCTGCCAGGCCGTGATCGCGTCCTCGGCGAGGTCGTTCTTCATGAGCGCGTCGCCGAGATGATCGAAGATCACCGGGTCTTCCTTGGCCTTCTCGACGGCGCGTTTGAGCTGGTGCAGCGCCTCCGGGTAGCGGCCCTGCTGGTAGAGCGCCCAGCCGAGACTGTCGATGAAATACCCGTTGTCGGGCTCGAGGTCGAGCGCCTTCGTGATCAGCGTCACCGCCTCGTCGAGGTTGACGCCCTTCTCCGCGAACATATAGCCGACGTAGTTGTAGGCCTCGGCGTGGGCGGGATCGATCCGGATCACCTCGCGGAAGGTGCGGATCGCGTCGTCAAACTTCGACTGCTTCTCCAGGACCACGCCGAGCTGGAAGAGCAGATCCTTGTTCTTGGGTTCGAGCGAGAGCCCTTCCTGAATCGTCGACTGCGCGCGGTCGTACTGCTGCGCGCGGTAGTAGGCGGTGCCGAGGTAGAGGAAGAGCTCGGGCCGGCGGGGTTCGAGGTTGACGGCCTCCTTGAGGAGCACGATCGCCTCGTCGAGGCGCTTGAGGCGGCTATAGAGGAAGCCGAGCTGCACGCGGGCGTCGACCGACTGCGGATCCGCGTGCAGGATCTTCTGGAGCTCCTCCTGCGCCTGAGCCTCCTTCCCCGCGTCCATGTAGGTCGTGGCGAGGAAGTACCGCGCGCGCAGGTTCGAGGGTTCGAGGGCGAGCACGCGGCCGAAAGCCTCGGCGGCCTTGTCCCACTGCTTCTCCTCGTAGTAGACGGCGCCGAGCTTCATGAACACCCGCGGGTCGCGGGGGGCCTCTGTCGCCAGGCGTTCGATCTCCGTCTCCGCTTCCTTGTAGCGGCCGAGCCGGATGAGGAGGTCGCCGAGCCGCTCGACGAAGGCGGCGTCCTCGGGATTGGTCTTGATGGCCTCGCGGTATACCTCGATGGCCTTCTCCGGCTCGTGCCGCGCCTCGTAGGCGTACCCGAGCGCGGTCCAGGCCCCGTCGTGCTCCGGGTCGAGCTCGATGGCGCGCCTGAGCCGCGCGATGGCCTCGTCCCACTGCTCTTGCTCGACGGCGAGCCGCCCTAGCAGGAAGTGCGCCTGGGCGAGGGTGGGCTGCACGTCGATCAGCCGCAGCAGCACGCCGCGGGCGCGGTCGTAGGCCTTCCGCTCGACGAGGAAGCGGGCGAGTGTCAGATAGGGGTCGGGCGCCTTGGGATTCAGCGCGATGACCCGCTCGAACTCCGCCTCCGCCTCCGGGAACCGCTTCTGGGCACGCAGGAGCTCGGCGAGCGTGAGGCGGGGCGCCGGCTGGTCGGGCGCGAACTCCACGGCCTTCCGCGCGGCGGCGAGGGCCTCCTCGCCCTGGTCCAGACGGGCGAGCCACTGGGCGAGTTGCCCCCACAGCACGGCCGACTTCGGATCTCGCCCGATCGCCTCGCGGAGCTCCGCCACCGCCTGCTCGAAGCGCGCCGCCTGCGCGTGCATCTGCGCGACCGCGTAGTGGTAGTACGCCTCGGCCGTCGGGTCGGCCGCGACGCGCGCGACCTGCGGCGGGAGCGGGGTGTCCGCGTTGCTCGCGACGGGCGCCGCGCTCGCGCATCCGGCGACAAGAATCGACAGGACCGCTGCCGGCAGGAGCATTCGTCTCATGCAGTACCTCGCCTCAAGAGAAGCATCCGGACTTGACGAGCAACCGACGCAGCGAATCCGCGAGGGCCGGGTCGGTGATCGGGGCGACGACGTCGTCGATCGCCCGGCGCTCGCGCTCGGCGACCGCTCGCGCGGCTGCCGCCGCCGGCCGGCCGGGCGGGGGCGCGGCGGGCTCGAGCCGGCCCAGCGTGACTTTGATCGACCGCACCGTGTCGGGCCCGTACTCTCGCGCGAGCACGGCGACGATCTCGGGAGCGCGGAGCGTCAGTTCGTGCAGCCAGGGTGAATTGTCCACCACGACCTGGAGACAGTGGCCCGCGAGCGCTCCCGGTTGAGCGCGCCGGGCGACCTCGGGTCCGACCAGAGACAGCCACCCCCGCCGGACCGCCTGCTCGACGAGCCGGTCTCGGATCTGCGGGACGGCGGTCGAGAGGATGTCACCGACGGCGCGCGGCGCCGATGACCTCATCGCGACCCATCATAGCGCGCTCTCGAGCCCGCGACCAGAAGATCCGCTCCGGCCAAATTGACTTCGATGTGACGCGACTTTATAGTGTGATTCCCATGAGCCGGCCCGGGCGCGGAGACACTCTTTCTCTGGGCATCGACGACCTCGCGTTCGGCGGCGAAGGCGTCGGTCGCGTCGACGGCTACGTGGTCTTCGTGCGGGGCGGGGTTCCGGGCGACCGACTCCGGGTCCGGCTCGTCGAAGCCCGCCCGCGATTCGCCCGCGGTGTCATCGAGGCGATCGAGATGCCGTCGCCGGACCGAGTCGAAGCGCCGTGTCCCTACTTCGGCCGGTGCGGGGGCTGCCGGCTGCAGCACATCGCCTACCCCGCTCAGCTCGCGTACAAGACCAAGCAGGTCGCGGACTGCCTCGAGCGCCTCGGCGGGCTCGGCGCGTTCGAGCTTCGTCCGATCATCCCCGCCCCGGCGCTCTACGGTTATCGGAACAAGATGGAGTTCACCGTGGCCGGGACGGCCGACGCCACGTCGATCGGGCTCCACGAGGCCGATCGGTACGACTCGGTGCTCGACGTCGAGCGCTGCCTGCTCCAGCCGGACGCGCTCAACGCGCTCCTCGAGGAGACGCGCCGCGACGTGCGGGCTCGCCGCCTCCGCGCGTGGGATGCCGAGACGGGGACCGGGCTCCTGCGCTTCGTGATGCTCCGGGCCGGATTCCGGACGGGCGAGGCGATGGTCAACATCGTCGCCGGCGCGCCCGAGATCGAGACGCTGACGCCGCTGGCCGAGCGCCTGCGCGCCCGCCTGCCGGGGACCGTGAGCGTCGTCCTGAACGTCAACTCACGGAAGGCGAGCGTCGCCGTCGGCACCGAGGAGCATCTCTTGGCCGGCCGCGACCACATCAACGAGTCGCTCGGCGGCCTCACGTTCCAGGTCTCGGCGAACTCGTTCTTCCAGACGAACACCGAGCAGGCGGAACAGTTGTTCGCGCTCGTCGAGGCCGCGTGTGAGCTCGGGGGCGGCGAGACGGTCGTCGACCTCTATTCAGGCACGGGCACGATCAGCCTGCTCCTCGCCCGGCGCTGCCGCCGGGTGTACGGGATCGAGGTCGCCACGACGGCGGTCGAGGACGCCGTCCGCAACGCCCGCGCCAATCGGATCGACAACTGCACCTTCCTCTCCGGCGAGGTGCGCCACCACCTGCCCGAACTCATCCGGAAAGGGGTACGGGCCGAGGTGGTCGTGGCGGACCCGCCGCGGGCCGGCTTCCACCCCAAGGCGCTCCGCGCCCTCGTGGCGCTCGCGCCGGCGCGGATCGTCTACGTCTCCTGCAATCCCGCCACGCTCGCGCGCGACGTCGTCGGGCTCATCGGCGGGGGCTACCGCCTGGAGTGGGTGCAGCCCGTGGACATGTTCCCCCACACGCCGCACATCGAGGCTGTCGCCCGCCTGACCCGCGCCGCCTGACGCGCGGCGCCGCCCGGCGCGGCGATCCCGACGGGGAGCTCATGGAAGACCGGCTGGTCCTGGCGGGCGCGACGCTGATCGACGGGACCGGCGCGCCTCCGGAGGAGGGCCGCGCGGTCGTCGTGGCGGGCGGGCAGGTGACCGACGTCGTCGCCGCGTCCCGGGCGCCCTCCGGCACCGTGCTCCGCCTCGACGGTCTGAGCCTCCTGCCCGGGCTCATCAACTGCCACGTCCACCTCTGCCTCGGGGCCGAGGCCGATCCCGTGCGCCCCCTCCTTGACGACCCGCCCGCGCTCACGGCGCTGAAGGCCGCGCTCCGCGCGCGTCAGACGGTCGAGGCGGGCGTGACGACCGTCCGCGACCTGGGCGGGAAGGACTACTTGGAGTTCTCCGTCCGGCGTGCGATCGCCGAGCGGCTGCTGCCGGGGCCTCGGGTGCTGGCGGCCGGCCGCGGGATCTGCATGACCGGCGGTCACGGGTGGTGGTTCGGGCGCGAGGCCGACGGGCCCGACGACGTGCGCAAGGCGGTGCGCGAGCAGCTCAAGATGGGCGCCGACGTCATCAAGATCTTCGCGACAGGCGGCGTCATGACCCCCGGCGTCGAACCGGGGTCTCCGCAGCTGACGGAGGCGGAGATCCGCGCCGCGATCGAGGAGGCCCGCAAGGCGGGGCGCCGGGTGGCGGCCCACGCCCAGGCGGCGTCGGGGATCCGTGCCTGCGTGGACGCGGGCATCACCACGATCGAGCACGGCGTCTACCTCGATCAGGACCTCGTCGCGCGCATGAAGCAGACCGGCGCCTACCTCGTGCCGACGCTGATCGCTCCCCACGCGATCGCGGGCGGGGGTGAGGCGGCCGGAATCCCCGCGTTCATGGTGCGGAAGGCGCGCGCCGTCCTGGAGGCGCACGGCCGGAGCTTCGAGCTCGCCGTTCGCGGCGGGGTGCCGATCGCGGCCGGCACCGATGCGGGCACGCCGCTCAACCCCCACGGCAGCCTAGTCCCGGAGCTGAGGTTCATGATCCGGTACGGTTTGTCTCCGATGGACGCGCTGCGCGCGGCGACCTCGTCCGCGGCGTTAGCACTCGGACTCGAGCGCGAGGTCGGCCGCGTGGCTCCGGGCTTCGCCGCGGACCTGCTGGCCGTGGAGGGCGACCCCCTCGCCGACATCGACGCGCTGGCCCGCGTCCGACTCGTGCTCGCCAACGGCGAGCCGATCGTCAACCGGCTCGGCGCCGCCGGGCGCGGATAGCCCGCCCGATCCGCGCGGCGACCAGCGCGAGCGCCGCGCCGACCGAGTCGATCGCGACGTCGCGGAGGCTCGCCGTTCGCGACAGGGTGAAGACCTGGCGCCCTTCGTCCACGCCGGCCCAGCCGACCGTGATGGCGAGCGCCCACTGCGCGGCGGCGCCGGCGCCGATGTCGCGGCGCCGCGCGAACGCGCGGTACCAGAGGAGCGCCAGCGCCGCATACTCGCCGAGGTGCGCGAGCTTTCGGATGCCGGCGTGGAGCGTCGTGAGCTGACCGACGGACGCCCACGGCAGGAGCCACCGGAGCAGCGGGATCAGCAGCGCGCCCGTGTGGGACGCGCTCCAGGCGTCCGACGAGAACCACAGGATGACGCCCATCCAGAGGACGGGCGGTCCCCAGTCGGTGGGTCCCAGCGACTCTCCGCGGCCCACGAGGGGGCGGGTCAGCCGGTCGCGGCGGCGAGGCGCTCGACGATGAGCGCGTCGACCTGGGAGAAGTCGGACCCCACGTATCGCCGGCCGTCGACGGTGAACGCCGGGTAACGGCCGAACCGCCGGACGAGGGATTTGACGAACCCCTCGGCGGACAGCACGTCGATCAGGCGGAGGGACACCCGCGCGCCGAACCGCTCCGGAAGCGTCCCGGCCCACGCGGACAGTGCGTGGAACTCCGCGTCCAGGTCGTCGGGGAGCCCCGACTCGATCTGCTCCTGGTGCACCTTCCGGCCGAGCCCCATGACCTGCCAGGTCACCTCGCAGTGCCGTCAGTGGAAGTACAGGGTCGGGACGTAGGCGATGACCTCGACGCGAACCGGCCGGCCCGGTGACTCGCCGCTCATGCGCGCCTCCCGCGACTCCTCCGATGGCTGGGCGCCCGGCGCGCCCGCCCCAACAGTATAGTCTCCCGGCCCCGGCGTGATAGAGTGGCGCGGATGCTCGGCGAGATTCTCGATGAGCTCCTGACCTCTCGGACCACCGGGCCGTGCATCACCGCCACGCGGCGCTTTCCCGCCCGTCCGGCCGTGCCCGCGCCGTTTCCCGCGTCGCTCGATGGGCGACTCGTCGACGCGCTCCGGGCGCGCGGCATCGAGCAGCTCTACTCGCACCAGGGGCGGTGCTGGGAGCTCGTCGACAAGGGCCAGCACGTGGTCGTGGTGACCCCGACCGCCTCGGGGAAGACCCTCTGCTACAACCTCCCGGTGCTCCAGGCGCTCCTCGGATCGCCCGACGCCCGCGTGCTCTACCTCTTTCCCACCAAGGCGCTCGCCCAGGACCAGCTCGCGGAGCTGGAGGCCCTCGCCCGGAGCCTGCCGGAACTCCGGATGTTCACCTACGACGGCGACACGCCGCAGGACGCGCGCCGCGCGGTGCGGGCGCGGGCGAACCTGGTCCTCACCAACCCCGACATGCTGCACTCCGGGATCCTCCCGCACCACACGAAGTGGCTGAACCTCTTCCAGAACCTCCGCTACGTCGTGATCGACGAGCTTCACGCCTACCGCGGTGTCTTCGGCAGCCACCTCGCCAACGTCGTGCGGCGGTTGAAGCGGATCTGCGCGCACTACGGCTCGGCGCCCCAGTTCATCATGGCCTCCGCGACGATCGCGAACCCACGGGAGCTGGCCGAGCGCCTGATCGGCGAGCCTGTGGAGGAGGTGGCCGAGAGCGGGGCGCCCGCCGGCGAGCGGATCTTTCTCTGCTACAACCCGCCCGTCGTCAACCCGGAGCTCGGCATCCGGGCGCCCTATCTCGGCGAGGCGGCGGGGCTCGTCGCGCGCTTCCTCAAGCGGAAGATCGCCACGATCGCCTTCGCGCAGAGTCGCCTGGCCACGGAAGTCCTCCTGTCGACGATCAAGGCGTCCGTCGCCGACAAGACGGGCGATGCCGGGATCGTGCGCGGGTACCGCGGCGGATACCTGCCCACGCGGCGGCGAGCGGTGGAGCAAGGGCTTCGCGCGGGCGACGTGCTCGGGGTCGTGTCTACCAGCGCCCTCGAGCTCGGCGTGGACATCGGCCACCTGGACGTGGCCGTGCTCGCGGGCTATCCGGGGACCATCGCGTCGCTCTGGCAGCAGGCGGGGCGCGCGGGCCGCCGCAGCGGGCCGTCGGCGGCGATCCTCGTCGCCACCAGCGCCCCGCTCGACCAGTTCATGGCCGCGCACCCGGACTACCTCTTCGGCACGCCGCCCGAGCACGCGCGGGTGAACCCCGACAACCCGTTCATCCTGGTCAACCATCTCAAGTGCGCCGCCTTTGAGCTGCCGTTCGCCGAGGGCGAGACGTTTGGGAGCACGGCCATTGGCCTGCACCTGGCCGCCCTCGAGGAGGAGGGGCTCCTGCACCAGGCAGGCGGGCGCTGGCACTGGGCGTCCGAGACCTACCCGGCCGACCACGTGTCCCTGCGGACCGTGACCACGGACAACTTCCTGGTCCTCGACACGACAGCCCGTGACGACAAGCAGGTCAAGCGACGGCAGATCATCGCCGAGGTGGACTGGTCGAGCGCGTTCGCGACGATCCATCCCAAGGCGATCTACCTCATCGAGAGCGAGCCGTACGAGGTCCAGGCGCTCCACTTCCGCGAGGACGAGGAGAAGGTCGCGTACGTCAAGCGGGTGTCCGTCGACTACTTCACCGACGCCGTCAGCGCGAAGGGGGTCTGGATTCTCCGGCGCCTGGCCGACCACGGCGGCCGTGGCTATCGGGCGGTCCACGGCGAAGTGCTGGTCGCGGAAAAGGTGGTGGGCTTCAAGAAGATCAAGCTGGGCACGCTCGAGAACGTCGGCTCCGGTGAGGTCGAGCTGCCGCAGCAGGAGATGCAGACGACCGCCGCCTGGCTGACGATCGACCCGGCCGTCCTCGCGCGCGTGAGCCCGTCGCGCGAGGAACTCGTAGACGGCCTGCGCGCGGTGACCTACCTGCTCCACCATCTGGCGCCGATGTTCCTCCTGTGCGACATCCGCGACCTCGGCTCGTGGCTGGGCGACGCGACGCCGGCGAGCGCCGCGTCGACGGTCGACACGCCCCCGTCGACGCGCCGGCGGCTGCTCGAAGCCGAGCAGTTCAACCCGACCGTCTACCTCTATGATAGTTACGCGGGCGGCATCGGCCTCGCCGAGCGCGTCTTCGAGGTGGTCCCCGAGCTGCTGGCCCGGGGGCTCGAGGTGCTCCGGGCCTGCCCGTGCCGCTGGGGCTGCCCGTCGTGCGTGGGGCCGGTGAACGAGGTCGGGCGTCGGGCCAAGCAGACCGCCGCCGCGATTCTGGACGCGCTGCGCGGCTGAGCGTCGTCGATGGACACCCTCGAGGACCTCCGGCGGGTCGTCCGCCGGGTCGACCCCGGCCGCCCCGGCCGCTCCCGCCCCGAGCCAATCGAGGCGCTCGTGGGCGGCGCGCTCGAAGAGACCGAGCACGGCCCGGTCCTGACCGTTCGCCGCGAGTACGCGCTCGACCACCGGCACGGCGAGGCGGTCCTCGGGGGCGCGTTCGCCGCCGCGCCCGCGCTGCTCGGGATGCTGACGCGGCATGGGGTCCCCGCGGGGGGCGCGGGCCGGCTCCTCTTCCTCGACACCGAGACGACCGGTCTCGCCGGCGGGACCGGGACCTACACATTCTTGGTCGGCGCCGGGCAGGCCGAGGGCGACCGGTTCGTCGTCCGGCAGTTCTTCATGCGGGACCTGAACGAGGAGTCGGCCCTGCTCGCCGCGCTGGCGCCCCTCGTCGCGCGCGCCGACGGCCTCGTGACCTACAACGGCAGCGGCTTCGACGTCCCGCTCCTCGAGACCCGCTTCGTGCTCGCCCGCCGGCGCTGGCCCGACCTCTGGCACCTCGACCTGCTGGCGCCGGCGCGCCGGGTGTGGGGCGCCCGGTTCGCGGACTGCCGACTGACGACGCTCGAGGCCGGGGTCCTCGGCCTCGAGCGGACGAACGACGTGCCGGGCGCCATGATCCCGGCTCTCTACTTCGACTTCCTCCGCCGCCGGCACCCGGGCGCGCTGCCCCGGGTCTTCTCCCATAACCTGATCGACGTGCTGTCGCTCGTCGCGCTGACCGCGTGGCTCGCCCGCGCCCTCGGGGCTCCCGAGGAGTGCGCCCTCGCGCCAGAGGAGCACGCGGGGCTCGGCCGTCTCTGGGAGCGCGTCGACCTCGAGCGGAGCCTCGCGTGCTACCGCCGGTCGCTTGCCGACGGGCTCGCCGGGGCCGAGGGCGACCGTGTGCGGCTCCGGCTCGCGTGGTGGGAGAAGCGCCGCGCGCGCTGGGACGCCGCGCGCACGCTCTGGGAGGCGGCCGCTCGCGCCCCCGAGTTCGACCCGCGGCCGTGGGAGGAGCTCGCGAAGCTCCACGAGCACCGGCGGCGCGACTTCGCCGCCGCCCGCCGGGTGGTCCTCGAGGCGATCGAGCGCGCGGAGCGCGCGGGCACCGCCGCGCGCGCGCGCCGGGAGCTCGGTCATCGCCTCGCCCGCCTCGAGCGCCGCCTCGCGGCGGCGCGCTGAAGCCGGCCGCCAAATCCTGCTAGGATAGTTTTCAGGCGTGATGACGCACGCGCTCGAGTTGATCCGGCGGCTCGAGGAGACCATCGGCGGGGCCTTCGTCGGGAAGCCCGACGTCATCCGGCTCGCGGTGGTCGGCCTCCTCGCCCGCGGGCACCTGCTGATCGAGGACGTGCCGGGCGTCGGGAAGACGACCCTCGCGGCGGCCCTCGCCCGCTCGATCGGGGCCGGGTTTCAGCGCATCCAGTTCACCTCGGACATGCTCCCTTCCGACGTGCTCGGCGTCTCGATCTGGGAGCCCCAGCGCGGCGAATTCGTCTTCAAGCCGGGGCCGCTCTTCACCAACTTCGTCCTGGCCGACGAGATCAACCGCACCACCCCGAAGACCCAGTCGAGTCTGCTCGAGGCCATGAACGAGGGGCAGGTCTCGCTCGACCACACGACCTATCCACTGCCACGGCCGTTCATGGTGCTCGCGACGCAGAACCCGCGCGAGTACGCAGGCACCCACCCGCTGCCGGAGTCCCAGCTCGACCGGTTCCTGCTGCGGATCCGCATCGGCTACCCGGCCGCGCTCGACGAGAAGACCATCCTGCGCGGCGCCGCCGCGCGCGGGCCCGACGCGATCGCGCCGACGATCGCGGTCGAGGAGGTGCTGGCGCTGCAGCAGGAAGTCGAGCGGGTGCGGGTCGAGGAATCCGTCCTGGACTACGTGATGGCGATCGTGGCGGCGACGCGGACCTCGGCCCTCCTCGCCCTCGGCGTGAGCCCGCGCGGGTCGCTGGCTCTCTTGCGGGCGGCGCAGGCGCACGCGCTCGCCGACGGCCGCGACTACCTCGTCCCCGACGACGTCAAAGGCTTGGCGGTTCAGGCCCTCGCCCACCGGGTGATGCTGAAGACGCGGAACGAGCTGGGCAGTCCGGATGGCGAGTCGGTGATCCGGGCGATCGTCCAGGATCTTCAGGTCCCCCGGTAACCTGAGGGAGGGCCGAGCCTATCGGACGGATGCCCCGCCGCGCAGGGTCCGCGACGGCGGCGCTGCCGGCGGTGACGCCGGCGCCCTCGTCGTCCCGATTCGCCGATCGCCCAGGGTGGGCTCGGCTCGCGCGCCTCGTCCGCCCGCGGCGGACGATCCGGCCGACCCGCGAGGGCTGGTGGCTCCTTCTGGCGGCGGTGGGGCTCGGCTTCGCCGCCATGAATACCGGCAACAACCTGCTCTATCTGCTCGTCTCGATGCTGCTCGGGCTCATCGTCGTGTCCGGTCTCCTGTCAGAGCGGTCGATGCGCGGGCTCACGATCACGCTCCAGACGCCAGAGGAGATCTTCGCCAACCGCCCCGCGCTCTTCGGCGCGACGGTCGTCAACCGGAAGCCGTGGGCCGCGTCCTACTCGCTCACGCTCGAGATTCTGCGCCCGGCCGGCGTCCCGCGGCTCGTGTACGTGCCGCGGCTCGCGCCCGGCCAGGACCACGTGTTCAGCTGGGAGGAGACGCTCCCGCGCCGCGGCCGGCAGCGGCTGCCGGGGATCAGGATCACGACGCTGTTTCCGTTCGGCCTCTTCCTGAAGGCCGGGCGCGTCGTGCTGCAATCGGAGGTCATCGTGTATCCGGCCGCGGCGGCGATCCCGGCCGCGCTGCTGGCGGAGATGGGCGCGGGCGCCGCCCCGGCGCGACGGCGCGGGCGGGGCAGCGATCTCTACAGTCTGCGCGAGTACCGGTGGGGCGATGATCCGCGCCTCATTCACTGGCGGAGCACGGCCAAGGTGGGCGCGCTCGTGGTGCGCGAGCTCGAAGCCGACGCGACGATGGACACGCGGATCGTGCTCGAGGGCGCGGGCGCGAGGCTCGAAGCCGGCTTGTCCTTGGCGGCGTCACTCGTGACGCACCTGATCGGGTCCGGAGCCGCGGTTGAACTCGCGGCGCCCGGGGTCTGGGTGCCGCTCGGCGCGGGGCGACCACACGAGCGGCGGCTCCTCACCGCCCTCGCGCTCTACGAGCCGGCGCCGGCGGGGGGCGAGGTGTCACCGCCACGCTCGTCGGGCCTGCCCCTCCGGGAGGTCCGGGTTGCGCTCGCATAGCTCGGCGGCTCGACGGGACCGGCGCGTCGACCGCCTCCCGACCGGAGGTCCGCCCCTCGTGACGGCGGCCGGCGCCTTCCGGGTCGCGACCTATCTGCTCGCGGTGGACGGCCTCCTCGCCCTGCTCCTCGCCGGCCTGGTCGGCGGGCCCGGCGCCGCACTCGCCGCCGGCGCCCTCGCCGCCAGCTGGTGGCGCGACCGGCTCCAGCTCCCCGCGCTCCGCCGCCTCGGCCAGGCGATGATCGTGATCGCCGCCGGGGCCTCCGCGATCGACCTGCTCTACCTGGCGGCCTCGCTGCTCGACGGCTTCGTGCGCCTGCTGCTCTTCCTGCTGCTCTACCGCCTCTTCACGCGACGGTCGCTCCGCGACGCCCGCGACGTGGGCTTCCTCGCGTTCTTCATGCTGGTGGCCGCGTCGTCGGTGACCTTCGATCTCGCGTTCCTCGGCATCTTCTTGGCGTTCCTGGTGCTTGGCGTGTGGACGTTCATGCTCCACCACGTGCTGGGCGAGGCCGAGCGGGTCGGGGCGCCGGGACCGGTGGCGGTGACGGGCCGCGGGTGGCTCGGGCCCCCGTTCCTCGGCCTCTCGCTGGCGGCCTCCGCCGCGACCCTCGCGGTCACGGCCGTGTTCTTCATCGTCATCCCCCGCGTGGGCCAGGCGGCGCTGCCCCTTCGCACGAAGCTGGGCGCGATGGTGTCGGGCTTCTCCGACCACGTCGACCTTGGGGCCTTCGGGGAGATCGAGAGCGACCCGAGCGTGGTGATGCGCGTGCGCTTCCCCGAAGGCCCCGCGACGCCCGAGACCTTGCCCAACCTGCGCTGGCGGGGCGTCGCGTTCGATTACTTCGACGGCCGCGGCTGGAAGGCGCTCCGACCCCAGCGCTCGACCCTCACGCGGGCCTCCGGGGGCCAGTTCGAGCTCAAGCGCTATCGGGGCGCGGGCCCGTTCGTGACCCAGGAGATCTACCTGGAGCCGATCGGCGCCGACGTCGTCTTCGCGGCGCCCAGACTCCTCGGGGTCGGCCTGGGGGCGGCGTCCATCACCACGGACGACATGGACGACGTGTCCGTGGCCATCCCCGCCGCGCGACTCCGGTACCTCGCCTACTCGGAGCTCGAGCCGGCGGGGCGGCTGGGCCGTGACGCGGAAGCGGCGCCCCTCGACCGACGCTCGCTCGACCGCTATCTGCAGCTCCCGCCACTCCCGGCCCGCATCGCGGAGCTCGCGCGGAAGGTCAGCGCGGGGAGCGGGGGCCCCTACGACGCGGCCCAGCGACTCACCCGATTTCTGGCCGTCACGTACGACTATACGCTCGCGCTCTCGCGGCAGACCCAGCTTGAGCCGATCGACGAGTTCCTGTTCGTCCGGCGGTCGGGCAACTGCGAGTACTTCGCCTCCGCGCTGGCGGTCATGCTTCGCGGCATCGGGATCCCCGCCCGGCTCGTCAACGGCTTCCAGCGGGGCGAGTGGAACCCCTACGGGCACTACTTCATGATCCGGCAGCGGGACGCGCACTCGTGGGTCGAGGCCTACTTCGACGGCGTCGGCTGGGTGACCCTCGATCCGTCACCCCGGGTCGCGGCCGCCGGCGGCGGGCTCAACCGAGCCGGGCTCTATCTCGACGCGCTCCGGTTGCGCTGGTACCGCTACGTCGTGAACTGGAGCCTGCGCGATCAGGTAACGGTTGCCGCCGCGCTCCAGCGCGAGGCATCGGGGTGGCGGGAGCATCTCCTGCTGGCTCGCGCGGCGAGCGACCTAGGACGCCGCGGGCCGGCGGTGGCCGCGGGGGTCGCGGCGCTCACCATCGGGCTCGGGCTGTGGCGGCGCCAGCGGGCCCGGCGCACGGCGCGCCCCCAGCCCCGCGTTCCCCGATTCTACGCGCGGGCCCTCCGGGTGCTGGCTCGACGCGGCTTCCGTCTCGGGCCGGGCGAGACCGCCCGGGAGTTCCTGGCCCGCGCCCGCGCCGCCGCGCCCGCCTGCGCGGCGCCGCTCTCCCAGGTGACCGCGGGCTACGAGCGGGCCCGGTTCGGCTCGGCGCCGCTCTCGCCGAGCGACCTCGCAGAGCTCGACCGCTGCGTGACGCGGCTCGAGCAGCCGCCGCCCCGCCCGTAGGAGGCCTGGCCGCCGCCGGCTCCGCCTAGCGGACCGGGGTCAGCGGCGGCTTCCCGTCGAGGACGGCGAGGCAATTCTCGACGGCGAGCGTGGCCATCTTGTGCCGGGTGGCCTCGGACGCGCTGGCGATGTGCGGGGCGAGCACGACGTTGTCGAGCCCGAGGAGGCCCGGATGGACCGTCGGTTCCGCCTCGAAGACGTCGAGGCCCGCGCCCGCGATCCACCGCTCGGTCAGCGCCCGGACGAGGGCGGCCTCGTCGACGATCGGCCCCCGCGCCGCGTTGATGAGGTAGGCAGAGGGCTTCATTGCGCGGAGCGCCTCAGCGTCGATGAGGTGGCGCGTCTCGGGCGTGAGCAGGGAGTGCAGGGTCACGAAGTCGGACTCGCGAAGGAGTACGGCCTTATCGACGAACGTCGCGCGGAGCTCGGCCTCGGTCGCCGCGGCAGCGCGGACGGTGTCGCAGTAGAGAACGCGCATGTCGAATCCGAGGGCCCGCCGGGCGACCGCGCGCCCGATCCGCCCGAAGCCGATGACCCCGAGGGTCTTCCCGTGCACGTCGCCGCCGAGCAAGCGCAGGAACTCCCACCGGTGCCACTTGCCGGCCCGCACGTAGCCGTCCGCCTCCACCACACGGCGTGCCGTGGCCATCAGGAGCACCCAGGCGAAATCGGCGGTCGTGTCGGTCAGCACGTCGGGGGTGTTGGTGACGACGATCCCGCGTCGATGCGCCGCCGCGACGTCGATGTTGTTGTAGCCGACCGCGACGTTGGCGACCACCTTCAGCCGGGCGGCGGCCCCGAGCACCTCGGCGTCGATCGTGTCCGTGATCTGGCAGACCAGCCCCTCCTTGTTCTTCAGCCGGGCCATCAGTTCGGCCTTGGGCAAGGGATCATCGCCGGTGTGGAGGTCGACCTCTGCCCGCGAGCGGGCAAGCTCGATCGACTCTCGAAGTAAGCCCATAGAAATCAAGATTTTATGGGTCATTCCGGGCCTCCGGTGAGTACGAAAAAATGACTTGATCTGGCGTTAGCGGGAGACTATAGTAGCACTCGGCTCGGTCGAGTGCTAACGGCATCGACCGAGCCGAATAGCGAGAAGCGGTAATCGATCTGGGCCCGTCGACCCGTGGCTTAGCACGGACCACCACTTCCGAAAGAGGAGGACAGTCGCTCATGAAGATCCGTCCGTTGCATGACCGCATCTTAGTCAAGCGCGTCGAGGAGCAGGAAGTCCGTCGCGGCGGAATTATCATCCCCGACACCGCGAAGGAAAAGCCCCAGGAGGGCAAGGTCGTCGCCGTCGGAAACGGCAAGGTCACCGATGACGGCAAGAAGATCGCGCTCGACGTGAAGACGGGCGACCGCATCCTGTTCGGCAAGTATTCGGGCAACGAGGTCAAGATCGAGGACGAGGAGTACGTGATCATGCGCGAGGAAGACGTCCTCGCGATCCTGGAATAGCTCCAGCCAACGCCAACGAGAAAAGGGAGAGACGACCTATGCCAAAGCAGCTCAAATTCGAGGAAGACGCCCGCGCCGCCCTGCTCAGGGGCATGAACATTCTGGCCGAAGCGGTCAAGGCGACGCTCGGGCCGAAGGGGCGCAACGTCGTGATCGACAAGAAGTTTGGGAGTCCGACGATCACGAAGGACGGGGTGACGGTGGCGAAGGAGATCGAGCTGAAGGACGGCTACGAGGACATGGGGGCGCAGATGCTGAAGGAGGTGGCCTCCAAGACCTCGGACATCGCGGGGGACGGGACGACGACGGCGACGGTGCTGGCGCAGGCGATCTTCAAGGAGGGGCTGAAGAACGTGACGGCGGGCGCCAACCCGATGGCGCTCAAGCGGGGGATCGAGAAGGCGGTGGAGGCGGTCACGGAGGAGCTGAAGAAGCTGGCGAAGTCGACGAAGGACAAGAAGGAGATCGCGCAGGTGGCGACGATCGCCGCCAACAACGACAAGACGATCGGCAACCTGATTGCGGAGGCGATGGAGAAGGTGGGCAAGGACGGGGTGATCACGGTGGAGGAGTCGAAGTCGGCCGACACCGTGCTGGACGTGGTGGAGGGGATGCAGTTCGACCGGGGCTATCTGTCGCCGTATTTTGTGACGGATCCCGAGCGGATGGAGTGCGTGCTGGAGGACGCCGTCATTCTGATCCACGAGAAGAAGATCAGCGTGATGAAGGACATGCTGCCGCTGCTGGAGCAGGTGGCGCGGTCGGGCAAGCCGTTCCTGGTGGTGGCGGAGGACGTGGAGGGCGAGGCGCTGGCGACGCTCGTGGTGAATAAGCTGCGGGGGACGCTGCACTGCGCGGCGGTGAAGGCGCCCGGCTTCGGCGATCGGCGCAAGGCCATGCTGGAGGACATCGCGACCCTGACGGGGGGCAAGGCGATCACGGAGGACCTCGGGATCAAGCTGGAGAACATCAAGCTCGAGGATCTGGGGCGGGCCAAGAAGGTGGTGGTGGACAAGGACAACACGACGATCGTGGAGGGGGCGGGCAAGCCCTCGGCGATCGAGGGGCGGATCAAGCAGATCCGGGCCCAGATCGAGGAGACCACCTCCGACTACGATAAGGAGAAGCTGCAGGAGCGGCTGGCGAAGCTGGCGGGCGGGGTGGCGGTGATCAAGGTGGGAGCGGCCACGGAGACGGAGATGAAGGAGAAGAAGGCCCGGGTGGAGGACGCGCTGAACGCGACCCGGGCGGCGGTCGAGGAAGGGATCGTGCCGGGGGGCGGGGTCGCGCTGCTCCGGGCCGCCAAGGGGCTGGAGAAGCTCAAGCTCGAGGGGGACGAGAAGGTCGGCGCCAACATCGTGCGGCGGGCGCTGGAGGAGCCGATTCGGCAGATCGTGGAGAACGCCGGGCTCGAGGGGAGCGTGGTGGTGGAGAAGGTGAAGGCGGCCACGGTCCCGACCCAGGGCTTCGACGCCGACAGTCTGGAGTTCGTGGACATGCTGCAGGCGGGGATCATCGACCCCGCGAAGGTGGAGCGGGTGGCGCTGCAGAATGCGGCGTCGATCGCCTCGCTGCTGCTCACGACGGAGGCGCTCATCACGGACCTGCCGGAGGAGAAGCCGGCCGCGGCGCCGGCGATGCCGCACGGCGACATGTACTGATTCGGTCAGCGCGATGCGCTGACGCGGTACGGCCCCGGCCGGCACGCAGCCGGCCGGGGCCGTATCCTTTTTGACACCTTGACGCCGATCCCGGCGCTCTGTTGAGATATGGTCCGAGCCGTGATACGGTAAGGCGCTTCTCGAAGGAGGTGACAGCATTCTGAGACCCTATGAGGTTCTGGTGATCATCGACTCGCGACCGACCGACGAAGAGGTCGCGGCGCTCCTGACGACGCTCGAAGCGAATCTGAAGAGCCTGGGCGCGGAAGTGACCAAGGTCGAGAACTGGGGGAAGCGCCGCCTCGCGTACGAGATTCGGAAGCAGCGCGAGGGAACGTACGCGGTTCTTGAGGCGTCCGCCGAGCCCGGGATGATTAAGGAATTCGAGCGCCAGCTCCGGCTCAACGAAAACGTCCTGCGGTTCATCTCGACGCGCGTACCGATTCGCAAGAAGGCTCGGCCGGCAAAAACTCCGGAGGTCGTTGAGGAGGTCGGTTGATGGCGAGCCTGAACAAGGTGTTCCTGATCGGGAACCTGACCAGACCCCCCGAGTTGCGCTACACACCGAGCGGCACCGCCGTCAGCGATCTGCGGCTCGCGGTGAACCGAGGGTACACGACGCAGGGCGGAGAGCGCCGCGAAGAAACGTGCTTCTTGACGGTGGTCGTGTGGGGCAAGCAGGCGGAGAGTTGCGGTGAGTACCTCGACAAGGGGAGCCCGATTCTCGTCGAAGGACGCTTGCAGACCCGGGACTGGGAGACGAAGGACGGCCAGAAGCGGAACGTGGTAGAGGTGGTGGCCGAGCGCGTGCAGTTCATGGGGCGTGGCAAGCAGCCGCAGCCGGCAGGCGCGCCGGTGGCCGCACCGGCCGAGGCCGCGTTCGGCGGCAGCGACGACGCAGGACACGGGGACGACGAAGTTCCCTTCTGAGGAGGAGCCGCGATTCCGCCAGCAGGAGCCAAGCCAGTCAAGCGCCGCCGGTTCGGGCGGCGAAAGGTGTGCAAGTTCTGCGTCGACAAGGTCGACCTGGTCGATTATAAGGATGTGCGGCGCCTCAAGAGCTTCGTGACCGAGCGCGGCAAGATCATCCCGCGGCGCATCTCGGGCAGCTGCGCCCGTCACCAGCGTCAGCTCACGCACGCGATCAAGCGGGCCCGGACGGTGGCGTTGCTGCCGTACGCCGCGGAATGAGCGGCCGGCCGTCGAGGGGACTGAGATCATGAAGGTCATCCTGCTGGACGACGTCGGCACGCTGGGCCGCCGGGGCGAGGTGCGGGAGGTGTCGGACGGGTACGCCCGGAACTTTCTGATTCCTCAGAAGCACGCGCTCACCGCAACGCCGGGAAATCTGAAGAACCTCGCGCAGATCAAATCCCAGCAGGAGGCCAAGGCATCGCGCATCAAGGCCGAGGCCGAGAGCCTCCGCGCGCGGATCGAGGCGGTGGTGTGCGAGGAGCGGCGGCAGGCGTCGGAGGAAGGCAAGCTGTTCGGGTCGGTGACGACCCAGGATCTCGCCGACTTCCTGGCGAGGCAGAACATCCAGATCGAGAAGCGCCGGATCCTGGTCGAGGAGCCCATCAAGGGCCTCGGCGAGTTCGTGGTCCCGGTCCGGCTGCATCCGGAGGTGACCGCTCGGCTCAAGGTGGTCGTCGTCCGGGAGTAGGGCGTGGCGACGCTCGCGGAGCTGCTGAGCTCCCGGATCCCGCCGCACAGCCTCGAAGCCGAGCGAGCGGTGCTGGGCGCCCTCCTGCTGGAGCGGGAGAGTCTGCCCCGCGCGATCGAAGTCCTCCGCGCCTCGGACTTCTACAAGGAAGGCCATCGCCAGATCTTCTCGTCGATGGTGGTGCTCTTCGAGCGCAACGAGCCGGTCGACCTCCTGACCCTCGCCGAGGAGCTCCGGCGCCGCAACACGCTCGAGGAGGTCGGCGGCGCCGCCGCTCTCGCCTCGCTCGTCGAGGAGGCGGCCACGGCCGCCCACGTCGTCTCCTACGCCAACATCGTCCGCGAGAAGGCGCTGCTGCGCGACCTGATCCGCTCCGCGACCGAGATCATTGGCCAGAGCTACGAGCAGCGCGACGACGTCGATGCGCTCTTGGACCAAGCCGAGGGGCTCATCTTTCAGATCTCGGAGCGGCGTCTGCAGGGGAGCGCGATCCCCGTCCGCGCGATCCTCAAGGACACCTTTGAGTACATCGAGCGGCTGTACGACCGTAAGGAACACGTCACCGGGCTCGCCACCGGGTTCCGGCGGCTCGACGAGCTCACCTCGGGCTTTCAACCCTCCGACTTCATCATCATCGCGGGCCGCCCCAGCATGGGGAAGGCCCAGCCTCTCGACGCCAGGGTGAAGACGCTCGTGGGATGGACGCGAATGGGTGATCTGCGGCTCGGCGACGAGCTCGCGTCGGTGGACGGCCGGCGTTCCCTCGTGAGCGGAATCTTTCCGCAGGGCGCCACACCGATCTACCGGGTAGCCTTCTCTGATGACCGTTCCACCCGCTGCACCGGCGAGCATCTGTGGCGCGTCTACTATCGCGGCTGGCACGAGGCCCGGACGCTCACGACCGAGCGCGTGGCGCAGATGTTGCGGGCCAAGCGCTACCAGCACCGGCTGTGGATCGACGTGCCGTCCGGGGAGTACGGGCATTCCGAGACGCTTCCCGTGGACCCGTACGTGCTAGGCGCCGTGCTCGGAGAGGGGACGCTCTCTGGAAGCAGCCTTGGGTTCTCGACGTCCGAGGGCGAGATGCTGGGACGCATCCTGGAGCGGGCCACACCGGCATTGGCGCTCCGGGCCGCCGGGGGCACCGACTGGCGCATCGTCCAAACGACTGGCGCGCATCGCCAGGGCTTCCAGGGCGTCTCACCGAACCGAGTCATGGCGGCGCTCCGGGGGCTCGGTCTCTGGGGCGTTCGGAGCGACGAGAAGTTCATCCCGGACATCTACCTGAACGCCTCGCGGGGGGCGCGTCTCGACGTCTTGCGCGGCCTCATGGATACGGATGGGTGGGTCGAGCGCTCGGGAAGCGCGCGGTTCTGCTCGGCGAGTGAGCGGCTCGCCCGCCACGTGGCCGACCTTGTGCGCTCCCTCGGTGGGTGGTGCTCGGTTCGGAGCAGACGAACGACGACCAGCGATGGCGGCAGAAAGAAGCCCGGCCGCCGGGCCTTCGTCTGCCACGTCCACTGCCCTGAGCCGACGGCGATCGTCCAGTCGTCGGTCAAGCGCAGCCGAGCCCTCACGGCGCCGCGACGACACCGGCGGCCGGTGTTCGTCTCGATCGCGCCCGTCGGAGTGACGGCAACCCAGTGCATCTCCGTAACCCACCCGTCGCGTCTCTACGTGACCGACGACTACGTAGTCACGCACAACACGGCGTTTGCGCTCAACATCGCGAAGAACGCGGGCGTGGTGCTGCGCCGGAAGGTGCTGACGCTCAGTCTTGAGATGTCCAAGGAGCAGCTGGTGCAACGGCTGCTCTGCTCCGAGGCCAAGGTCGACTCGCAGAAGGTCCGTACCGGTTACCTCGAGCAGCGCGACTGGCACCGGCTGACGAACGCGGCGGGCCGGCTCGCCGACGCGCCGATCTTCATCGACGACACCCCCGCCCTGTCGGTCCTCGAGGCCCGGGCGAAGGCCCGCCGCATGAAGGCCGAGCACGGTCTCGACCTGGTGGTGATCGACTACCTCCAGCTGATGCGCGGCCGCAACGTCGAGAACCGACAGCAGGAGATCTCGGAGATCTCCCGCTCGCTCAAGGCGCTCGCCAAGGAACTCGCCATCCCCGTGGTCGCGCTCTCGCAGCTCTCCCGCGCCGTGGAGGCGCGCCAGTCCAAGGACTACCGACCGCAGCTCTCCGACCTCAGGGAGAGCGGCGCGCTCGAGCAGGACGCCGACCTCATCATCTTCCTCTACCGGCCGGAACGCTACGGCCTGCCCGTCGAGGCCGAGGACGGCAACGCCGAGGCGATCATCGGCAAGCAGCGGAACGGGCCCGTCGACAAGGTCCCGCTCGTGTTCCTCCCGGAGTTCGCCAGCTTCGAGGATCCCGCCCCCCGGTATCGCAGCGAGCCTCAGCCGTTCTAGTCATTCGAGACGGATCTCGGCAACCGCCGACCACCTCGGGCCGTGCCTCGCGGCTCGGCCGGCGGCGAGCCCTCGATGGGGTATCGACTCTGATACACTTCTCTGTTGCGTACCGCGCGCTATGACGTTCACCGTGACCGCCGACGGCCCGCTCGAGCCCGGCAGGACGCTGGCCCGCTATCACCTGTGGGGTGAGGACCCGGCGACCCCCGTCGGCACGAATTCGGTCTGCCGCGTGCTGCGGGCGGCCGACCGCCTGCATGCCTACGAGGTCACCTGGCATGGCGGTCCCGACCACACGCGGCTCGAGGTCGCGGTCCACGGCGCGGACGGCGACGACATTCTGTCGGCGGTTCGCCGCGAGGTCAGCCAGCTCTTCGGACTCGACGCCGACCTGCCCGGGTTCTACGCGGTCGCGACGGCGGACCGGGGACTCCGCGACCTCGTCGGACCGCTCTACGGCCTGCGGCCGTCGCTGTCGCCGTCGCCCCTCGAGATGCTGGTGGGCTCGGTCTGCGCCCAGCAGGTGAACCTCACGTTCGCATTCACGACGCGCGCGCGCCTCGTCCGCCGCTACGGTCGGCCCGTCCGGCTGAACGGGCGCACCCTGTACGCCTTCCCGGACGCGGCCGCCCTCGCTCGGGCCCGCCCATCGACCCTCCGCCGCATGCAGTTGTCGGGCCGGAAGGCCGAGTACATCGTCGGGATCGCCCGGGCGATCGCGCAGGGGCGCATCGATCTCGGGGCGCTCGCCGCCTGCGACAACGAAGAGGCGATCGCGCGCCTGACGACGCTCCGCGGGGTCGGCCGGTGGTCCGCGGAGTGGTTCCTCGCCCGCGGCCTCGGCCGCGGCGACGTGTGTCCCGCCGGCGACCTGGCGGTGCGGAAGGCGTTCGCGCGCTACTATAACCGCGGCCGGCCGCTCTCCGACGCCGCGATCCGACGGCGGGCTCGCCGCTGGGGCGCCTACCAGAACCTCGCCGTGCACTACCTCCTGGCGGGCCTGCGCCTCGAGCGGGCCACAGGAGGCGGCACCTGAGCCCGCTCGGCACCCTGCCGATCCTCGGACAGCCGAACCCGAACGAGCCGCGGGACGTTCACCTCGTCGGCCGCTACGCGGTGGGCACGACCTGGGCCGACAATCACGGGAGCATCTATCCCTTCGAGCGGCTGCGAATGGACTGCGCCTGTGGCGCCTGCGCGCGGCTCGTCAGGCTGACGCCCGCGATGATCTGGCCGGACGAGATCAAGAAGACTCCGGAGGGGTTGCACGTCGGCTGGTCGGACGGCCACACGAGCGTATACCCGTACGCTCGGCTCCGCGCCCTCTGTCGGTGCGCGAGCTGCACGGATGGCCACTAGTGGAGACGCGTCCCCGCCTCGTCGTCGGCGGCGTGATGCTGTCGATCGTCCTCGCGGCCATGGAGTCGACGGTGGTGGCGACCGCGATGCCGACCGTCGTCGGCGCGCTCGGGGGCATCAAGATCTACTCGTGGGTCTTCTCGGCCTTCCTCCTGACGTCGACCGTGACGATGCCGCTCTGGGGGCGGCTGTCGGACCTCTTCGGGCGCCGGCCCGCCTACCTCCTGGGGCTCACGATCTTTCTGGTAGGCTCCGCGCTGTCCGGGCTCGCGCAGAGTATGGGCCAGCTGATCGGCTTCCGCGCCCTGCAGGGCCTCGGCGCCGGGTCGCTGATCACGCTCGGCATGACCGTCCTCGGCGATCTCTACGGGCTTGAGCGACGCGCCAAGATGCAGGGCTACTTTTCGAGCATGTGGGGCGGCGCCGCCCTCGTCGGGCCGCTCCTCGGCGGCTTTCTGTCCGACCACGTCTCGTGGCGCTGCGTCTTTTACATCAACGTCCCGTTTGGGGCGGCGGCCATCGCGCTGATCGCGGCCGGGCTTGGCGAGCCGGTGGCCCGCCACGGGCGGCCGCGGCTTGACCTCTATGGGCTCGTGCTCTTCACCACCGGGGTCTCGGCGCTGATGCTGGGCCTGATGCTCGGCGGTGAGGCGCCATCCTGGTACGCGCCCGCTGTGCTCGGCCCCCTCGTCCTCGGATTCGCACTGCTCGCGATCTTCGTCCGGGTGGAGGGACGCGTGGCGGAGCCGATCATGCGGTTCGCGCTCTTCCGGGTCCCGCTCGTCCGCGCCGCCGTGGCCACGGGGTTCCTGTCGGGCATGGCGATGTTCGGCGCAATCTCCTTCGTGCCGCTGTTCATGCAGCGGGTGGCGAACGCAACGGCCACCCAGGCCGGCTTCGTGCTTACGCCGTTCGTGCTGGGCTGGGTGACCTGCTCGATCGTGAGCGCGCGGCTCGTCCTCCGCGTCGGATACCGCGGCGTCGTGATCGCCGGGATGCTGAGCCTCACCGCTGGCTTCCTCCTCTTCGCCGAGTGGGACGCCACCCTCACCCTGCCGCGCGCCATGGGCGCGGTCCTGATCGCCGGCACCGGCATGGGCATGACGATGGTGCCGATGCTGATCGCGGTGCAGAACGCGGTGGCGCGCCGCGACCTCGGCGCCGTCACCTCGATGACGCAGTTCTTCCGGACCATCGGGGGCACGATCGGGGTGTCTGTCATGGGCGCCGTGATGACCCACCGCCTGCAGCTTGGCCGCGACATCGAATGGGCCCTCCACGGCGTGTTCGTCATCGGGCTCGTCGTCTGCGTCGGTGCGCTCCTCAGCGCGTTCCTCGTCCCCGCGGGCAGCGCGCAGGAGCTCGCGCGGCCCGACGCCCTCGCCGCCGGGCCGCCGCCCGAGGCGGGCCGGTGACGTGACGACCGGGGACGTGCCGCTCCTCGAGCGGCTGGCGCAGCTGCCCGCGGTGCCGGTGAGCGAGGTCCTGGCGCTCCTCCAGGCGCTCGCATCGCCCGGCCAGGATCCGGTCGTCGGACCGCTCTTCGGTACCGACGACGAGGGTGACCCCACCGTCAACCCGCTGCTGCCCGCGGTGCTCCAGCAATTCCAGGGCCGGCAGGACCTGACCTGTTACGCGGCGCTCCTCGAGGGCCTCACCGGCATCTGGAACGCGGCGGTCCGCGCCGCGGTCGTGGCGAGGCTGCGCGCGGCGGGGCTGCCTCAGGACGACCTCCTCCTCAGGCTCCAGGCGCTCTCCCCGACCCTTGGATTCGCCTCGGACGAGGGACGGGAATGGGCGCGCGAGTGGCTCGCCGACCCCTTCACCCAGGACGCTCTCCTCGTCCAGCAGTGCATCGTCCGCGCGCTCCTGGCCCTGCGCGGCATGGCCGAGGCGCGGGCCGCGGCTCTGACCCGCGAGCCCGACCGTGGGAGCCCAAACCGAGAGTGATGCGATGGCGAGGATTCCCGACAGGCGCGAGCGTCTCCTCGACGCGAAGCCGTTCGGGCGCCGGGGCGACCGTCGGGTCCGGCGGCACGCCGCCGCGGCGCGAGACTCGCAGCCGCTCGCTCGCCAAGAGCTCCCTCGGTCAGGACGAGTCCCCCACCCGGCGGGAGGGCGCGGCCCGGGTGATCGGCAGGGTCCACCCCGAGCGCGTGCAGGGCCCCTAGCCCGGTGATCCAACTCGAGGCAGTCTCAAAGACCTACGGCGGGCAGCGCCTCTTCGCGGACCTCTCCTGGCGTCTCGTCGCCAACGAGCGGGTGGGGCTGGTCGGACCGAATGGCGTCGGCAAGACGACGCTCTGCCGCCTCCTGGCCGGTCTCGAGGAGCCGGACAGCGGGGACGTGCGCCGCGATCGCGGCGTCACGGTCGGCTACCTCCCGCAGGAAGTCGGCGGCGCCGCCGCCGGCTCCGTGCTCGCGGAGGCGCTCGGGGGGTTTGACGACGTGTGGGCGATCGAGCGGGAACTCGGGCAGCTCGGCGCCACGCTGGCGACCCACCCGTCGGAGGCGCTCACGGCGCGGTACGGCGAGCTCCAGCACCGATTCGAGGCCCGCGGGGGCTACCGGCTGGAAGCCGAGGCCGGGGTCATCCTCGGCGGGCTCGGCTTCAAGCGGGAGGAGTTCGATCGCCCGCTCGGAGAGTTCTCGGGCGGCTGGCGGATGCGCGCCGCCCTCGCCCGGCTGCTGTTGCTGCGCCCCTCGCTGCTCTTGCTGGATGAGCCGACCAACCACCTCGATCTCGAGTCGCTCGGGTGGCTCGAGGAGTTCCTGGCCGGCTACGAGGGGACGGTCGTGGTCGTGTCGCACGACCGGTACTTCCTGAACCGGATGGTGACGTCGGTCGCGGAGCTCTCGCCCGCGGGGCTCGCCCTCTACCCGGGCGCCTACGACGCGTACCTGATCCAGCGGGAGGCGCGCCAAGAGCTGGTCGCGGCGCGCGCCCGAAACCAGGCCAAGCGCATCGCCGAGATCGAGCGGTTCATCGAGCGCTTCCGGTACCAGGCCACGAAGGCGCGGCAGGTGCAGAGCCGGGTCAAGATGCTGGAGCGGATCGACCGGGTGGTCGTCGACGGCCCCGGCCGTCGGGTCCGCTTCGCCTTCCCGGCCCCGCCGCGGACGGGCCGGACGGTGGTGGCGCTGTCGGACGTCGACAAGGCGTACGGCGACAACATCGTCTACCGCGGGCTCAACGTGATCGTGGAGCGTGGCGAGCGGGTCGCGCTCGTCGGCGTCAACGGCGCCGGGAAATCGACGCTGCTGAAGATCCTCGCCGGGGTCCTGCCCGTCGACGGCGGCGCGCGGACGCTCGGCGCCCAGGTCTCGGTCCACTACTACGCCCAGCACCAAATCGACGCCCTCGATCCCGCGCGCACCGTGCTGGAGGAGCTGGAGGCGGCGGCGCCCGAGGCGGTGCGCACGCGTCTACGCACGATCCTCGGCTCCTTCCTCTTCTCCGGCGACAGTGTCGAGAAGCGGGTCGCCGTCCTGTCGGGGGGCGAGAAGGCGCGCCTGGCATTGGCCAGGATGCTCGTGCGCCCGGCCGCGCTGCTATGCCTGGATGAGCCGACCAACCACCTGGACCTGGCGTCGCGCGGGGTCCTCGAGGACGCCCTCGCCGAGTTCGCGGGGACCATCGTCTTCATCTCCCACGACCGGTACTTCATCAACCGTCTCGCGACGAAGGTCGTCGAGATCTCGGGCGGGCGACTCCACGCCTACCCCGGCTCCTATGACGACTACCTCGCCCGCGCGGCGGCCCCGGCGCCGGCGCAGCCACCCCCCGCCGCCGCGGCGCCCCGCGCGCGAAAGGCTCGCGGCACCGCCCGCCCCCTCGAGCTCCGCCAGCGCCTCCGCCGGGTGGAGGAGCAGATCGCCGAGCTCGAGCGACGGATCGCCGAGCTCAACGCCACGCTGGGCGACCCGGCGCTCTACGCCGATGGCGGCCGTGTGCGCGCCGTCACCGCCGCCCAGCGGGACGCGCAGGCGGAGGTCGCGTGGCTCCTGCGCGAATGGGAGGCGCTGTCGGCGCAGGTGGCCGAGCATGACTGACTATTACGCGCCGATCGACCCCGACGCGCTCAAGCGCGAGCGCGCACGGGCGCGCGCCCTCCGCGCGAGCCAGTGGTGGAAGCGGCGGGTCGCCGACGGCGTCTGCGTCTATTGCCGGCGCCGCGTCGGCGCCCGGGCGCTGACGATGGACCATATCGTGCCCCTGGGCCGGGGCGGGCGGAGTGTGCGCGCAAACGTGGTGGCCGCCTGCAAGGCCTGTAACACCCGGAAGCAGTCGCTGGTCCCGGTGGAGTGGGAGGAGTACTTGCGCTCGCTCGACGACGCCGGGGAGGCATGACGCTCCCCGGGCGCGTCGCCCTCGTCGTCGTCGCGACCTCCCTGGTTCTCCTGCCGTTCGTCGACAAGGCCTTCCACGCCGACGACACCCAGTTTCTGTGGGTGGCGCGCCAGATCCGGTCGCATCCGGCCGACTTCTTCGGCTTCGCCGCCAACTGGTACGGCTACGAGGTCCCGATCTCCCGGATCGTGACCAACCCCCCGCTCTCGCCGTACTACACGGCGCTGGTCGCGTCGGTGGCCGGATGGAGTGAGATCGGGCTGCATCTCGCGTTCCTCGTGGCCGCGGTCGCCGCCGCCGTCGGGATCTTGGTGCTCGCGCGGCGCTTTTGCGCCGAACCCGCCTTGGCCGCCCTGGTCGGCGTCCTCACTCCGGCGTTCGTCGTGTCCAGTACCAACATAATGTGCGACACGCTGTTGCTGAGCTTCTGGATCTGGGCGACGGTCCTGTGGACCGAGGGGCTTGAGCGGCGGCGCCCCGGGATGCAATGCGCGTCGGCGCTTCTGATCGCCCTCGCCGCGCTGACGAAGTACGTCGGCGTGGCTCTGCTGCCCTTGCTGCTGGTCTACGCGGTCGCCAAACGACGTCGGCTCACGTTCGAGCTCCTCTGGCTCGGGGTCCCGATCGCCCTCCTGGGTGCGTACGACCTGTACACGTTCCTGCTGTACGGGCGGGGGTTGCTGTTCGGGGCGGTCTTTCAGGCGAGCGGCACGCGGGCTCGCAGCGGGCTCACCCCGCTCTCGCGCGGGCTCATCGGCCTCGCCTTCACTGGTGGCTCGCTCGCCACCGCCGCGTTCTACGCGCCGGTCGTCTGGTCGCGCCGAGCCCTCGTGGCCGCGCTCGCGTCGGCCGCCGTGCTCCTGATCCCCGCCGCCCGCACGGTGAGCGGCTACCCGGCGATCGAGGTCGTCGCCATCCCGTGGGTCATCGCGCAGCTCGATCTCCTCGCCGTCGCCGGTCTCCACGTCCTCGCGCTCGCCGGGGCCGACCTCCTGGACCGGCGGGACGCGGATTCGCTGCTGCTGTTCCTCTGGGTGACGGGCGGGTTCGTCTTCGCGAGCTTCGTCAACTCGACGATCAACGCCCGGTCGATCCTGCTGATCGCGCCGGCGATCGGCATCCTGGTCGCGCGGCGGCTCGAGCAGCGCCGGCCGCGGGCGCGGGCCGGCTGGGCGCTGGCGCCGCTCCTGGCGGGTGGCTGCCTGACGCTGCTCCTCGCCGCGGCGGACTACGAGCTGGCGGGGAGCGGTCGGACGGCGGCCGGGATCATCCGGGCCGACTACGGCCACCTGGGGCGTACCGTCTGGTTTCAAGGGCACTGGGGATTTCAGTACTACATGGAGGCCGTCGGGGCCCGGCCTTTCGACCGGGTGCGGCTCGGGATGCACCCCGGCGACCTCATGATCCTCCCGGAGAACAACACGAACGTCATCTTCCCCTTCGGCACGGTCCCGCCGGAGCGGTACTACGTCCTGATGATCGAACCTCCCCCAGGTCAAGCGCCACCCGGCTGAGTCGCCCTCGCCGCCGCGGGCCGCCTGGTCGGCCGGCCGGCGCCACCCGCCGGCACGGACTCCGGACATCGACCTGCGTGTCGGTGTCCGACCGACCGCGGCTCCTCGCGCGCAGGAGACACTCGCGGTCGCGGGGAGGAGGGCGCGAAGCCTCGGGCACCGCGGCGCGGCGCGTGGCTGGCCCGCGCGGCCTCGCCCGGTCACGACGCCTGAGGAGAGCCGGAGAGGGTCCAGCGCTGACGCGGGCCCCCGGCGCAAAAGCCCGATCGCGGCGTCCTCCAGTGACCGCGCGAGCACTTTTTCTTTTCAGGCGCGGGGCCCGGGTGTAGGATGGGGGCAAATCGGCCGGGCGTAACAGCGCTCCTTTTGGCATCCCCGCCGGTAATCCCGCCGGCGGCTGATGTGGCCGAGCCCGGGGCCGGGAGTCGGCATCCGGCCGCGGGTAGGTGGGACCTGGGCCCGCGTGGTGGCCTTGCCGAGAATAGGAGGTGATCCAGCCGATGTGTACCCCGACGGTGATCTGTGAGGTGGTTGCCTCCTAGGCAAGGTCCACGCTAGCGAGAGGTGGTACGGCCTGGGAGTCCAGGCACCACCGGCCCCGACGATCCCGCATCTCACCAGCGGGGCGGCGCGACGGGAATTGCAAACGCGCCGCAGACTTCGTCGGGGCTTTTATTTTCGCGCGAGTTCGAGGACCGGCCCGCCGGAGGCGCTCCAGCGGCCCGTGAAGCGGTCGACGGCCGGGTTACACCTTCCGGACGTTGGCGGCTTGCGGTCCCTTGGGCCCCGTGGTCACCTCGAACTCGACCTTGTCACCCTCGGCGAGGCTCTTGAAGCCGTTGGCCTGGATGGCGGTGTAGTGGACGAAGACGTCCTCGCCCGCTTCCGCCTGGATGAAGCCGTAGCCCTTTGCGTCGTTGAACCACTTCACTGGTCCTTGTGCCATCGATATCCGTCCTCTGGAGGGGAGCGTTGACCCGCCCCGGTGACACCCGGCCCCCATGGCCGAGTGTGTCCTGCGCACGACGACCGAGCGCGACAAAAGACGCCGCGAGGACATCGGTCCCCGCGGCGTCGTCAGACCGCTTTCTGCGGAGCGTCACCGGAGCAGCGAGCGCACCATCCGAGCGCACCGTCGACGAGACGCGCCAATACTGCAAGACGCCGAAAAAGCCCGTCAAGATCGCAGCAGGGGGTGCCCCAGATGCCGCTCGATAGTCCGGAGCTGGTCGGCCTCCTCCGGCGCGGCGAAGCTCGACGCGACGCCGGTCCGTTCCGCCCGCGCCGTCCGCCCGATCCGGTGCACGTAGTCCTCGGCGGTGTGCGGCAGGTCGAAGTTGACCACGTGCGCAATGCCGGGCACGTCGAGGCCGCGCGCGGCGAGGTCGGTGGCCACCAGCACGCGATAGCGTCCGTTCCGAAAGCCCTCGAGCGCCTCGCGCCGTTCCGGCATGCTGCGGTCGGCGTGGATCCGGGTGACGCGATGGCCGGCCGCGCTGACCGCCCGCGCGAGCCGGTCGGCCCGGCGCTTGGTGCGGGTGAACACCAGCGTGGGGCCGCCCTCCGCGCCGAGTAGCCTCAGCAGGAGCGACGTCTTGTCCTCGCCGCGAGCCGCGTACAGGCGTTCGGTCACCCCCGCGACCGGCGTGGCCACGGCGCCGACCTCGATCCGCTCCGGACGGCTGAGATGCCGGCGGACCAGCCGCTCAACGGCGGCCGGCATCGTCGCCGAGAAGCAGAGTGTCTGGCGGTCGATCGGCACGCGGGCCAGGATCGCCTCCACCTGCGGGGCGAACCCCATGTCGAGCATGCGGTCGGCTTCGTCGAGGACGAGTACCCGGATCCCGCCGAGCGAGACCGAGCCCCGCTCGAGGTGGTCGATGAGCCGGCCCGGCGTCGCCACGACGACGTCGGGGCGGCTCCGAAGCCCGCTGGTTTGCGGGCCCATCGGTTCGCCGCCGACGACCGTTACGACGCGGAGCCGGCCGGCGCCGAGGGCGCGGAACGCCTCGGCGATCTGGCTCGCGAGCTCGCGAGTCGGCGCGAGCACGAGCCCGCGCAGGCCGGCGCCCCGGCCGACGAACCGCTCGATCATGGGAATGACGAACGCCGCGGTCTTGCCGGTGCCCGTCTGAGCGCAGCCGATCAGATCCCGGCCGGCCAGCCCCGGGGGGATGGCGCGGAGCTGGATCGGCGTGGGGGTGATGTAGCCCGCGCGGCGGATCGCCTCGATCGTCGCGGGGGAGAGGTTGAGAGAGTCGAACATGAAGATCCCTTCCGTTTTCGTCGCGTGAGGTGCGAGCGGTGAGTCGTTGTATGGACCGCCCGGGCCCCGACGGGCCCGGGCGAGAGCGAACAGGGGGAAACCTACTGGGTTTTCCTGACGTTTGCCGCCTGAAGACCTTTCGGTCCGCGGGTGACCTCGAACTCGACCTTGTCACCCTCGGCGAGGCTCTTGAAGCCGTTCGCCTGGATGGCGCTGAAGTGGACGAACACGTCCTCCCCGCCGTCCTGGGTGATAAAGCCATACCCCTTCGCATCGTTGAACCACTTCACCTGACCCTGAGCCATGTTCCGGTTTCCTCCTGTGTGCTCCCGCCTCCGTGGCGGGGATGCCCCTCCGAAATTGGGGGGCAAACAAAAACGCCGCGGGACTTTGGGTCCTCGCGGCGTCGTTCTCGAGCAGTCTCGCTACTGGAGCTCCGTCTGAACCTAGAACCAGCTACGCAGTATACAGGCCGCCGCGGTGAAGTCAAGTCACTTTTTGGGGGCCCGTCGTATCCAAGGGTCTCGGCCGCCTGCCTGGACCCCGAGCCCGGGCTCGGTCAGGTGCCAGAGGTGTCAGCCTTGTTGCCCGGATGACAACGGCCGTCAGCCCGTTGTCAGCGCGCGGGCGCCGCCCGGAGGCTGGCTGGCGGATCCTCTTGCCCGACTTCGCGAAACCATGGTAGCCGTGGAGAGACGGACGTCGCCGGCCGGGAGCGGTCAAGGCCGCATAAATGGTGGGGGGCTCACGCATTCGGGCTCCGAGGGGGCGTGGCGCCGCGGCCAGCGACCCCCCGGACCGAGGCCGAGGAGACAAAACTCTCAACCCTGAAGCATGTTTGTTCTGGATGGCACAGGTCCTGCTGCACTAAAATGCCTTTGGACTACATCCAGGGCGCCCAGGAGCGGTGATGCTGTACAACATGCTGGCCGGGATGTTCTCGAACGATCTTGCGATCGATCTGGGCACCGCCAACACCCTCGTCTACGTCCGGGGCGAAGGCATCGTCCTCAACGAGCCCTCGATCGTCGCGATCCACCAGGCCGACAACTCCGTGCTCGCCGTCGGCCACGATGCCAAGGCGATGCTCGGGCGCACCCCCGGGAACATCGTCGCGATCCGCCCCCTGAAAGACGGCGTGATCGCCGACTTCGACGTCACCGAGAAGATGCTGCACTACTTCATCTCGAAGGTGCACAAGCGGCGGACCCTCGTGCGTCCGCGGATCGTGATCGGCGTTCCCTCGGGCATCACCCAGGTCGAGAAGCGCGCGGTGCGCGACTCGGCGATGCAGGCGGGCGCGCGAGAGGTCTACCTGATCGAGGAGCCGATGGCGGCGGCGATCGGCGCGGGCCTGCCCATCCAGGAGCCCGGCGGCAACATGATCGTGGACATCGGGGGCGGCACGACCGAGGTGGCGGTGATCTCCCTCTCGGGCATCGTCTACTGCAAGTCGGTCCGCATCGCGGGCGACGAGATGGACGAGTCGATCATCCAGTACGTCAAGAAGCATTACAACCTGTTGGTCGGCGAGCGCCGGGCCGAGGAGATCAAGATCAAGCTCGGGTCGGCGTATCCGATGGGGACGGAGCTCAAGACCATGGAGGTCAAGGGCCGTGACCTCATCGACGGCATCCCCAAGACGATCGTGATCACGAACGAGGAGGTGCGGGAGGCGCTCCGGGAGCCGGTCATGACCATCGTTGAAACGGTCCGGACCTGTCTCGAGCGGACGCCTCCCGAGTTGGCGGCGGACATCGTCGACAAGGGGATCGTGATCACCGGCGGGGGCGCCCTGCTGCAGGGGCTCGATCACCTCCTCCGGCAGGAGACGAACCTGCCGATCACTGTTGGAGACGACCCGCTGTCGTGCGTGGCGTTGGGTACTGGCAAGGTTCTCGATGAGCTAGATCTTCTCAAGAAGGTGGCGATTCCCGCGTAGGGGTCCGCCACCCGGGGTCGTGGGTGAGGATTCGTCAGTTCGGCCTACTCGTTGCGGCGCTCGGGGTGTGCCTGCTCCTCCTCACCCTGCAGACGCGCGGTGAGGGCGCGACGGCGGGGCAGCTCGTCGGGTTCGTCACCACGCCGCTGCAAACCGTCCTCACCAAGGTGAACCGCTCGGCCGTCGGCGTCTGGGCGACCTACCTCGACTGGAAGAATGTCCGCGCCGAGAACCACCGACTCCGCGCCGAGGTCGAGGAGCGGCAGGTCGAGTCCCTCCGCGCGCGCGACGTCGAGGCCGAGAACGGCCGGCTCCGCCGGCTCCTCGCCCTCCGCGACCGCCTCCCGCTGGCGACGATCGCGGGCGAGGTCATCGGTCGGGAGTGGGGGTGGGCGCGGTCGCTGGTCGTGAACCGCGGCCGGGCCGACAACGTGCTGCGGATGACGCCTGCCATCGCCCCCGAGGGGCTGGTCGGGCGCGTGGTGGAGGTGCGCTCCGGGGCCTCGATCGTCCAGCTCCTGACCGACCCCGCGTCGACCGTGAGCGCGACCGTCGAGCGGACCCGGACGACGGGGATCGTGGAGGGAGAGCCCCGCGGGACCACGCGCTTCAAGTACATGGCCCGGGACGGCGCGGCGATCCAGGTCGGCGACCTGATCGTCACCTCGGGGCTCGGCGGCGTCTTCCCGAAGGGGATCCCCATCGGCCGAGTGCGGTCGATCTTCGACCGGGGCTCGGCGCTGTTTCACTACGCGACGCTGACACCCGTCGTCGACGTCGCCCGGATCGAAGAGGTGCTGCTGCTGACGGGGCAGACGCCCCAGGACCTCGTCGCTCATTTCTCGACTGACCGGTAAGGCCCGTGCGCTCGGTGCTCGCGCTCCTGATCTTCGGCGGTGGACTGGCCCAGACGACGTTCGCCCCCGCGCTCCGGATCGGTAACGTCACCCCCGACATCCCGCTCATCCTCGTCGTCCTGCTGGCGCTCCGCCGAGGCCCGGAGGTGGGGTGCCTGTCCGGCTTCGCGACCGGCTTTCTGCAGGACACCGCCGCCGGAGGGTTCATCGGGGCGCAAGCGCTGACGAAGACCCTGATCGGGTTCTTCATCGGCCAGCTCGGCGGCCGCCTGTGGGTGCGAGAGCCGCTCGTGCAGATCCCCGGGCTCGTGCTGCTCTCGCTGGCCGAGGGGCTCGCGCGCTACCTGCTGCTGCAGGTCTTCCATTTCCCCGGCGCCTTCGGCGACCTGATGCTGTACATCGTGCTGCCGCAGTCGATCTACAACGGCTTCCTCGGCGCCGTGGTCGTGCTGACGCTGACCACGGCCGAGCGCCTGCGCGGAGGCATGCCGTGGCGCTGAGCCGCGCGCCCGTTCCCGTGCGGCGGGATCCGGGCAAGCAGCGCGTGCTCGGCATGACGGTCGGCGTCCTCGCCGCGTTCCTCGTCGTCATCGGCCAGCTCTGGTACCTGCAGGTGCTCGAAGGGGCACGGCTCCAGGAGCTCTCCGACAAGAACCGCATCCGCATCCGCCCGGTGGCGGCGCCGCGGGGGGTGCTGTTTGATCGCAACGGCCTCCCGCTCGTCGACAACCGTCCCGCCTTCACCCTCTCGCTGATCCCGCGCGAGATCGACGATCGCGCGCGGGTCCTCAGCCGCGTGTCGGTCCTGCTCAAGATCCCGTATGCGGAGCTTGACGACGCGCTCGGGCGGGTGCTCGGCGACCCTCTCATGCCGGTCCGCGTCCGCCGCGGACTCACGCTCGAGGAGGTCGCGAAAGTGGAGGAGTGGAAGCTCGAGCTGCCCGGGGTGATCGTCGAGGTGGAGCCGCAGCGCATGTACCCGACCAGCCGGTTTGCCGCGCACCTGCTCGGGTACGTTCGCGAGGCCAACGAGGAGCAGCTCCGGCAGGGCCGCTACCGGCGCGGCGACATGGTCGGCCAGAGCGGGCTCGAACGGCTGCTCGATCAGTATCTGCGGGGAACCGACGGGGGGGAGCGAATCGAGGTCGACGCCCTCGGACGCCCGATCCGCCTGATCCAGCACACCGAGCCGGTTCCGGGCGCCCAGGTCGTGACGACGGTCGACCGCCGCATCCAGGAGGCCGCCGAGCGCGCGATGGAGGGCCACGCCGGCGCCGTGGTCGTGCTCGACCCCCGCGACGGCGACGTGCTGGCGATGGTATCGACCCCGGCCTTTGCGCTCGATCAGTTCACGGGCACGATTGACCGCGACGCCTGGGTGCAGTTGATCTTTTCTGCGACGGCCAGTTCCACCTCGGCAACCGGACGTTCGGCGACTGGAAGGAGGGCGGTCACGGCACCGTCGACCTCCACCACGCGATCGTCGAGTCCTGCAACGTCTACTTCTACCAGGCGGGCCTCCGGATCGGGATGGACACGATCGCGCGCTACGCGCGCGCCTTCGGCTTCGGGACGTCCACGGGCATCGACCTGCCGGGAGAGAAGCCGGGGTTCATCCCGGCCTCGCGGCGGGGGCGGCGCCCGGCATTCCTCGGCGACACGGCGAACATGGCGATTGGCCAGGGCGCCGTCCTGGCGACGCCGATGCAGGTTGCGCGCATGATGGCCGCCGTCGCCAACGGCGGAGTCTTCTTCAAGCCCCGCCTCGTGCAGCGGGTCCTGCGTGCCGACGGCCGCGTGCTGTACAGCGACCCCGGCCGGGTGAACGGGCACGTCGAGCTGTCGCCGATGGTGTGGGCGTTTCTCCGCCAGAGCCTGCTCGACGTCGTCAACGGGGGGACCGGTGTCGCCGCGCACATTCCCGGAATCGAGATCGCGGGCAAGACGGGGACGGCGCAGCTGGTCGCCAACTCGAGGGCCGAGCGGGGCCAGGACAACGCCTGGTTCGCCTCCTTCGCGCCCGCCAACGACCCCCAGTACGTGGTCGTCGTGATGATCGAGCACGGTGGCAAGGGCGGCGAGGTGGCGGCGCCCATCGCGCGCGCGATCTACGACGCGATCTTCTTCGAGAAGGTCGCGTCGGCTGGGCTGCGCGGCTGATGTTCTACTTCGACCGCCGGCTGCTGGCGAACGTCGACTGGCTCTTGCTGGCGGCCGCGGCCGGCGTGCTCGCGCTCGGCGCGCTCACGCTCGGGAGCCTCACCATGACCCGCGCGGGCAGCGGGCTCGTGCTGCGTCAGCTCCTCTGGGACGGCATCGGCGTCGGCGCGCTGATCGCGGTCGCCAGCCTCGACTACCGCAACCTGGTCCGGGCGGCGCCCGCCTTCTACCTGGCGGGGCTGGTGACGCTCCTCGCGGTGTTCGCGATGGGTCGCTCGGTGTCGGGCGCGCGTCGCTGGATCCCCGTGGGGCCGCTGACCGTGCAACCGTCCGAGCTGTTCAAGTTCGCCTTCGTTCTCATGGTCGTGTGGGTGCTCACCTGGCGATGGGCGCAGCCCGTCGGCACAGCCACCCTCGGGCTGGCGGCGGCCGTCCTCCTGCCGCCCTTCGTGCTCATCGTGAAGCAGCCCGACCTGGGAACGGCCCTGGTCTTGCTACCGGTTCTGGTCCTCCTGCTCGTGGGCGCTGGGATCCGCTTGCGGCTGCTCGGGGGTGTCGCGGTCGCCGGCCTCTCCGCCATGCCCGTGATCTGGTTCGCCCTCAAGGAGTACCAGCGAGAACGCCTTCTGGTCTACCTGGATCCGTTCCGCGACCCGCTCGGGACCGCGTACAATGTGATCCAGGCCAAGATCGCCATCGGGTCGGGTCAGTTCCTGGGCAAGGGCATCGCCGGCGCGACGCAGAGCCGGCTGGCCTTTCTCCCGGAGCGCCACACGGATTTCATCTTCGCCGTATTCGCCGAGATGTGGGGGTTCGTCGGCTGCCTCGTGCTCATCTTGTGTTACGCCGTCATCGTGACCCGCGGCTTCGGGATCGCGGCCACCGCGCGCGAGCCGCTCGGACGGCTCGCCGCCGTCGGCGCGACCGCGCTGCTGGCGGCGGAGACGCTGATTAACCTCGGGATGGTCACGGGTCTCCTGCCGATCGTCGGCATCCCGCTCCCGATGATGAGCTACGGAGGCTCGTCACTGGTGGTGTCGATGATGGCGCTCGGCCTCCTCCTGTCGGTTCGAATGCGGCAGTTCGCCTGAGGCGTGAACACTTGCCTATGAGGTGCTGCCGTGGCCAAGCGGATCGTCGTCAACGTCGGCGTCTTCGAAACGCGCGTCGCTGTCCAGGAGACTAACCTCCTCACCGGCCTCTACGTCGAGCGCAGCCGGCACCGATCGATCGTCGGCAACGTCTGCCGGGGCGTGGTGACGAACGTCCTGCCGGGCATGCAGGCCGCGTTCGTCAACATCGGGCTCGGCAAGGACGCCTTCCTCTACGGCGGTGACTACACGGCCAACGTCGGCGACTACGAGCGCCTCATGCTCACCGGCACGGACGAGGACGGCGGCGACCTGGACGTGGACGAGGTCCCGCCCCGCCGCGAAGCCCCGCCGCCCATCCAAGACGTCCTGCGCAAGGGGCAGGAGGTGCTGGTCCAGGTCTCCAAGGAGTCGCTGGGGACCAAGGGGGCCCGGGTCACCTCGTTCATCTCCCTGCCCGGACGCTATCTCGTCTACATGCCGCAGGCGCACCACATTGGCGTCTCGCGTCGCATCCACGACGAGCAGGAGCGCGAGCGCCTGCGCGGCATCGTCCGCGCCCTGAACCCGCCGCCGGGCGGGTTCATCGTGCGCACGAACGCGGAGGGCGAGGGCGAGGAGGATCTGGCCTCGGACGTCCAGTTCCTCGGGCGCCTGTGGGCGCAGATCCAGGAGCGGTACGACCAGGCCCCCGCGCCTTCGGTCATCCACGAGGAGATGGATCTCACATTCCGCGTCGTCCGCGACCTATTCTCGCCGGACGTCGAGGAGTTCGTGGTGGATACCCGCGACGCCTACGCGAAGTGCGTCGAGTTCGCCACCTCCTTGGTGCCCGCGCTGGCCGGCCGCGTCAAGCTCTACGAGGGCAAGGCGCCCATCTTCGAGGCGATGGGGATCGAGAAGGAGATCGAGAAGGCCCTCCGCCGGCGCGTCTGGCTCCGCTCCGGCGGCTACATCGTGATCGACCACACCGAGGCGCTCGTGTCGATCGACGTGAATACGGGCAAGTACGTCGGCAAGCGGGACTTCGAGCAGACCGTCCTCAACATCAATATGGAGGCGGTCGGCGAGATCGTGCGCCAGATCCGCCTCCGCGACCTGGGCGGCATCATCATCCTCGACTTCATCGACATGGAGCGTGAGGAGCACCGCCAGCAGGTCTACAAGGCGCTCCGGCGCGCCCTCGCGGAGGACAAGGCCCGCACGAACGTGCTTGAGATCTCCGAGCTGGGCCTCGTCGAGATGACGCGCAAGCGCGTCCGCCAGGACCTCCGCTCACTGTTCGCGACGCAGTGTCCCACCTGCAAGGGGAGCGGGACCGTGAAGTCCGACGCGGCGCTCGCCGCGGAGATCGCCCGCAAGGTCCACGGGGTCGCCGCCGAGGGCGGAGACCGGGAGTTGCTCGTGCGCGCGCACGCCGACCTCGTGCGGTACTTCGAGGCGGAGGGGCGGGAGGGGCTCGAGCAACTGCAGAACCTGGTCGGCCGCAAGGTCCTCATCCAGGTCGGCGGACCGGGGCAGGGCCGCGAAGAGTACGACGTGGTCGCTCGCTAGTCGGCCTGTGGCGCGCACGGCCTCCCCGCGCGTGAGCTCGGCGAACGTCCTCGCCGAGCTGCGGCGTGCCGCTCGGAAGGGGGACCGCGCCGCGCTCACGCTCGCGGTCGAGCAGATGAAGGTCCTCGCGCTCTCGCCCCGATACTGGGAGAAGTACCTCGCGCTCCTCGCGAACCCTCTCGCCCGGCTGGTCGACCTGCTCGTGATCAAGCAGGGCGACCGGATCGGCCAGCAGAAGGGCCGGAAGGGGCCGGCGACCCCGCGCGCGCCCCGGCGCGGCGGAGGGAAGCCCGCGCGCGTCGCCCGCCGGCGGCGCCGGCCGGTCCCGAGCCAGCCCTCGCTCTTTCCCGACCCCGACCCGTAGTCGCGGGACGGCTTGACACGCGCACGGGGCCGGACCACAATACCCCCAGAGAGTATCTGAAGGATGCGGACGGCTTCGCACGACACGGGCCGCGGAGGTGGCGCGCGGCGACGGCGGGCGCGCCCCTGGGGCGGCCCGCCGGACGGCCGCCGGCGCGCATGATCAACGCCGAGACGAAGCGGAGGGCGCTCGGGCGGCTGCGGCGGATCGAGGGACAGGTGCAGGGGCTCCAGCGGATGATCGGCGCCGACGCGTACTGCGTCGACGTGCTCCTGCAGATCTCGGCCGCGCAGGGGGCGCTCGAGCAGGTGCGACGGCTCCTCCTGGGCGGTCACGTCGAATCGTGCGTCGCCGACGCGCTGCGCTCGGGCTCTCGCGGCGAGCGGCAGAAGAAGATCGACGAGCTGCTCGACGTGTTCGCGAGATTTGCACGGTAGGGGCGCGAGCGCTCCATGAGGCTCGCGCGCCGCGTCGCGGGTGTTGAGATGCAGGACGATGAGACGGGGCGCGTGACGGTAGCGGTCAGGGGCATGCACTGTGCCTCGTGCGTCGCGAAGGTCGAGGGCGCGCTCCGGGGCGTCCCCGGCGTCCGGGACGCGACCGTCAATCTCGCCACCGAGCGGGCGACGGTGCGCTTCGATTCGACGGCAACCGGGATGCCGGCGCTCCGGCGGGCGGTGGCGGCCGCCGGCTACGAGATCCCGGAGCCGCCGCCGGCCGCCACCGCCGCCGGGACGGAGCAGGCGCGCGAGGCCGAGAAGGCGGCGGAGCAGCGCGCCCTCCGACGCCGGGTCGTCTTCGGCGCGCTGCTGTCGGCGCCGATCCTGGTCGGCAGCATGCGGGAGGTCTTCTGGTTCGCCCCCGCCTGGCTCGGCGACCCCTGGCTCCTGCTCGCGCTCGCGACCCCTGTCCAGTTCTGGGTGGGGGCGCCGTTCCACCGCGGGTTCCTGCGCGACCTCCGGTACGGGTCGGCGAGCATGAGCACGCTCGTGTCGATCGGCACGAACGCCGCCTACTTCGGGAGTCTCGCGCTCACCGTCTGGCCGCGCGCCTGGCTCGCCGGACTCGGCCCCGCCCCGGTGGCGACCTACTATGACACGGCGTCGGTCGTCATCACGCTCGTCGTCCTCGGGCGGTGGCTCGAGGCGCAGGCCCGGGGCCGCACGGGGGAGGCGATCCGGCGGCTCGTGAGCCTGTCACCCCGGACGGCCCGCGTCCTCCGTGACGGCCTCGACGCCGACGTTCCGATAGAGGCCCTGATCGTCGGCGACCTCATCCGCGTCCGGCCCGGCGAGCGCGTGCCCGTCGACGGCGTGGTGATCGAGGGGGCCTCGACGGTCGACGAGTCGATGCTGACGGGCGAGGGCCTGCCGGTGGAGAAGCGGCCGGGGGCGGCCCTCTTCAGCGGGACCGTGAACCGGACGGGAAGCTTCGTGTTCCGGGCGACCCGCGTCGGCGGCGACACGACCTTGGCCCGCATCATCCGCCTCGTGGAGGGCGCGCAGGGATCGCGGGCGCCGATCCAGCGCCTCGCCGATCGGGTGGCGGCGGCGTTCGTCCCGCTCGTGCTCGCGATCGCGGGGGCCGCGTTCCTCGCCTGGTGGCTCGTCGGCCCGGCGCCGGCGCTCCTCCACGCGGTGACCAGCGCGGTGGCGGTGCTGGTGGTCGCCTGCCCCTGCGCGATGGGGCTCGCGACGCCGACCGCGATCATGGTCGGCACCGGCAGGGGCGCGGAGCGCGGCGTGCTGATCCGGAGCGCGGAGGCCCTCGAGCGGCTGCACCGCGTCGGCACGATCGTCGTCGACAAGACCGGGACATTAACGGTCGGCCGTCCGGTCGTGACCGATGTGGCGCCCGCCGCCGGCGTGAGCCCGGAGGAGCTGCTCGCCCTCGCCGCCGCCGTCGAGCAGGGCTCGGAGCACCCACTCGGCGACGCGCTCGTGACGCGCGCCAAGGAGCTCGGCCTCGGGCTCCCAGCCGTCGGTGAGTTCCACGCGATCTCGGGCCAGGGCGTGGAGGCGCGGGCCGGCGCGGGCCGCGTCCTGCTCGGCAGCCGGCGCCTGATGGCCGCTCACGGCGTCGACACGGCAGCCCTCGAGCCCGCCCTCACCCGCCTGGCGCGCGAGGGCAAGACCACCGTCTGCCTCTCGCTCGCGGGCCGGGCCCAGGGCGTGATCGCGGTGGCCGACCTGCTGAAGCCCGAAGCGGCCGCCACGGTCGCGGCGCTCGGGCGCCTCGGGCTCACCGTCATCATGCTGACCGGCGACGCCCGGCCCACGGCGGCCGCGGTCGCGCGCCAGGCGGGGATCGATCGCGTGGAGGCCGAGGTGCTGCCCGCGGACAAGGCCGGGACCATCACGGCCCTCCAGGCCGAGGGACGGCTCGTGGCGATGGTCGGCGATGGGATCAACGACGCCCCGGCCCTCGCGCAGGCGGACGTCGGGATCGCGATGGGCGGCGGGTCCGACGTCGCCATCGAGGCGGCGGACGTGACCCTGATGCGTGGCGACCTGCGCGGCCTCGTCACCGCGGTCGAGCTGTCGCGGCAGACGATCCGGGTCGTCAAGCAGAATCTGTTCTGGGCCTTCGGCTACAACCTGGTGCTGGTCCCCGTCGCCGCCGGGGTGCTCTACCCGCTCTGGGGGATCCTGCTCTCGCCGATCCTCGCCGGCGCCGCGATGGCGTTGTCGTCGGTGTCGGTCGTCACCAACAGCCTCCGCCTCAAGCGCGCGCGGCTCGGACCGGACAGATGATCGACCCCATCCTCCTGCGCGGCCGCGACCGCTTCGAGCGGGTGGTCGAGGGCTGGGTGGACAACACCCACGCCGACGCCTTCACGCACACGGTGCGGCTCGACGACGAGGACCTCGGCGTGGAGCTCTCTGCGGTCGCCACGCCGTCGCCCGCGTACGAGATCCGCGAGGCGCGGTACCGCGTGCGCCCGGCCGCGGCCGCCGCGCCCGCGCTCGCCCCCGTGCCCGGACTCGCTGGCATGCGCATGGTCGGTGGCTTCACGCGGCGGGCTGGCGAGGCGGTGGGCGGGCTCCCGGGTGCCGGCCACCTGGTCGACGCCGCGATCGAGGTGGCGCGGCTGGCACGACAGGTCACGAAGCTCCCGCCCGAGCGCGCCGCCCGCGCTGCCGCCGGTCCGTGGGAGTGCTGGCAGCTGGACATGACCGGCTGGGTCGACCTCCCGAATTCGTGCTTCGCGTACAGCGACGCCGGCCGCGCCCTGTTCGGGAGCCGCGCGGTCACGACGCCGATGGTGCCCGACCTCTACTCGCCGCCGCCCGGCGCGACCCGCGTGTTCGTCAGACAAAAGACCGCCCGGCTCGAACGCCGGGGCGCGCGCCTCGCGCTCTTCAACTCGATGCACGACAACCTGCACGGATTCGAGATCCGCTACGAGGTCGATCTGGCGACAGGGGTCATTGTCGCCGCGGAGTCGCGCACGCCTCGGCTGCCCTACCTGGGGATCTGCACCGAGCCTCAGGCGCGGATCGCCTCGCTCATCGGCCAGGCAGTCGACCACGATCTGCGCAAGCGCATGCAGGCGCTGGTCGGGGGCACCGCCGGCTGCGCCCAGCTCTACGACCTAACGGCTGACCTGCTGCGGCTGCTTCGGCTATACTGAGCCCGCATGTCGGGCCTCCCCGTCGGAAAGCTTCGCGCCGAGATGCTCCAGGCGTTCCTCGACAAGGCCCCGGTCCGCGACCCCCGCGTTCTCGTCGGCCCGCGCGTCGGCGAGGACGCCGCCGTCATCGCCCTCGGCGAGCGCTGCCTCGTCGCCACCACCGACCCGATCACGTTCGCGACAGACGAGGCCGCCTGGTACGCGGTGCAGGTGAACGTCAACGACGTCGCCGTGCGGGGGGCGCGTCCGCGCTGGTTTCTCGTCACGCTGCTCCTGCCTGAAGGCGCCACCACGGCGGCGCTGGTGGAACAGCTGTTCGGCGAGCTCGGCGAGGCCTGCGCGGAGGCGGACGTGGCGCTCGTCGGTGGCCACACCGAGGTGACCCACGGGCTCGACCGGCCGGTCATCGTCGGCACCATGCTCGGGGAGGTGGACCGGGACAAGCTCGTGACGACGGGCGGCGCCCAGGTGGGGGACGCGGTCGTCATGACGAAGGGCGTCCCCCTCGAGGGAGCCTGCCTGCTCGCGCGAGACCGCGAAGCGGAGCTGGTCGCGCGCGGCGTGCGCGCGGCGGTGATCCGGCGGGCGAAAGGGTTTCTGCGGGCGCCGGGTATCAGCGTGCGGCCCGAGGCGGAAATCGCGTGCGAGCTCGCCCCGGTGCACGCCATGCACGACGCGACCGAGGGCGGCATCGCGACCGCGCTGCACGAGCTGGCGCAGGCCTCCGGGGTCGGGCTCCGTCTCGATCGCGACCGCATCGCAGTCCTCCCCGAGGGGGGGGAGATCTGTCGGGCGCTCGGGCTCGACCCCCTCGGCACGCTCGCGTCGGGCACGCTCCTCATGACGCTTGCGCCCCCCGACGCGGCGGTCGTCATCCACGCGCTCGCCCGCGAAGGCATCGACAGCCACTTCATCGGCCAGGTCGTGCCCGCCGAGCGGGGCCTGACGCTGGTCGAGGGCGCGCGGACGGAGCCGCTGCCGCTGTTCCCACAGGACGAGATCGCGCGGATCTTCCGGGAAGCGTGAGCGATGGCCGACCGCGGCGACTCGTCCCGTCCGGTGGCCCTCGGCAGCACCGCGATGGTCGCCGCCGCCCACCCGCTGGCGACGCTGACGGGCGTCGAGGTCTTGAAGCAGGGCGGCACGGCCGCCGACGCGGCGGTCGCCGTCAACGCGGTCCTCGGGGTCACGCAGCCGCACTGCTGCGGAGTCGGTGGCGACATCTTCTGCCTCTACTATGAGGCGGCGAGCCGGCGTGTCCACTTCCTCAACGGTGCGGGTCGGTCGGGTACGCGGGCGACGCTGGACGAACTCCGGCGCCGCGGGCTCCCTCGGGTGCCGACGATCGGCCCCGGGGCCGTCTCGGTGCCAGGCTGCGTGGGCGGCTGGGCGATGCTGCTCGAGCGCTTCGGCACCCGCCCGCTCGCCGCGCTGCTGGCGCCCGCCGTTCACTACGCGGACGCTGGCTTTCCGACTACGCGCCTGCTGAGCCACGCGATCGAGGACCTCCTGCCGGCGGCGGCCGATCCGGAGTGGCGGCGAATCTTCGCGCCCGGCGGGCGGGCGCCGCGGCTCGCCGAGCGGCTCCGGCAGCCCGACCTCGCGGAGACTCTGCGGGCGCTGGCGGCCGAGGGCCCGGAGAGCTTCTACCAGGGGCGGATCGCGCACGCGATCGCGAGCCGGCTCGAAAGCGATGGCTTCCTCCTCCCCGGGGATCTCGCCACCCACACCGCGGACTGGGGCGAGCCCCTCCGCACGTCGTATCGCGGGTACACGGTGTACGAGACCGGGCTTCCGACGCAGGGAATCGCCGCGCTGCTCGCGCTCAACCTGCTCGAGGGGCTGGACCTCGGGCGGATCGCGCTCCACTCCGCGGAGCATCTCCACGCCCTGATCGAGATGGTCAAGCTCGCCTACGCCGACCGGGACCGCTGGGTGGCCGACCCCGCGGGGGCCCGGCTGCCGATTGACGGGCTCCTGTCCAAGGCGTACGCCGCGCGCCGCCGTGGCGGCTTCGACCTGCGCAAGCCGCAGGCCTACGCGGCTGGCGATCCCGCCGGTGACACGACGGGCTTCGTCGTCATGGACGGCCGCGGCGACCTCGTCAGCGTCATCCAGAGCCTCTTCCACTCATTCGGCTCGGGCGTGGTGCCGCCGGGGACCGGCGTCGTCCTGCACAACCGAGGCTCCTCCTTCGGCACGGACCCGGCGCACCCGAACTGCCTCGGGCCGCGCAAGCGCCCCTTCCACACGCTGATCGCGGCCGTCGTCACCCAGGACGACAGACCGGTCATGGGCTTCGCCACGATGGGCGCGAACGGCCAGGCGATGTTCCACGTCCAGGTGCTCACGAACGTCCTTGACTACGGGCTGGACATCCAGGAGGCGATCGAGCGTCCGCGCTTCCTCCTGGGCCCGCTCACGCCCGATGAGCCGGCAGACCTGGTCCGGATCGAGTCCCGTCTCCCGGGGCGCGCGGTCGCCGCGCTTGAGCGACGCGGACACCGGATCCGACAGGAGCGCGCCTTCTATCAGAAGATGGGACACGCCCACGGGGTGGTCGTGCGCGACGGCGCGCTGATGGGCGGGGCGGATCCGCGCGGTGACGGCGCCGCGCTCGGGTACTGACGGTCGGAGGGGGCATGAACGTCGAACGCCTGCGCCGGAGCGTCCTGCTCGTGCCCGCGTCGGATGCCCGGAGGATGTCGGCGGCGGTGTCCTCCGAGGCCACGGCGTGATGCTGGACCTCGAGGACACGGTGACGCGCGGCGCGAAGCCGCTCGCGCTTGACAACGCGGTGGCGGCGGTGTCGCCAGGCGATTTCGGTCAGAAGGAATTGGTCGTGCGCATCAACGCCTTGGCGACGGCGCAAGGGCGGCGCGACCTCGAAGTCATCGCGGCGGCCAGGCCCCACGCCGTGTGCCTGCCGAAGATCGGGGCCGTCGCCGACCTGCTCCGCGCCGATCGCGCGGTCGCCGAAATCGAGGCGACGCACCGGCTCGAGCCGGAGGCGATCCGCTTGTACGTGATGATCGGGACGGCCTCGGGCGTGTCGCACGCGGCCGGCATCGCGCGCAGCTCCCGCCGCCTCGACGCCCTGCTCTACGACGGCGGCGACTACCTCCGCGAGGCGCAGGCGGTGTCCTCGACCGAGCGGAGCGAGCAGCTCGACGCGATGACCAAGCCCCTCCTCGCCGCGCGCGCGGCGTTTCTCGACGCCCTCGACGGCCCCGCCCTCGACCTGACCGAGGGGGCGGTCGAGCGGGAGGCGCGGCAGGCGCGCGCGATCGGCTACTCGGGCAAGACGGTCGTCGATCCGCGGCCCGTGGCCGCGGTGCACCGCGTGTTCACGCTCTCGCCGGACGAGGGCGAGCGCGCCCTCCGCCTGATCCAGGCGTATCACCAGGCCGAGGCCGGCGGGGTCGGCGTGCTCGAAGTCGACGAGGACTTCGTCGACGCGGCGCGCGTGCGGATCGCTCGGCGTGTCGTCCGGCAGGCCGAGCTGGCAAAGGCCACGCGGGTCGGGAGCCGGGCATGAGGGCCGCGCTGGTCGCTCTCCTGGCCCTCTGCGCGTTCGGGGCCGCCGCCGCCGGGTGGGGGACCATCACGCCCGGCGAGTCCACCGCCGCGGGAGTCAAGGCCGAACACGGGGAGCCGTCAAAGGTGACAAAGATGAAGGCCGAGGGGTACGACACGACCGAGTGGACGTACGAGGGCGACCGGGCACCCGTGGGGATGACCCGCATGGTCGTGGAGTTCGGCCTCCTGACTCGGCAGGGTTACCAGCCGGACGTCGTGCGCTCGTTCCGGCTCGAGCCGAATCCCGGCGTGTTCTCTCGAGACCAGGTCATCGTCGGCTGGGGGAAGCCCGAGAAGGGCGGGATCCAGGACGGCGTGCCGTTCATGATGTACAACTCGGGGCTCGTCGTCTACTTCGACAAGGACATTCTGAACGCGGTGTCGATGTGGTTCACGCGGCCCCTTCCAGGGGCGGGCGCCGAGGGCTCGACGCCCACGGCCACGCCGGCGCCGCCCGCCACCAGGCCGCCGGAGGCGAAGCCCAAACCGCCGGACAGATCCACGCGGTAGCTTACTCGAGCCGGAAGCCGAGACGCTCGGCCAGCGCCCGGAGTGCCGGCCGCGCCTCTGGTCGCTGGCGCCAGATCTCGAAGAACCGGTTCTGGGTGTCCCAGAGCCCGAACCACACGCCGAGCCGCCAGGCGCGGTCGATCAGGGCGAGCGTCGACTGGGCGCGCTCGGGAGCGGGATCGACGGCGAGCGCGTCCATCGCCCGCGCGACGGTCCGGCGCGCTTGGGCGTTGGCGGCGCTCAGGTCGAGTGAGAGCCCGCCCTGTCGCGCTTCCTCCAGGAGGTCGAAGACGCGGTCCGGCACGACGCCGCTCACCTCGGCCTGTCCGAGCTCAGCCGTGATGGACCGAGCGAGCACGTGACGCGCCACCGTGGCCAGCACCTCCGGCACGGTGGCGTCGGTCTCGCGGAGGTGGCGGATGAGCTTTCGGTTCTCGTCCCAGATTTGCCGGTACGTGCCGTCGTCCCGCTGGAGCACGCCTTCGGCGATGCGGGCGAGGATCGTCCGACGGTCGTCCTCGAAGAGGTGCCGGAGGGTGTACGGCTCGCCCGGGAAGTGCCGGTCGAGGGCGCGGACCACTTCCGAGACGCTCCCGCGGGCAAACCGCTGGCGGAGGTCGGCCGCCATCTCCTCGTAGGTCTCGACGCTTCCGAACTCGCGGAGCCCGCACTGGACGTCGTGCCCGCCGTAGTGGAGCACGGCGTACGCGGCGCCGTCGGTCTCGCCGGTGATCTCGGAGCGGACGCTCACGCGGCCGATCCGGAGCGCGATGCCGTGATGGGCGTCGGACTGCTCGTCGAGGCGACGGATCGTATAGGAATAGACCCGCCGCTCTTCGCGATGGCTCTCGAAGAGGCTCGAGATCGCGTAGTGGGCGACGACCCGTCGCGGATCGACGACGGCGGGCCGCACGAGGCGGCGGTAGACCTCGGCGCCGTCGCCGAGCTCCGGGAGGTTGCTCGGCGCCGGGGCGAGCCGCCGCAGGAACTCCTCCTCGAGGGCGCCGCCGCCGAGGCCACGCACGTATTGGATTGCCATCGCCGCGTACCGGAGGATCTGCACCGGCTCGAGGCGCGAGATCTCGTCGAAGAACCAGCCGCACGAGGTATACATGAGCAGCCGCTGGCGTTCCATTTCAAGGAGCCGGATCGCCTTCACCTGCTCGGCGTCGTCGAGCGGACGCCGCTGGTGGCGCGCCCAGTAGTCGGCGCACGTGTCCCGGGACCGGTCGAGCACGACCCGGATGTAGTCATCGCGCGCCTCCCAGGGGTCCTTGAGGAGCGCGCCCGCGCGGCTCTCGAAGAGGAGGTCGACCTGGTCCCGGAGCCAGTCGAGCGCCTCCCGGAGTGGACCGCGCCAGCGCTGGTGCCAGTCCGCGCGCGTGCGGCAGCCGCAGTCGGCACGCCAGCGCTCGACGCCGTGGGCACAGCTCCACGAGGTGTTGTCGTGGATCTCCGCCTCGTGCGTGGGGGGGTGGGCCGCGAGGAAGGCGCCGTAGTTGGTCAGCTCGGCCGCGCCTTCTCGCTCGATCATCTCCAGCGCGGCCGCGAGCGCCATGTCGCCGAACTTCGTGTGGTGGCCGTAGGACTCACCGTCGGTGGCGCAGTGGACGAGCTGCGGCCACGCGCGGCCGTCGGCGAAGCCGCCGCGCAGGCGCTCGGCCAGCACCTCGCCCTGGGTCAGGGCGTCCTCGAACGCGATCGCGCGGGCGATCGGCGCGTCGTAGAAGAAGAGCGCGAGGGCAGGCCCGGTCGCTGAGCGCCAGAGATAGGCGCGGCTCGGGTCGACGTGGTCGCCCCCCTGCCAGGTCTCGGCGTCGAGCGGGCGGATGCGCGCGGCCTGGTGCGGGGCGAGGATGGTGAACTTGATGCCGGCCTCGGCCAGCACCTCGAGGCTTTCGCGGTCGACCGCTGTTTCCGACAGCCACATGCCCTCGGGGTCCCGTCCGAAGCGATGCCGAAAATCCACGATGCCCCAGTGGACTTGGGTGACCTTGTCACGCCGGGTCGCGAGCGGCATGATCACGTGGTTGTAGACCTGGGCGATCGCGTTGCCGTGACCGCCGCGGGCCGCCCGGCTCCGCCGGTCGGCCTCGAGAATCTTCGCGTAGACGTCCGGGCGATGGCGCTCGAGCCAGGCGGCGAGCGTCGGACCGACGTTGAACGAGATCTTCTCGTAGTTGTCGACGATGTCGAGGATGCGATTATCGGCCCCCACGCGCCGCGCGGCGGTGTTTGGCGCGTAGCACTCGGCGGTCACGCGCTCGTTCCAGTCGTGCCACGGGTGGGCCGAGGCCTGGGTCTCGACCGCCTCGAGCCAGGGGTTCTCGCGGGGCGGCTGGTAGAAGTGGCCGTGGACGGCGATGAACTTCGACCGGACCTGGCTCAAAAGTCCTCGAGACCGGAGAGGAACTCGCGGCGGCCCCCACGGGGAATCACGACGAGCCCCGAGGGCTCGACGTGGTAGCGCCGCCGGTCGGCCGCCGGGTCCCAGCCCATGTCAGCGTCCGCCGCGATGATGTTGAAGCGGTCGACGATGGCGCGGCGGAGCCGGGCGCCCTTGCCGACCGTCGTGTTGTCCATGACGATCGAGTCCTCGATGACCGCGCCCTCGTTCACCCACACGCCGCGCCCGAGGATCGAGTTGCGGATCGTCGCGCGCTTGACGAGCGATCCCTCCGCGATGTGGGCGTTGTCGACCTCGCCTCCGATGATGCGCGCCGGCGGCCCGTTGTACCGGCCGACGCGGATTGGCCAATGGCGGTTGTCGAGATCGAAGCGCGGCGACTCGCCGAGCAGGTCCATGTGCGACTGCCAGTACGCCTCCAGCGTGCCCACGTCCCGCCAGTAGGCCGGTTCCTCGTAGGGCTTGACCCCGGGGACCTCGTTCGTCTGGAAGTCGTAGGCGAACACGCCGCCGGCCGGGACCAGTTCGGGGATGATCGTCCTGCCGAAGTCGTGGTCGGTGCTGCGGCGGGCGTCGGCGAGCAGCGTGTCCACGAGCGCCTGGCGGGAGAAGACGTAGTTGCCCATCGAGGCGTAGGCGCGGTGTGGGTTGTCGGGCATCGGCCGCGGCCGAGCCGGTTTCTCCTCGAAGGAGACGACGCGGCCGTCGCTGTCGACGGCGAGGATGCCGAAGCTCGAGGCTTCACCGATCGGCACCGGCCGGGCGGCGACCGTGACGCTGGCCCGGCGCTCCTGGTGGAACGCGATCATCTGCTTGATGTCCATCCGGTAGATGTGGTCGGCGCCGAAGACGGCGACGAGGTCGGGGCCGTAGTCATCGATGAGGTTCACGTTCTGCAGGACCGCGTCCGCGGTGCCCCGGTACCAGCTCTCGCCGAACCGCATCTGCGGGGGGACCACCGTGATGAAGTGGTCGGGCACGAGCCCGCCCGTCCGCCAGGCCAGCCGGAGGTGCTCGATCATGGACTGGGACTTGTACTGGACGAGAACGTAGAGCGACAGGAGCACGGAGTTGACGAAGTTCGACAGGACGAAGTCGATGATCCGGTGCCGGCCGCCGAACGGCACCGCGGGCTTCGAGCGCTCGCGGGTCAGAGGGTGAAGGCGCTCGCCCCTGCCGCCGGCGATGATCATCCCGAGAACGCGCGCCTCCTTCATCGTCCGCCCTGGGCGCGTCCCCGCCGTCGGGTCGGGGCGGTTCTCCCAGCCGTCTCATCCCCCCCAGCGCGCCGCTCCCGCGACGCGCGCGCGAGAGCGCGCTTGCCCCGGGCTCGCCGCATCATCTCGTCGCGGGTTGCCCGAGGGCCCAGACGGGGTCGAGGTCCGGGAAGCAGAAGTCCTGCCGCTCCAGCCGCCGCACGAGCTCCGCGGTATCGGGGGCCAAGGGCTCGCCCGCGCGGAGGCTGCGCGCGATCTCCGACAGCTGCTTGAACTCCGCGTAGTGCTCGGCGACCCGCCGCTCGGCGTAGTCGCGCGCCGCCCACGTGGTGATCAGGAACTGCCAGTCCGAGGCCTCCAGCAGGAGGAGCTCGCGGGCCGCCTGGGCGGCGACGCGGCGCAGGTCGGGTCGGGCGTCGTCGAGCTTCGCGATGTGCTGCACCCACTCGGCCTCGGCGCTGTACAGGCGATCCCAGGTCCATTCCGTGTCGCGGTTGAGCCACACTCGGTGATCGCCGCCCTCGCCCCACGAGCCCTCGGGGAGGGTGAGGGTCTCGCGCGCCGGCACCACCTCCAGCGCCTCCGCCAGCGTCACCGGCTCCACCCCGATGCCCGCCAGCGCGCGCGCGGTATGCTCGAGCCAGAGCGGCCCCTCGAACCACCAGTGGCCGAAGAGCTCCGAGTCGTACGGCGAGCAGACGAGGGCCGGTCGCTTGCCGTCCGCTTCCTCGAGCGTCTTCCGCACGAGGCCGGCGAAGTGCTTGGCGTGGACCTCGGCCTGATGGGCGGCCGTCGGGGGGTCGTAGACCGCCTTCTTGCCGAGGTCGCCGCTCGAGTCGGTCACCCGCCAGAAGCGGAGGCCGCCCGGGAAGTGCTTCTTGTGGAACTCGAGGTAGGCCGGGTCCCCGGGGTAGCCGACGTCGCGGCTCCATACCTGGAGGGTGCTCTTCGGGTCCCGGATGAACGCGATGGCCTGGGCCGACCCCCCGCGTGACACCACGCGGTAGGGGCGGTACGGCGACCGCGGGCGCAGTCGCGGCATCTGGGGGGTCTCGACCGCGAGATCCCCGGGCAGGGCAAAGAACTCGCGGTAGGGGTACACCGGCTGTCCGCCCGCGACGAGGTGATGATCCACGACGAAATACTCGAGACCGTGTACGGCGAGCATCTCCTCGATGCCGGGACGGATGCGATGCTCCCGCCCGCGGTCCCGCCCGGTCGGGGGCGTCCACTCGTAGCGCGGGCGGTAGGCGCACTCGGGGAGCCAGATCCCCCGGGGCGCCACGCCGAAGTGGCGACGGTGGGTCTCGACGGCCGTCCGGAGCTGGAGGTGGATCGACTCCTCGCGGGAGAGGAGCGGCAGGTAGCCGTGGGTCGCCGCGCACGTAATCAGCTCGAGGTGGCCGCCGCGCTGGAGGTCCGCGAAGGCGGCGAGGAGGTCGCCGTTGAGGCTCCGGTGCAGCTCCCACATTTGCTCGTAGAACTGCTCCCAGAAGGTCGTGAGCGCCACGATCGCCCGGTCTCCCTGCCGCTCGAACTCGGCCCGGCTGTCGGCGCACGAGCGGCGGAGGTTGTCTCCGTAGAGCTGGAGCTCGCGCTGGTACTCGGGCGAGGCGAGCTGCTCGGCGAGGACGGG
>WNFT01000114.1_pt1 | contig 72673 bp, 72 predicted proteins | sample 5400191 | NCBI WGS metagenome assembly WNFT01 (sample SAMN13153359, study PRJNA577476) | soil metagenome | isolation source: 80 cm saprolite under Madrone tree | place: USA:California | collected 2016-06-14 | reverse complement strand
GACGACGCCGCACTCTTTTCTCCAGGGCCCCTCGGGGCCCGTTTTTTTGTCTGCACTCGGACGGTGTACGACTGCACCATTCAGGTGCGATCCAGGCCGCTCGGCGGACTGGCGCGGGGCAAGGGGCGTCGTTTCGGCGCGCCATAAAGCGACCGAAGGAGGCTGAATGCGACGCGCCGCTTAAGTGGCATGGCGCTTGCTTAAATACACGGGGCAGTTTCAAACGACCGAAGACAAAAAGGGGGGAATCTTTCGATGAAAAGAACCGTCACTTTCGTTGCGGCCCTGGCCATGGCATGGCTGGGCCTGGCCAGCGCGCCCGCCTGGGCGCAGGCGACGCCCGCGCCAGCACCTGCTCCCGCGCCGGCGGCAGCGCCGGCCGCCGAAGCGGCGCCCACGTCTCCAGTGTCGACGCCGGCCATGAGCGGAACGCTCGCCGGCCCCGTCAAGCCTTTGAAGGTCGACGCCGGCCCGCTCGGAAAAGTCTATGTGACGGGGGTCGCCAGTGGCATCGCGCAATGGGAAAACAATGCTTTCCCGGGCGACCGGCTCGATCAGCTCGATGTAACGAACGGACAGGTCTTTGTCCAGAAGGTCGATGGACCGGTGCAGTTTTTCGCCCAGTTGGGCGCCTACTCGTTGCCGGATCTTGGCAGTCCGTACATTCGCTCCGGCAAGGCCACGGGCAATTTCTACGGCGCCTTTCCGCAGTGGTTCGTCAAGTACGCGCCCAACGATTCGATGTCGGTGCTTGCCGGCAACCTGCCGACCCTGATCGGGGCCGAATACACGTTCAGTTTTGAGAACGTAAACATCGAGCGCGGCTTGCTGTGGAATCAGGAAAACGCCGTCAATCGCGGCATTCAGGTCAACTACGCGACCGGGCCGCTCGCCTTGTCGTTTTCCTGGAACGACGGTTTCTTTTCGAATCGGTACAGCTGGCTGTGGGGATCGGCCACCTATACGATCGACCCTTCCAACATCGTCGCGTTCATCGGCGGCGGCAGCGTGAATACCGAAACAGTATCCAGCGCAGTCACTCCGCTCTACCAGAACAACGAGCAGATCTACAACCTGATTTACACGCACACCTCGGGGCCGTGGACCCTGGTGCCGTACATCCAATACACGTCGGTTCCCTCCGACCCGCAGTTGGGCACGGCGCAGCGCGCCTCGACCTTCGGGGCCGCCTTGCTCGCCACCTACGCGCTTGACGGCGGATACAGTGTGGCGGGCCGCGTCGAGTACATCAGCTCCACGGGCGACGCGAACGCAGGTGCGCCCAGCCTGATCTACGGACCCGGAAGCAACGCTTGGTCGTTGACGATTACTCCAACCTATCAGAAGGGGGTGTTCTTCGCGCGCGGTGAACTGTCGTACGTGAAGGCGACCAGTACCACGGCCGGTTTTGCGTTTGGCCCCACTGGGACCAATACCAGCCAAACTCGGCTGCTCGTCGAAACCGGCATCCTTTTCTGATGGCGCGACCGATTCAGATTTTCTGACGTCACTTATGAGCGCGGGGCGGCGTACCCGACGACGCCGCCTTATTCCCTTCAGGGCCCCTTCCGGGGCCCTCTTTTTTTGACCTTACGTGCTGCAACGCAGTATGCAAGATCGACCGGATAGAATGGACCCCCGCAGTCGAAGGGACATGCCATGCAGCCGTCCAGCGTTCCTGTATTGGCCTCTGCCGCCGGTCCGGTCCTGGAGTTCGAGCGGCGAATCCTGGACTCGATGACCGATATCGAGCACTGGTTCCGCCAGAACTGGCAGGAGCACACGCCGCCGTTCTACGGCTCGGTGGACCTGAGGAATTCCGGCTTCAAGCTGGCGCCGGTCGACATGAACCTGTTTCCGGGCGGATTCAACAACCTGTCCGAGGATGCGCTGCCGTGCGCGGTACAGGCCGCCCAGGTCGCGATCGAGCGCAACTGCCCGGATGCGCGAAAGCTGCTGTTGATTCCGGAGCGGCACACCCGCAACGTGTTCTATCTGCAGAACGTGGCCCGGCTGGTCCGGCTGCTGGCAACCCCTGGGCTGGAGGTGCGGGTCGGGACCCTGTCGCCTGACGTGACCAAGCCGTCCGCGATCTCGCTGCCCGGTGGCGAGCGGCTGATGGTGGAGCCGGTTCGCCGCCACGGCGATCGGGTCGGCCTGGAAGACTTCGATCCGTGCATCGTGCTGCTGAACAACGACCTGTCGGCCGGAATCCCGCCCGAGCTGCGTGGCCTGGATCCGACGCAGACGCTGCTGCCGCCGCTGCACGCGGGGTGGGCGGTGCGCCGCAAATCGAACTACTTCCGATGTTACGACGAGGTCGCGGAGCAGTTCGCGCAGCTGATCGGCGTGGATCCGTGGACGATCAACCCGCTGTTCGCACGCTGCGGGATGATCGATTTTCGCGAAAAGCTGGGCGAGGAATGCCTGGCCCTTAACGTGGACCGCTTGCTGTCCGAGATCCGTGACCGTTACCGCGAGCGCGATATTCAGCAGAAGCCGTTCGTGATCGTGAAAGCCGACGCCGGGACCTACGGGATGGGGATCATGACGGTGCGCGACGCCTCCGAGGTGGTCGGGCTGAGCCGCAAGCAGCGCAACAAGATGGCCGTCGTGAAGGAAGGCCTGGAAGTCAGTGACGTGATCATCCAGGAAGGCGTGCCCACCTACGAGACGATCGATCAGGCCGTGGCCGAGCCTGTCGTGTACATGATCGACCGGTACGTGGTCGGCGGCTTTTACCGGGTGCACCGCCAGCGCGGCATTGACGAGAACCTGAACGCGCCGGGCATGGAATTCGTTCCGCTGGCGTTCTCCAACCCCTGCAATCTGCCCAATGTGCAGGCCGAGCCAGGCTCCAGCGCGCAGAACCGTTTCTATTGCTACGGCGTGATGGGGCGCCTGGCGCTGCTCGCGGCTTCGATCGAGCTCGAGCGCACCGCTGCTGCCCTCGCTCCGACCTCTGTCGGGGACGCAGAGGGGCTCTCGCCTGCGCTGTCCCACGCGATGGGACAGACGCCGGGGGTCAGGGTCGGGGCGGCCTCCTGATGCGGCGGATGCCGGGATGACATCCGAGGTCTCGGCCCTGTTCGTGGTCGATCCGCTGGACGAGATGAAGGAGTCCAAGGACTCGAGCATCGCGATGATGCGCGAGATGGCGCGCCGGGGCCACCGGATCTGGGCCTGCGAAATCGGGGGCCTCGCGTGGCGCGAAGGCGTCGTGCAGGCGATGGCGACCCGGCTGGACATCGCGCCGCAGGGCCCGCAATGGTTTGCCCGGCTCGAGGTCGTGCGCAGTCCGCTCGAGGCCTTCGACGTTGTCTTGATGCGCAAGGATCCCCCGTTCGACATCGAGTACCTGGTTGCGACCTACCTGCTGGAGGCTGCCGTGCGGCGCGGCGCGCGGGTCTTCAACGATCCGCGCGCCTTGCGCGATCACAACGAGAAATTGGCGATCGCGGAGTTTGCCCATTACGCGCCGCCGACTCTGGTGACCCGCGATCCGGAGGCGATCCGCGAGTTTCACGGCGAGCACGGCGACATCGTGATCAAGCCCCTGGACGGCATGGGCGGTCGCGGCGTGTTCCGCGTTGCCGCGCAGGACCCGAACCTCGGCGTGATTCTGGAGACGACCACCGCCGGGGGCCTGCGGACCGTGATGGCTCAGCGCTTCATTCCCGAAATCGCCGCCGGCGACAAGCGCATCCTGCTGGTGGCGGGCCGGCCGGTCCCGTACGCGCTGGCCCGGCTGCCACGCCCCGGGGAGTCGCGCGGCAATCTGGCCGCCGGGGCAATCCCGCACGCCCAGCCGCTGTCCGAGCGCGACCGCGCCATCGCGGCCGCGCTCGGGCCGGCGCTGGCCGATCGCGGCTTGCTGCTGGTCGGACTGGACGTGATCGGCGACTACCTGACCGAGATCAACGTCACCAGCCCGACCTGCTTTGTAGAGATCAAGCGCGAGACCGGCTTTAACGTCGCCGTGATGTTCGTCGAGGCGCTGGAGCGACAGATCCTCCAGTGAGTCCGCTGTAGTGAGCCCGCTGTAGTGAGCCCGAAATGGCCGGAATACTCCTAATTGCGCACCAGCCGCTCGCCTCGGCGCTCGAGCAGTCGGCGCGGCACGTGTTCAGCCGCGATCCGCGCTGCGCGGAGTACCGGCTGCGGGCGCTGGACGTGGAGCCGGACGCCGACCCGGCCTTGCTGGAGCAGCGCGCACGGGCTTTGCTGGCCGAAGCCGACGACGGGCGCGGAGTGTTGGTCCTCACCGACTGCCTGGGTGCGACACCGGCCAATGTTGCAGCGCGGCTGGCACAACCCGGGGCCGTCGAAGTCGTCGCGGGAGCCAATCTTCCCATGCTCTTGCGTGCCTTGTGCTATTGCGATTCCGCGCTGGATGCGCTGGCGGAGAAAGCGCTTGCGGGCGGCACCCGCGGCATCGCGTCGATCGGGCCGACGCCGCCGCCCGATGGGCAATCGTCTGTCAAAGACAATGATCTCGCGCGACTTCAAGATCAGCAATAGACTTGGGCTGCACGCCCGGCCCTCGGCCCAGTTGACGCAGGTCGCGTCCCGCTTCCAGAGTGACGTCATGATCTCCCGGGATGGGCGACGCGTGAACGCCAAGTCGATCATGGGTGTGATGATGCTGGCGGCCGGGCCCGGATCGACCGTTTCCGTGGAGGCGGCCGGCCCGGACGAGGAATCGGCGGTGGCGGCGATCGGGACGCTGATCGAGTCCCGTTTTGGAGAGTCGGGCTGACTTCGAGGACGAATGGGCGAGACTCGCGTCATCAACGCAGAACTGCGCGGAATCGGCGTCGCGCGCGGCATCGCGATCGGACGGGCGCACCTGCTCGCCCCCAGCGAGCTCGAGATCAAGCAGTACAACGTCCAGCGCGCCGACGTACTGCACGAGGTCGCCCGACTGAACAATGCGTTCTCGCTGGTACGGGCCGAATTGGAGGAGCTGCGCAGCACCGTTTCGGCCGATGCTCCGGGCGAGGTCAAGGCGTTCCTGGATCTGCACCGGATGATCCTGGACGACTCGCTGTTGTGCGACGCCCCCCGCGACCTGGTGCGCAGCCGGCTGATCAACGCCGAGTGGGCGCTCACGATACAGCTGGAAGAATTGTGCCGGCAATTTGACGCGATCGACGACGAGTACTTCAGCAGCCGTTCGCTGGACGTGCGCCAGGTGGTCGAGCGGGTTCTGCGCCGCCTCGCCGGAGGGCGCCCGGCGGTCGCGATGCTGCCGCGCCAACTCGCGGAAGGCGAACGCCTGGTGCTGGTGGCGCACGACCTGGCGCCGGCCGACGTGCTGCAGCTGAAGGAGCGCGCCGGCGTGAATCTGGCGGGGTTCGTCAGCGAAGCGGGCGGTCCCACCTCGCACACCGCGATCCTGGCGCGCAGTCTGGGACTGCCGGCTCTGCTGGGGGTTGCCGAGGCGCGCGAGTCGATTGCCGAGGGCGACCTGGTCGTGCTGGATTCGGACGGCGGCCGACTGATCGTCAATCCGGATTCGGCGCTGCTGGAAACCTACCGGCAGCGGATCCAGGAGGAGGGCCTGCATCGCGCCGAGCTGCGCAAGCTCAAGGGGCGGATCGCACGCACCGCGGACGGCATCCCGGTGCAGCTGCTGGCCAATATCGAGATGCCGGAGGATGCACGGGACGCGCTGGAGGCGGGAGCCGACGGCGTTGGCCTGTTCCGCTCCGAATTCCTGTTCATGAACCGCGACCAGCTGCCGTCCGAGGACGAACAGTTCGAGGCGTATGCGAAGGTGGCCCGGTCGATGAAGGGCAAGCCCGTCGTGATACGGACCCTGGACATCGGTGCCGACAAGGTGTTGACGTCCTCGGCCCGCCTCAGTCTGGGCATGCTGCCCGGCGACGGGATCGAGGAGCCGAATCCTGCGCTGGGCCTGCGCGCGATCCGCTACTGCCTGGCATATCCGGAGCTGTTCCTGACCCAGTTGCGCGCGATCCTGCGGGCCTCCAGCCAGGGCACGGTGCGGATCCTGGTGCCGATGCTGGCGCATGTTCACGAGATCGAGGAGGCGATGGCGTTCGTGGCGCGCGCCAAGGAGCAGCTGAAGGATCGGCGTCAGAAGTTCGACGCGCGCGTCGCGGTAGGCGGAATGATCGAGGTGCCGGCGGCCGCGTTGACGCTGCCCGCCTTCGTGTCGCGACTGAAATTCCTGTCGATCGGCACCAACGACCTGATCCAGTACACGCTGGCGATCGACCGCAACGACTCGGCGGTGGCGCACCTGTACGATCACCTTCACCCGGCCGTGCTGCAACTGATCCACCGGACGATCCGCACCGGCGAAAAGGCCCGCGTGCCGGTCTCGGTCTGCGGCGAAATGGCCGGCGATGTCGTTCTGGCCGAACTGCTGCTCGGCATGGGGCTGCGCCAGTTCTCGATGAATCCGTCGCAGCTGCTGACGGTGAAGCAGCGAGTGTTCGAACTGTCGACACGCACGGCTGCGCGCCTTGCGGCGCGCGTGCTGCGCTCGCATGATCCGATCGAGATCCGGCGCGCGATCGAGCGCGGCAGCGCCAACGGGCGCGCCGCGCCCCGACCGCCGCTTCCGGTTGCGCCTGCGCTGGCTCAGTTGAGTCCCTGAGCCGTGCAAGCCGGCTCGGTCGGTTTCGTCAGGGCCCAGGCGATGCGGTTCGAGGAACCGCTCGAGCTGGCGAGCGGCGCCCGTATCGCCGATTACGAGTTGCGCTACGAAACCTACGGATCGCTGAACGCCTCGCGCGACAACGCGGTTCTGATCTGCCATGCGCTGAACGCGTCGCACCATGTAGCGGGCCGCACCGCCGATGATCCGAACGGCATCGGCTGGTGGGACAACATGGTCGGTCCGGGCCGTCCGGTCGACACCAGGCGCTTCTTCGTGATCGGAGTGAACAACCTGGGTTCCTGCTTCGGGTCCACCGGCCCGATGTCGATCAATCCGGCCACCGGCCGCCCGTACGGCGCCTCCTTCCCCGTGGTGACGGTCGAGGACTGGGTCAATGCGCAGGCGCGGCTGGCCGACTGTCTGGGCATCGGCCGTTTCGCCGCGGTGATGGGCGGCTCGCTGGGCGCGATGCAGGCCCTGTCCTGGACCATCCAGTATCCGGAGCGGATCGGGCATTGCGTGGCGATCGCGACCACGCCGCGCCTGTCGGCGCAGAACATCGCGTTCAACGACGTCGCCCGCACCGCGATTCGCAGCGACCCCGACTTCCATGGCGGCGACTACTACGCCAAGGGCGTCGTGCCGCGGCGCGGCCTGCGCGTGGCACGGATGATCGGACACATCACGTACCTGTCCGATGACGACATGGCCGAGAAATTCGGGCGCCTCCTTCGCACGCCGGACTACGAGTTCGGCTACGAGGTCGAATTCGAGGTCGAGTCCTACCTGCGCCACCAGGGGGACAAGTTCTCCGAGTACTTCGATGCCAACACCTACCTGTTGATCACGCGGGCGCTCGATTATTTCGATCCGGCGCGCGCCTACGGGGGCGACCTGGTGCAGGCGCTGGCGCCGGCGCAGGCGCATTTCCTGCTCGTGTCGTTCACGACCGACTGGCGCTTCTCGCCCGCCCGTGCGCGCGAGATCGTCGAGGCGCTGGTCGTGAACGGACGCCAGGTCGTGTACGCCGAGATCGACGCGCCGCACGGGCATGATGCCTTTCTGCAGGACGATGAGCGCTACCACCGCCTGGTGGCCGCCTACTTCGACAACATCGCGGCGGGGCTCGCAAGATGACCGCCCTGGCGCAGCGCGCACCGGTGACCGCGCCCGCAGCGCAGCGCGCGGTCATGCCCACGCTGCGCGATGACCTGCGCCAGATCGCCGCCTGGATCGCCGACGGCGCCCATGTGCTGGATCTGGGCTGCGGCGACGGCGTGCTGATGTCTTACCTGCGCGATTCACGCTCGGCCCGCGTGTACGGTGTCGAGATCGCGGACGACTCGATCCTGCAGTGCGTGCGGCGCGGCCTGTCCGTGATCCAGGCCGATCTCGAATCCGGGCTGCGGATGTTCCCCGACCGGATGTTCGACACCGTCGTGTTGTCGCAGACTTTGCAGGCGATGCACCAAACCGAGGCGGTGCTGCGCGAGATGGCGCGCGTCGGCCGGCAGGGCATCGTCAGCTTTCCGAATTTCGGCCACTGGCGGCATCTGGTCGCGCTGCTCGGCGGCCGGATGCCGGTTTCCCCTCAGATGCCGTACCAGTGGTACGACACGCCCAACGTGCATCTGTGCACGCCCAGGGACTTCGAGATCCTGGCAGGCCGCCTCGGGCTGGTGATCACCGGACGCGCGCTGCTGGCCAATGGCCGGCCGGTGAACGTGCTGCCCGGTTTGCGCTCCAAACTCGCGGTCTATCGGTTCGAGCCCAAGTGAGCGGGCTGGCCCGCAAAGGAGCGAAGCCGAGCATCCGGGAGGTGCTCACCCGGCCACGCATGCTGATTCTCGTGGCGCTCGGCGCTGCTTCGGGGTTCCCGAATCAGGTCACCGAGAGCGCGCTGCAAGCCTGGCTCAAGGATCTGCACATCAGCAACACCGAGATCGGGATGCTGTCCTACGTCTCGCTGCCCTATCTGCTCAAGTTCTTGTGGGCGCCATTGCTTGATCGGTTTCCGTTACCGGTGATTGGGCGCAGGCGCGGTTGGATCCTGGTGACCCAGTTGCTGCTGGCGGCGGCGATCGGGGTCCTCGCGTTCCAGGATCCGGCCGATTCATTACTTGCGGTGTCGGTCTGTGCGACGGCGATCGTGTTCTTCTCGGCGAGTCAGGACATCGTGATCGACGCCTACCGGGCCGACCTGGCCGAGCCGGAGGAGCGGGGACTGGCCGCGGCCTCCGCCAATCTCGGCTACCGGGCCGCCTCCTGGATCGCCTTTGCGATCGCCCTCGTGGTGGCCGATCACTTCGGCTGGCCGCCGGCGTTGCTCGTGGTCGCCGGCGTCATGGCGGCATTCTCGATCGCGACCCTCCGTGCTCCCGAGCCCGTCTATCGCACGCCACCGCCTCGATCGCTGCGCGAATCCGTCGTCGAGCCGCTGCGCGAGCTGGCAGGCAGCCGCGGTGCCTTGTCGCTGCTCGGGCTCGTGTTGATTTTCAAGCTTGGCGATGCGTTTGCCGTCAAGCTATTCACGCCATTTCTGATGGACATCGGCTTCTCGAAGACCGAAATCGGTCTCGTCGCCAAGGCGGTGTTCACCTCGAGTTCCATCGTTGGCGCGGTGCTTGGCGGCATCTGGATGGTGCGCCTCGGCTTGCTGAGCTCGATGTTGCTGTTCGGCCTCATGCAGGCAGTCTCCAACCTCGCATACTATGTGCTCGCGATCACCGGCAAGAGCTACGCCGTGATGATCGCGGCGGTCGCGATCGAGAATCTGGCCCACGCAATGGGCAACGTCGCGCTGGTAGCGTTGATAATGGCGCTGTGCGATGTACGGTTCAGCGCGTTCCAGTACGCGCTGCTGTCAGTGTTGTCGCAGCTGCCACGTTACGGCCTCGGCGGTCCGGCGGGCTGGGTTGCGGACCACGCCGGCTGGCCGGTGTATTACGTTGTCAGCTTCCTGCTCGGAATCCCCGGTCTGCTGACGGTGTGGTTGCTGCGCGACCGCATCCGCGCACTGGATGTCCAGCACTGAGCTGGGACCCTCAAAGGCGTCCCGAGTACTCGACGATCAACGGGGCGTGGTCGCTGAACCGGCGCGCCTTGTAAACCTCGCAGCGGCGCGCCCGCGCCGCCGTTTTCGGAGTCGCGATCTGGTAGTCGATGCGCCATCCGACGTTCCTGGCCCACGCCTGGCCGCGGTTGCTCCACCACGTGTAGGACTCGCCGGTGGCGTCCGGATGCAGTTGCCGGTACACGTCGACCCACCCGAGCTCGTCGAACACGCGGCTCATCCAGGCCCTCTCCTGCGGCAGAAAGCCGGAGTTCTTCCGGTTGGAGCGCCAGTTCTTCAGATCGATCTCGCGGTGCGCGATGTTCACGTCGCCGCATAGCAGGTACTCGCGTCCGCTGGCACGCAGCTTCTCCAGATGCGGGAAGAACGCGTCCAGAAAGCGGAACTTGGCCTGCTGACGCTCCGGAGAGCTCGACCCGGATGGAAAGTAGACCGATATCACGTTGACGGTGGCGTATTCGGCCTCGACGTAGCGGCCCTCCCGGTTGAATTCGTCGACCCCGAATCCGATCTGTACCTTGCGGGGGCGCCTGCGCGACAGCAGTGCCGCGCCGCTGTAACCGCGTGCCTGAGCGAAATGGAAATGCGCGTGCAGACCGGCCGGATTCAGCAGCCGCTCCGAAAGGTCGGCCTGCTGCGCTTTGACCTCCTGCAGGCACGTCACGTCGGGCTCGCGCCGCGCCAGCCAGCGCAGCAGGCCTTTCGACACGGCCGACCGCAGACCATTGGCGTTCAAGGTGACGACCTGGAACATCTACTGCCGGTGCAGGTTACCAGGAGTGCGGGCCCGGGAGATCCCGGGGGATCTGGGACAATGCCGTCTGAGACCGGGACGGCCCGCCCAACCGATTCTCCGAAGGAAACCCGATCGAATGTCCGTGCCGAAGCAGTTTCTCGAATTCGCACTTCAATGCGGCGCTCTTTGTTTCGGGGACTTTACGACCCGCAGTGGGCGCCAGACGCCCTATTTCTTCGACGCCGGCCGCTTCGATCAGGGTTCCACGCTCGGCAAGCTCGCGCGATTCTATGCCCAGACTCTGCTGGACGCCCGCGATCAAGGCCGGGTCGGGTTCGACATGCTGTTCGGGCCCGCCTACAAGGGCATCGCGCTCGCCTCGAGCACCGCGGTTGCGCTGGCCGGGTTCGATCTGGACGTTCCGTTCTCTTACAACCGCAAGGAGCGCAAGGATCACGGTGAAAGCGGCGAGTTGATCGGTGCCCCGCTGCACGGCCGGGTGCTGATCGTCGACGACGTGATCACCGACGGGGCCGCCAAGCGCGAGGCGCTCGGCCTGATCAGAGCGCACGGGGCCGCGCCGGCCGGAGTCGTGATCATGCTGGATCGGATGGAACGTACCGGCGCGGACGGCGCGCTGTCGCAGTTTTCTGCGGTTCAAGCGTTCGAGCGGGACACGGGCTTGCCGGTGATATCGATCGCGAATCTGGACGACCTGATCAGCCTGTTGCGTTCGGATTCGCCGTCGGCGGCCGCGGCGCGCCCGCATTTGCCGTCGATCGAGGCGTATCGAAAGCGCTATGGCGCCTGACCCGGCCTACGCTGCTGCGCAGCTACGGCGGGCAGGCCAGCCTACGCTGCTGTGCAGTTACGGCTGGCGGGCCAGCCGGAGCCGGCGCTGGATCGTGCGTTGGAGTGTTGCCGCGGCGCTGGTGGTGCCGTCGATCGGCGCCTGGTGCCAGCTCTACGTGTGCACGACGCCGGGCGGCCGCACGCTGACCGGGGACCTGCCCCCGCCCGACTGCCAGAACGTCCCGATTCGCGAGCTCAATCGCGATGGGTCGGTCAGGCGCGTGATCGAGCCGCCGCTGACGCCGGAACAGAAGAAGAAGCGCGAACTGGAAGACAAGCAGCGACACGAACGGGAGATGCAAGCCCAGGAGCAGCTGCGCAGGGATCGCGCGCTGCTGGAGACCTATTCGAGCGAGGAGGAGATCGAAACCAGCCGCGATCGGACGCTGGCAAGCCGTCAGACGCTGATCGATCGGGCCAATCAGCAGCTGAAGGAATTCAAGATGGACCGCAAGCGCCTGGAGGACGAGAAAGAGTTCTACCTGAAGCGTGAGATGCCGGAGAAGCTCAAACGCGCGCTCGAGGACAACGCGGCGCTGCAGGCGCAGCAGCAGCGCGCAATCGACGACATACGCACCGACATGCAGCGCATCAACGAGCGTTACGACGCCGAGCTGCGGCGTTTCCGGGAACTGGTGATGCGCGGCGCAACGCCCGCTGCGCGCAAGACCGACCCCTGAGCCTGCGCTGGCCTGCCCGCCGTAGCTGCGCAGCAGGCCCCCGCTCCGCGCAAGAGCGATCCCTGGGCGGGCCTGCCCGCCGTAGCTGCGCAGCAGCGTAGGCGGGTCAGTCGCCGGGATCGGGATTCAGCACGTCGAAGCGCGCCGGGATCCGCGCATAAAAGGCGCGCACCTTCTCCTGCCGCAGCCGCTGCAGCAGGCGCTCGGCCTCCTGATCGGTGACGATGAACTCGACCTCTACCGTCAGACTGCCGGCGAGCTCGAAAAAATGGTCTTCGTGAACGATGTGATGGCGGCCGAATCCGGCCATCGCTCGAAACGCCGAGCCGCCGCGTATCCCCATCTGATTGGCCTGCTGCAACAGCCATTCCCACAGCAGCGTCTGCTGGTGCCGGTGCCCTTCGTGCACGTAGAAGCGAAGAAAGCAGCCTTCCATCCCAGTCGCTCATCGGGTCGCCGGCAGTGTACGTGGCGGGCGGGCGGCGAACAACGCTCCGGCCTGTGACCCCACCGGCAACGTGATTTCGATGTCCGGTCTCGGCGTCGCAGACCGTCTTACCTGATAGGCGACTTGACTGGGGGAGCTGCGCTATGGGAAGCGGATCGGTGGCGGTACGCCGGCAATCGGGCGCGATTTCCACGGTACTGGTTGCACTGGCGGGGTTTGCCGCCGGCGCCTTTCTGATGGGGCTGGTGGCGTTTGTGCGGCAGCCCATCGTGGGGGACACGGGCCGAGCTCCGGCGTCGAAAGCTCCCGCGCACGATGCGGCTTCCACGCCGATGATGATCGAACCGGGCAGGCCATGGCCGTCCCCGGCGGAACCGTTTCCGTGGCCGTTCGAATCGGCAACGCCTGCGTCCGCGCCCATGCCCGGCAAGAAGCGGCCCGACCGGCTCAGCGCGCCGGAAGGCTGGACCTACGAAGCGGGCGGACAGGCCAACTAACGGCCCGCCCTCACCCCCGACCCCTCTCCCACTACGTGGGCGAGGGGCGACCGATCGCCTCTGTTTTCACGTCGACGCACAGCAGAGAGCGGTTCGATCGCCCCTCGCCCGCGAAGCGGGAAGGGGTCGGGGGTGAGGGCTGCGGGCGGTAATATCTCGCGCCCTTACCCGGCGTGAGCGTCGTTGAAGGTTCTGACGGATCTGTTCGGACCGGCCACCGATCACGAGTTGACCGGATGGCTGTTTGTCAAAGGTCTGGCGCTGGTCTACGCCGCGGCGTTCGCCTCGCTCGCGATACAGATCGATGGCCTGGCCGGTCCCGATGGCATCCTGCCGCTGCAGCGATTGCTGGACGGTGCCTTCGCCGAACAAGGCACCATCGCACTGCTGCGGCTGCCGACCCTGTTCTGGCTGAACAGCAGCGATGCCGCGCTGCAGGGCGCGGCATTCGCAGGTGCGGTCGTGGCGCTGTTGCTGGCGCTCGGCTGGGTCAGGCGACGCCCGGCGCTGATTGCGCTGTTCGTGCTGTATCTGTCGCTGGTCCACGCAGGTCAGATATTCATGCGCTTTCAGTGGGACACGCTGCTGCTGGAAAGCGGCTTCCTCGCGATCTTCCTGGTCGACGCCCCGACGCGGCTGATCGTGCTGTTGTTCGACTGGTTGCTGTTCAGGTTGCGCTTCCTGTCGGGATATTTCAAGCTGGCCAGCGGCGATCCATCCTGGCGCGATTTCAGCGCCCTGAACTACTACTTCGAAACGCAGCCGCTGCCTCATATCGGCTCGTGGTACGCCCATCACCTGTCGCCGGGGTGGCTCAAAGCGGGCGTCGGCTTCACGCTGTTTGCCGAGCTCGGCGTGCCGTTTTTCATCTTCCTGCCGCGCCCGTTCCGGATCGTTGCGGCTGCCGTCACCATCGGGGCGCAGTTGCTGATCATCGCGACCAGCAATCACAACTTCATCAATCTGCTGACGATCCTGCTGTGCCTGTTCCTGCTGGATGACCGGATCGTCGCCCGCCTGCTGCCGCAGTCCGTCCAGGATCGGATTCGAAGCGATGCGCGTCGCAGCGGTTGCGGCCCGGCTGCAAGGGTGCTGGCCGGTGCCACGGCCGTGCTGATCCTGGTACTGAGCTTGAGCACGGCCCTTGCGACGCAGCTGCGGGGCCCGCTGCCGCATGCGCTGATCGTGCTGAACGAGGTGCCACCGGCTTTCGGGATCGGCAATCCGTATCACCTGTTTCCGACCATGCAGACCGAACGTCAGGAACTGAAAATAGTCGGCAGCTACGACGGTCGGGACTGGGAACCCTACGTATTCCGCTACAAGCCGGACGCGCTGGACAAGGCGCCGCAGTTCATCGTGCCGCACCAGCCGCGCCTGGACTGGATGATGTGGTTCCTGCCGCCGCAATGGCCGGACACGGCCTTCTGGTTCGAGCCCTTCCTGGAGTCGCTGCGCCACAACCGGGCCGCGGTCACCCGCCTGCTGGCGCGCAATCCGTTCGAAGGCAAGGCGCCGCCCAAGATGCTGCGCGTGCTCGCCTACCGCTATCACTTTTCGACGCCGCAGGAGCAGGCCAGCACCGGCAACTGGTGGAAGGCCGAGTACCTGGGCGAGTATCCGGACGTGCCCCCGCGGCGCCCCTGACCGACGGCCGAACGGCGACCGCACGGCCCCGGTGCCGGATAACCCCGCGCGAGCGCGGATGACGTTTATTGACGAACAGTTCGATTCTTTCAGGAGAATTGCCATGACACGACGGCAAATCGGTCAGGCCAGCCTCGCGCTGGCCGCAACCCTGACGTGCGGTGCTGCGGTTGCACAGACCGCGTCCGGTCCGCCCGAGGTGTCGTTGACGACATCGTCGCGCTCCTCGCTCGGCATCACGATCTACAACGATGGCGAGGCGCTGGTGCGCGATGTGCGGCGCGCGACGCTTGTCCGCGGCACGCAGAAGCTCGCGTTTCGCGAAGTGGCGGCCACGATCCGGCCCGAGACGGCCTCGTTGAAACCGGTTTCGGGCGCGGGCTTCGATCTGCTCGAGCAGAATTTCGACTTCGACCTGCTGACGCCGGCGGCTCTGCTGCGCAAGTACGTAGGCAGGCAGGTGTCCGTGATCCATACCAATACGGCCACCGGCGCAGAGATCTCCGAGCAGGCGACCGTGCTGGCAACCAACGACGGCGTCGTGCTTCGCTATCCGGACCGGATCGAGACCGCCGTGGCCGGGCGCCTGTCGTTTCCCGACGTCCCTGCCAACTTGCGCGATCGCCCCACGCTGTCGATGGTGCTGGACGTCGCGCAGGCCGGGGAACAGCAACTGGGGTTGACGTACCTGGCCAAGCAGGTCGGCTGGAAGGCCGACTACATCGCGAACCTGAATCCGGAAGCAACTCGGATGACGCTGAACGGATGGGTCACGCTGACCAACCAGTCGGGCACCGCGTACGAGAACGCGCGGCTGCAACTGGTGGCCGGTACGCTGAACCGGGTTGGACCGGAGATCAAGCCGCTGGCGCTGCAGCAGTTCGCGGCGAAAGCTGCCGCCGCCGCCGAGATGAGCGAGGAGAAGCTCGGCGACTATCACCTGTACACGCTGCCGCGGGCCACGACGATCGAGAACAACCAGACCAAGCAGGTCGCGCTGCTATCGGCCTCCGACGTGCCGGTGCGGCGCGAGTACGTGCTGCAGAACAACGCCGTCGAGTGGTGGTACCAGGCCCGGCGGCCCGATGTGCAGAAGGGCCTGAAGCCCAGCGTGTACCTGCGTTTCGAGAACCGGGACGGCCAACTGGGCATCCCGCTTCCGGCCGGAGTCGTGCGCGCGTACATGCCAGACAGCGGGGGCGGCAGCCAGCTGATTGGCGAGGACTCGATCGCGCATACGGCCAAGGGCGAACTGGTCTCGCTGCGGCTGGGCGAGGCGTTCGATTTGACCGCCGACCGGGTGCAGACCGATTTCAGGGCCGTCTCCGAGCACTCGCGTCAGTCGTCTTACCGGATCGAGTTGCGCAATGCGGACTCCAAGCCGGTTACCGTGACCGTGCGCGAGCCGCTGCGTGGCGACTGGAAGATCATTTCGGAAACCCAGGAGCACGTGAAGGAGAGCGCCGGTTCCGCCGCCTGGCAGGTTCGTGTTCCGGCCGAGGGCAAGGCCGTGCTCGAGTACACGGCCCTGGTGAGCTGGTAGCCGATCAACAGCACCGCTGGGGCAGAGGTCTTGTCAGCCGCTGATCCTCCGTCTCCGTTACGCTCGGCTTTCGAGTTCACAGCACAAGGAGTTCGCGATGCCTGCGTTTCGTCTTCCCCTGTCCGGCAATGTCACACAGTCCATTAATCCGTGGACCATGCTGTTCAATCCGGTCGGCAGTCAGGTGGGCCTGGTGAATATCGACCTCGGGCAGTCGAGCCAGCCGGAGGTCGAGCAAGAAGTGCTGACCGACGTGGCCAGCTACGGCAAGCAGATCGGGCGCATCGAGGACGCATTGATCGTTCTGCTGGACCATTTCAATCCGGGCCGATCGTTGACGGTCCAGGAGCAGCAGGCGATCGACGGTCTGCGCGACCTCGTCTCAGAGGTCCAGAAGGTCAAGCATCGTCATAAGGTTGGGTAGACACGATCACGTGGGACCCTCTCCCTAAAGGGACAGGGGTGGCCACGGCGTCTTCCTGAACGAAGTCGGCCAGCGGGCCGGCGCAGAAGCTTTGCAACAGCCTCTGGTCAGGAGCTCTCGCCGCCGAGCCTGTAAAGCGGTCCGAAGCACGCGTCCAGGGATTCGTCCTTGCAGATGATCATCATGCTCGACGACGGGTGGAACCGGATGTAGTTCGTCACCTGGCTGCCGACCTTGGTGATATCGCCTGCGCAATCCGGCTTGCCGTTGTCCTTCACGATCCGGTCGGTGCTCTTGTAGAAGCCCTTCGCGCTCGGCTCGTCGTCGATTTCATAAACGCTCTCGGCGACCTCCTGACCGCTGGTGACCAGCGTCGTTCCGTCCTGGCGCATGTAATAGGTTTCTTCGCAGTCCGTCTCCGGTACCGCGAATATCCAGGTGCCGAGGATCGGGTGATTGGTCTTCGGCGGCCGCGGCGGGTCGGCGCTGGCACGGTCCGCCAAGACCGCGAAAACGAGGGCGAGCAGGGCGGCTCTCAAAGGGTACTCCGCGATCCCGGAACTCGACGGGTGGAAGATACGCTGAAAATCCCGCCGCGGGTATGCACGCTCCTGCTAATGCGGTGGCTCGCGCCACAGCTGCACCATCGCGTGCTCGAATCGCGTCGCCACCTGCATGGCGTGCAGGTGCTCGTGGTCCTTGATCTGCCAGCGCCCCGCCACCATCACGTCGCGCAGCTGCCGCCCCGGACTGGAAAACACCAGTGCATCCAGCAGCAGCGAGTCGGGAACGCCGAGCAGGCTCGAGTCCGTGCGGTCCACGACCAGCAGATCGGCACGGGCGCCGACCTGAAAACCCCATCGTGCGAAGCCGGCCGCGGACGCGCCGCCTTGCAGAACGCGTTCGAACAGCCGCGCTGCTGTGGAGGGCTGGCCCAACGCCGGTGCCGCTGCGATGTTGCGCTGCTGCTTGACCAGTCGCTGGCCGTATTCGAGCCAGCGCAATTCCTCGCGCCAGGCGCGCGTCACCTGGCTGTCCGATCCGATCGAGATCGGAACAGCGGTAGCGAGCCAGGCCGGCAGATCGGCAATCCCGTCGCCCAGGTTGGCCTCGGTCGTCGGGCACAGCACGACTCCCGCGCCGCTGCTGGCGACCAGTTCGATTTCGGCGGGCGACGCGTGCGTTGCGTGCACCAAGTGCCAGCGCGAATCCAGGCCGCCACCCTGCCGCGCCAGCCATTCGATCGGGCGCGCGCCGAGCGCGCCGATGCACTGCTCGACCTCGCGAGCCTGCTCGGCGACATGAATGTGGATCGGGCCCGTGAAATGCTCGGCCAGCTCGCGCAGCCGCGCGATCGAATCCGACGCCGCGGCGCGCAGCGAATGGATCGCGAGGCCGGCCCGGACCCCCGCCGGGCGGCGGGAGGAGATCGCGCTCTGCATCGCCCACACCTGATCGGCGCCGGCCCGGAAACGGCGTTGCTCGGGCGCCAGCGTGGATTGATCGAATCCGGCCCGCTCGTACAGCACCGGAAGCAAGGTCAGCTGCATGCCGGCCTCGGCGGCCGCGAGGGCAAGGGCCCAGCTCATCTCGAGCGGATCCTGATAGAGCGAACCGTCCCGGCGGTGTTGAAGGTAGTGAAACTCGCACACGTGCGTGTACCCGACCCGCAGCAGCTCGATGTACAACTGGGCCGCGATCGCCTGCAGTTGGGGCGGCTCGAGTCGCCCCGCCACCCGGTACAGCTGCTCGCGCCAGCCCCAGAAATCGTCGACCTCGCCCTCGCGGCGCTCGGCCAGGCCGGCAAAAGCGCGCTGGAACGCGTGGCTGTGCGCGTTGACCAGCCCCGGTAGCGCGGGTCCGGCCAGCCGTTGCACTTGCGGCGGTGGCTCCGACACGCCGGTCGTGACGTGTGACCACAGGCCGTCGGCGCCGGCCTCCAGCAGCACCGCCTGCTGCCAGTTGCCGGACAGCCACGCCATCGGGGCCCATAGCATCGTCTCAGTCATCGGTCGGCCGCCATTCAAGCAGGGTTTGAACAAGCGCGCGCAGGGTCGGTGCCAGGCGCCCGGATCGCTGCGGATCGACCTGGTACGGAGGCGTTTCGGGCATGTAGCAGCTCCAGCACATCTCGAGCTGGGCCGCGTGTACGCCCTCGGTCGGTCGGCCGTAACGTCGAACAATGTAACCGCCCTTGAAGCGGCCGTCGACCACGTGGGTGAAATCGCGCTGGGCCTGCAGCGACCGCGACATTGCCATTCGCAGCGAAGGCGCGCAGCTCGCGCCATCGGCGGTGCCCAGGTTCAGGTCCGGCAGGCGCCCGGCGAACAGCCACGGCAGTTCGGACTTGATGCTGTGGCCATCCAGCAGCAGCGCGTAGCCGTGCGCGCTCTTCAGGCGCAGGAGTTCCCGCTGCAGCGCGTCGTGGTAGGGCTGCCAATTCGCTTCGCGCCGACGGGCCACCTCGGCAGCATCCGGCTGCAGACCCGGCCGGTAGAGCGGCTCTCCCGAGAAAAAGCGTTCGGGACACAGGCCCGTGCTGTTGGCGCCCGGGTACATCGGAGCGTCGTCCGGCGGACGGTTCAGGTCGATCACATAGCGCGAGTAGCGCGGCACGATCAGGCTGGCGCCCAGATCGCGCACGAAGGCATACAGCTGCGCAAGGTGCCAGTCGGTGTCTTCCAGCGCCTGCGCCCGCGGCACCATCCGCGCCAGCAGCGGCTGCGCAATCTCGGTGCCGCAATGTGGGACGCTGACCAGCAGCGCGGCGCTGCCGCGCTGCAGGCTGAAACTTGCATCGGCTTCGTTCATAGCGCGAGCGGCACTCCGCCGCACAGGACGCGCAGGCAAGGATTGCCCCCGAGCCAGTAGGCGAGCTCTGCCGGATGCTCGAGATCCCAGACGGCGAAATCGGCCCGCAGACCCTCGGCCAGTCGGCCGCGATCGCTCAGCCCGAGCGCGCGCGCGCCGTTCACGGTGACACCGCGCACTGCCTCCTCGGGCGTCAGTCCGAACAGCGTGCACGCCATGTTCAACATCAGCCGCAACGAAAGCGTGGGCGAGGTCCCGGGATTGTGGTCGGTGGCGATCGCGATCGGCACGCCGGCCCGCCGCATGGCATCGACCGGGGGCACGCGGGTCTCGCGCAGGAAGTAGAACGCACCCGGCAGCAGGACGGCCGCGCTGCCGGAAGACGCCATCGCGGCCACGCCCTCGGCGCCGACGTACTCCAGGTGATCACACGACAGCGCACGATAGCTCGCCGCCAACGCCACGCCCCCGCAGTCGCTGAACTGCTCGGCATGCAGCTTCACGGGCAAGCCCAGGCGTCGCGCCTGCTCGAACACCCGAGCCGTCTGCTCGCGGCTGAACGCGATACGCTCGCAGTACGCGTCCACCGCATCGACCAGGGACTCCGCGTGCAATTGAGGCAGCCAGCCACACACCGCGTCGATGTAGTCGTCGGCGCGGCCATCGAACTCCGGCGGCAACGCGTGTGCGGCCAGACAGGTGGCGCGCACGTCCACGCCGCGCTCGCGCCCGAGGCGCCGGGCCACCTGCAGGCAGCGCCGTTCGTGTTCCAGGGACAGTCCGTAGCCGGACTTGATCTCGACCGTCGTGACGCCTTCGGCCCGCAGCCGATCGAGCCGGGCAGCGGCACTGGCAAACAGGGCCTCGTCGCTGGCCAACCGCGTGGCGGCCACTGTGGATCGGATCCCGCCGCCTGCCTGCGCGATCTGCTCGTAAGAGGCGCCTTGGAGCCGCAGCTCGAATTCGGATGCGCGTTGGCCGGCATAGATCAGGTGCGTGTGCGCATCGATCAGTCCCGGTGTAACCAGCGCACCGCCGAGGTCATGCTCAACTTCGATATCCAGGCCTGAGCCGAGGTCTAATTCGCGTCCAATCCAGTGCAAACAAGCGCCCTTCACCAGCAGAGCGCCTCGGTCGATCAAACCCCAAGGCGAGCGACCGGTCAGCGTGGCGAGGCGCGCATTGCGCCACAGCGTCGAACCCATGATGGATCCTAATTGCCGCGCGGGGTCCGGACAAGTACAGTGCCCCAAGCATTCACTGCGGGTTGAATCTTTCGATGACCGACCGGCCCGATCCTGACGGCCCGGTGCTCGATGCGCCGGTGAAGTCCCCGCGTGGCAGCGCGCTGACCTGCCGCAACTGGTTGATCGAGGCCGCCTACCGGATGATCCAGAACAATCTGGATCCGGAGGTTGCCGAAGATCCGCAGCGGCTTGTGGTCTATGGAGGAATCGGCAAGGCCGCGCGCAACTGGGACTGCTTCCGCGCGATTGTGTCGGCGCTGCGCGGCCTCGAAGAAGACGAGACGCTGCTGGTGCAATCGGGCAAGCCCGTGGGCGTCGTGCGCACGCACGCGGACGCGCCGCGCGTGCTGATCGCCAACTCCAACCTGGTGCCGCGCTGGGCCACCTGGGAACATTTCCACGAGCTGGATCGCAAGGGCCTGATGATGTTCGGCCAGATGACCGCCGGCTCCTGGATCTACATCGGCAGCCAGGGAATCGTGCAAGGCACTTTCGAGACCTTCTGCGAGGCGGGCCGGCAGCACTACGGCGGCGATCTGGCCGGCCGGTGGATCCTGACGGCGGGACTGGGCGGCATGGGCGGCGCGCAGCCGCTCGCGGCCGGCATGGCCGGCGCCTCCTCGCTGACGATCGAATGCCAGCGCTCGCGCATCGAGGCGCGCCTGCGCACCCGCTACCTGGATGAAGAAGCGCGCGATCTGGACGACGCGCTGGCCCGGATCGGGCAGGCCACGCGCGAGCGGCAGGCCCGCTCGATCGGTCTGCTGGGCAATGCGGCCGAGTTGCTGCCGGAACTGGCCCGCCGCTCGCGAGCGGGCGGTTTGAGGCCGGACCTGGTCACCGACCAGACCTCCGCCCACGACCTGATCAACGGCTACCTGCCGGTCGGCTGGAGCGTGGAACGCTGGCGCGCGGCGCAGGCCGATCCGCGGCAGCACGAGATGCTGCAGCGCGCCGCGGCGGACAGCTGCGCGGTGCATGTGCGCGCGATGCTCGACTTGCGCTCTCTCGGCGTTCCGGTGTTCGACTACGGCAACAACATCCGCCAGGTCGCGTTCGACCACGGCGTTGCCGACGCATTCGACTTTCCGGGCTTCGTTCCGGCCTACATACGGCCGCTCTTTTGCGTGGGCAAGGGGCCGTTTCGCTGGGTTGCGCTGTCCGGCGACCCGCAGGACATACGTCGCACCGATGCCAGACTGAAGGAGTTGTTCCCGGACGACCGGCATCTGCACCGCTGGCTCGATATGGCTTCCGAACGGATCGCTTTCCAGGGGCTGCCGGCACGGATCTGCTGGCTCGGCCTGGGCGAGCGCCAGCGTGCCGGGCTGGCATTCAACCAGATGGTTGCAAGCGGGGAGCTCACGGCGCCGATCGTGATCGGCCGCGATCACCTGGACGCCGGTTCGGTCGCCTCGCCCAACCGCGAGACCGAAGCGATGCGCGACGGCTCCGACGCGGTGTCCGACTGGCCGCTGCTCAATGCGATGCTGAACACGGCCTCGGGCGCGACCTGGGTCTCGCTGCATCATGGGGGAGGGGTCGGGATGGGCTACTCGCAGCATGCCGGGGTCGTGATCGTGTGCGACGGCAGCGAAGCGGCGGCGCGCCGGATCGAGCGCGTTCTGTGGAACGATCCGGCCAGCGGGGTGATCCGGCACGCCGACGCCGGTTATCCGGACGCTATCGCCTGCGCCCGCCGGTTCGAACTGAAGCTGCCGATGCGGCCCGCTTGAGTCCGATCGATCGCCGACCGTTTCCAACCACTCGGTCCGACTGACCGGTCCGGAGCGCCGCCGCGATGATCCTCGAGCCTGGCCATTTGACGCTGGAGCAGTTGCAGGCGATCCACACCGCGCGCACGCCGCTGCAGATCGACGAGACGGCGCGCTCCTGGATCCGTGCGAGCGCCGATCTGGTCCAGCGCGCGGCGCAGGGCGAGCGGCCCGTCTACGGCGTGAACACGGGTTTCGGCAAACTCGCCAGCCGGTCGATCAGCCGCGAACAGGTCGACGCCTTGCAACTGAATCTGGTGCGCTCGCACTGCGCCGGCGTCGGCGAGCCGCTGGCGCCCGCCATCGTGCGGCTGATGCTCGCACTGAAAGCGGCCAGCCTGGCGCGGGGCTACTCGGGAGTGCGCGAGCAAGTCGTCGACGCGCTGATCGCGGTTCACAACGCGGGTTTGATCGCTCATGTGCCGAGCCAGGGCTCGGTGGGCGCCTCCGGGGACCTGGCGCCGCTCGCGCATATGGCGCTGGCGCTGATCGGCGAGGGCTACATGTGGGCCGACGGCGAGCGCAAGGAAGCTTTGCCGCTGCTTCAGGCCGCCGGCATCGATCCACTGGTGCTGCAGGCCAAGGAAGGCCTGGCCCTGCTCAACGGCACCCAGACCTCAACCGCGCTGGCGCTGCATGCGCTGTTCACGTTCGAGCCTGTGCTCGAATCGGCGCTGGTGATCGGGGCAATGACGGTCGATGCGGCGCGGGGCAGCGACGACCCGTTCGATCCGCGCATCCACGAATTGCGCGGGCAACCGGGCCAGATCGACGTGGCGAAGTACTACCGCGCACTGCTGGCGGGCAGCCAGATCCGGCGCTCGCACCTGGAGGGGGATGACCGGGTGCAGGATCCGTATTGCCTGCGATGCCAGCCGCAGGTCGTCGGCGCCTGCCTGGACCAGCTGCGCCACGCGGCGGATGTGTTGCTGCGGGAGGCCAACGCAGTGACCGATAACCCGCTCGTGTTTGTCGCGGACGACGCACTGGTGTCGGGCGGCAATTTCCACGCGGAGCCGGTCGCGCTGACGGCCGATGCCTGCGCAGTGGCGATCGCCGAGGTCGGCGCGATCGCCGAACGGCGCATCGCGATGCTGATCGACAGCGCGGTCTCGCGCCTGCCGCCCTTTCTGACCGGCGAGGCCGGACTGCATTCGGGCTTCATGGTGGCTCACGTTACCGCGGCCGCCCTGGCGAGCGAGAACAAATCGCTGGCGCACCCGGCGAGCGTCGACTCGCTGCCGACCTCGGCCAACCAGGAGGATCACGTTTCCATGGCCTGCTTCGCGGCGCGCCGTCTGCAAGCGATGATTTCCAACACGGCCCATATCCTCGGCATCGAGCTGCTCGCGGCTGCGCAGGGTATCGAGTTTCTCAGGCCGTTGCGCAGCTCGTTCGCGCTGGAGCTGGCGCACGGACTGGTGCGCGACGTGTGCCAGCCGCTGCGTCAGGACCGCCCGCTGGCCGACGACATCGAGCGGGCAACCGCCCTTGTGACCGGCGGCGCGTTGTCGCGCGTGTTTCACACACTGCCGAACCTGGTTCCGCTTTGGCCCCTGGAGTGAGCGGCACGGCCAGCGCGGCAATGGAGCGGGCCGCGTCGGGGAAGGCCTCGTTAACGAAACGCGTGTACTGTTTCGCCCGTCGCAAGCAGTTGCCGGCGGAGGTGCCCATGAAAATTGTCCAGGGCCTGCCAAAAAAGAGCGCGGTCGGCCTGTTGATCGCCTCCGGCTTCCTGCTCGCTGCCGCGCCGGCCCGGGCCCAGGTCGCCTCGATCTTCAATGGGTCTTACTTCGCACTTGGCGGCGGGATTGTCGGCCTCGAGGATGCAGAGATCGATTACGGGGGTGCCTTGTCAGGCGGCAACATCCAGTTCGATGCCGGGTGGGCCGTTTCGGGCGCGGCGGGTTGGCGAGTGCTTCACAATTATCGTGTCGAGTTCGAAATCTCGCACCGGGACAACGACCTGACGGATCATGGCTGTTGCTTCGTTCCGCAAGGATCGGTGACGACGACCACTTACATGGTGAACGGCTATTACGATTTTCCGACCTATTCTTATGCGGGCGCGGTGCCTTATATCGGGCTGGGCGTGGGCAGGGCCCAGTTCGTGCATAACATCCAGGTCAACGGCAGCACGCTGTCGAACTCCAACAGCCATGCGGTCGCCTATCAGGTGATCGGCGGGCTCGAGTATCCGATTATTGCGCGGCGGATGAGCGCAACGTTCGAGTTTCGCTACCTAGGGACCAACGAGCCGACGTTCCGGGATCAAAGCGGCTTTTACTATCAATCGGACTACAACAGCTTTACCTTGCTTGCCGGCCTGCGATGGGGGTTCTGACGTCAGAACTCCGCGTGGACCCGGAAGCCGAAGATCGACACCGGACCACGGTCGGCGTTGTACGCGGGATTGACCACGTACTGGAAGTGCGCGCTGACCGTGAACTGCCCACGCAGGCTCCAGGACTGCGCAGAGGAGGCGCTGCCCGGTTCATCGGTGGTGGCCGCGCTCCCTGAGTGGAATCAGCGGCGCGCGATGCCGGCCAGCAGTGCGTACGGACCGGGGCACGGGCGCTGCTGCCCATCGCGGTAGCGATAGCGTGAACCGATGCGCGCATCATCGACCGGCCCGCCGATCACCCAGGATTTGATCGCGATCGCGAAGCGACCGCAGGACTTCCCGATCTTGTGCACGGTCTTGAGGGTCATTTCACACCTCCACAGGCAGGCCGGACGCGCTTCGCCGGCAAAGACGAAGCAACCGAATCCGGCAATCCGAACTACTGGGAGGTGGTCGACGCCCCGGCCAGGAAACTGCCGGGTCTTGCTCTGCCTGACGCACCGCCCCGCTCTTTAAGCGGGACGGCGGTATGAGATTGGACTCGTGCCGCGGATCCCGCTGATCACTTCAGAGACCGACTAGGGCCACTTTCCATGGGGTATTTCCCCGCAGTTGACACATCACGAATAATGGGGTCGCGCGGGAGCCAAGTCAATAAGGTCGGACCCGAATATTCAATCGATCGTCGCTTCGTCCAGCACCGAGTCGATCATGTTGCGATTCTTGTCGATGATCCGGATCCGGACCGGGAACCAGTTCAGCTTCTCGCTGATCCAGACCTCGAGCGATTCATCGCCGGACGCGGTGGTGCGGTTCGACAGCACGCGCAGCGCCGGCAGGTGGCCGAGCCCGGAATCGACGATTTCCTCCCCGGTCACCGTGAAGGTCCAGTGGCTGACGTCGCGCGTGCCGGCCAGCGTGATCGGTACCACGCTGCCGCGGACGAAACGCTCCGGGTAGACCTGCCGCAGTACCGACAGCTGGAACTGCACGCTCAGTCGATCCTGCGTTCCGGGTTCGGCCTCTCCCTGTCGATTGTCCTCGGTGAAGGTGACGCGGCGGTTGGCCCAGTCGAATTGGGTGGTCGATACCGGACGGCGAGGGCGGGTCTCGGAATATCGCTCGGGCTCCAGGCCAAAATCGGGATCGAACAGGCCCTGCGACGACTCGACGAAATTCACGACATCGATGCTCAGGTCCGACTGGTAGTGTCCGTTCTGGAACCGCCAGCGTGTCGTGGTGCGCCCGCGCACTCCGAGCATGAAGCCTCCGACGCGAACCGTCCCATAGGACGCGTAGACCAAGCGGGCCGACTTCGGCAGCACCACCTGCACCGCGGCGTGCCCCGGCGGCGAGCGTGGCGGCGGCTCCGGGGCCGCCGAGGCAGCGGCGGCCGGCTCAGGCGCCGTCTCGGCCGGCGCGGCCGTTGCGACGGGTTGGTCGGAGGCCGCACCGGGTCCCGATGGCGGGGGGGCCGCAGTCGCGATGTCGCTGGTCTTTGGCGCAGCCGATTGCCCAGAGGCGGGCACAGGCTGTTGCGTTCGCGCCTCGGGCGCCGGCGCAGCAGCGCGGGTCGGGCCGGGTCGGCCCGACGCACCCGTGCGGACCGCCGTCAACGGCGTGGCCTCGACGCTCGTGGGCCCGCGGCGTCGGGCCGTGAGGGCCCGGACCACGGCGCGGCGAGCGGGCAATGCGATTGGAGTCTGCGGCGGCGGCAGCAGCGCAACGTCGATCATCGGGGGCGGTGGCTCGCGCCGCGGCAGCAATACCCGGATGCCCGCCAGCGTCTGCCATGCCGACAGGTGAATCAGGACGGCCAGCACGAGCGCGACACCGGCCCGCGGCGCCAGGCTCGCACCGCCGTACGTCAGGGGCATCGAGGACACGACAGGGAGAATAAGATACCGGGGTCCTCAACGGTCGATCCGAATGCAGGAGGCTCAATCCAATGGCCGATCCGAATCCCCTGGCTGGAATGCCGCTTGCGGAATCGCTCGCGAACAACATGAACGAGTCGCTGCAGTGGATGGCCCGCATGTGGGGCAACCCGGCAGCGGCTTCGGCGGCGGGCGCCGAATCGCTGTTCGGGGCTCAACCGCCGCTGCCCGTGGGCATGCCTTCGATGCTGATGCCGACGCTCGATCCGAAGGAGCTCGAAAAGCGGATCACCGACCTGCGCACGGTCGAGCACTGGCTCGACATGAACCGCGCGTTGCTGCACTCCACGATCCAGACGCTGGAGATGCAGCGCAACGCGATCGTCGCGCTGCAGTCGATGGCGCGCTCCGCGCAGGCCGGCCCGTCGGTCGCAAGCACCGGCAATGTCGGCCCCGATCCGGCCGCCCAGGCGCGCGGCGACCCCCCGGCGGGCGCCCAGCCGCTGGCCTTTGACCCGTCGCAGTGGTGGAACGCGCTGCATGAGCAGTTCGCTCGCGTCGCATCGGCAGCGGCGCAGCAACCCGCTGCTGCCGATCCGCCCGCTGAAGGCAAGGCCGACGCCGTGCGGCCAAAGTGGCCTGCAGAGGCGCCGCAACCGCCGCCGGAAGGCAAGTCCGCCCGGAAACCGTCCTGAGCCTAGGTCGACCGGTGCGTGCTGCGCCAGGTGGCAAGGGCCGGCGGGATGTCGTTCAGCGACCGCAGCGCCAACACGTCTGCCGGTACGCGCCGCACGAGCGCCGAGCACGATCCGCCGACCCAGATCGCCGTGACCGGCGGAAGCTTGCTGCGCAACTCCACGATCCCGTCGATCACCTGGTTCGGGTTCAAGGCTTCGCTGAACGACAGCGCGGCGATATCCACGCGCTGCACCGCTGCCGCCCTCACGATATCCAGCAGGGGCGTCTGAACGCCCAGCGACACGCATCGGCATCCTTCCAGCGCGAAGAACGCCTCGGCCATCAGCAGTCCGAGTCCGTGAGACTCCTGCGGGAAGGTGGTCAGCAGCACGACCGGAGGCCGGCTGCCCGGGCGCGGGATCGAGCTGATCGCATTGCGCAACACCACCTGGATCGATTCGGTGTACAGGTGTTCTTCGTAGATTTCCAGGCGACCGCGGGCCCAGGCGTCGCCGACCAGCTCGTTCAGCGGCGACACGGCTTCAGACACGAAGCGCGCCAGCCCGATGCGCAACAACGACTGCGAAAGCTGCCGGCGTAGCTCCTCGACCCGGTGCTGGCGAATCAGGTCCAGGTACACGTCCAGGCCGCCGTGCAAACGCGCCACCTCGGCGCGTCGGGCTGCGTGAGGGGCGGCCGAGTCGGCCAGCCGCTCGAGTTGCTCCATGGCCAGCCCGATCACCTTGCCGGGCCGATGGCCCTGATCGAGCAGCCGTTTCAACACCCGGAGCTTCTCGACGTCCTGACGTGAATAGACGCGCTCGCCGGAAGGGTCCCGGGCCGGGAGTGGGAAGCGATAGCGGCGCTCCCAGACCCGCAGCGTGTCCTTGCTCAGTCCGGTGTCGCGTTCGACCGCGGCGATTCCGAATGCACCGCCGGCGGAGTCGGGAACCGCATCGTTCATGGCGAGGTCAGCGCTATCTGTCCACGACAATCTATCGACTCTAGCGTATCACGCTGCAGGGGTAACGATACGGCTTTTGGCTGGTCGCTTGGCTAGTGCCGGCGTAACGCGCGCGCGGATCGGCCAATCGGCGGGCGTTTGTCCAAGGCACGTAAGCGCCAGGCACACAGCGACCGCGCCGCGGCATCCCAGCGGCGCGGTTTGCGAAAACGAGGGGGCTGCGGCACACTCGACCGCTTCGACCTGAACCCAAACTGGACGCGGAACGAAGGTCCTGCCAGCTGATGAACGCTCCGGATTCGCTCTTCCTGCCCGATGTGCAGTCGTCGGCCGATCTGCGGCAACTGGCCATTCAGCAGGTCGGCGTGCGCGCGATCCGCCACCCGGTGACGATCGCCTCTGCGCGCGGCCCGCAGCCGGCGGTGGCCTCGATCGACATGTTCGTCGGGCTGCCGGCCCACCAGAAGGGCACGCACATGTCGCGCTTCATCGCGGTGCTGCAGGAAAACCGCGAGCCGCTCTCGGCCGCGGTGGTGGGTTCGCTGGTGCGATCGATGTTGCAGCGCCTCGAGGCTTCCAGCGGCTCGATCGAGGCCCGCTTTGCCTACTTCGTCAACAAGACGGCCCCGGTCAGTGGAGTCGAGAGCCTGATGGACTACGACGTCACTCTGGCGGCCCGCGCTTCGGGCGCAGCGCTGTCGCTGACGCAGAAAGTCGTCGTCCCGGTCACCAGCGCGTGCCCGTGCAGCAAGCGGATCTCGGACTACGGCGCGCACAACCAGCGCTCGCACGTGACGGTTCAGGTGGAACTGGCATCGGCTCTGGCGCTCGACGAGCAGATCCGGATCGCCGAGAGCTCGGGTTCGTGCGAAGTGTGGGCGCTGCTGAAGCGGCCCGACGAGAAATACGTGACCGAGCGCGCGTACGACAATCCGAAGTTCGTCGAAGACGTCGTGCGCGACGTGGCGCTGGAGCTGAACGGAGACGGCCGCGTGATCGCGTACACGGTCGAATGCGAGAATTTCGAGTCGATACACAATCACTCGGCCTATGCAATGATCGCGCATGACAAGCGCACGGCCGGCTAGCCGCTGAAGGCACTGCCCGGCCAGCGGGGCGAGCCTGGCCTCGATAAGCGGCTCGCGGAATCTTTCGGCGGACTGTCCAGCGGGAGACGCGATATGGACATGCTCTATCCGGACCTGTTCAAGTCGTTCGAAGCCGTCCGCTGGAACATGGAAACGGACATCCCTTGGAACCGATTCGACGGCGCGCGGCTCACCGAAGACCAGGCGGTGACGATCAAGATGAACGCGATCACCGAATGGGCGGCGCTGCCCGCCACCGAGATGTTCCTGCGCGACAACCGGGACGATTCGGACTTCTCCGCCTTCATCTCGGTGTGGTTCTTCGAGGAGCAGAAGCATTCGCTGGTGCTGATCGAGTACCTGCGCCGCTTCCGCCCGCATCTGGTGCCGACCCGCCAGGAACTGCACAACGTGCGCTTCGAATTCGATCCGGCGCCGGCGCTCGAAACGCTGATGCTGCATTTCTGCGGCGAAGTGCGCCTGAACCACTGGTACCGGTGCGCCGCGGAATGGCATACGGAACCGGTGATTTGCCACATCTACCAGCTGCTGTCGCAGGACGAGGCACGGCACGGCGGGGCCTACCTGCGCTACATGAAGAAGCATCTGGCCGAACTGGGCGACACCGCGCGCGCCGCGTTCGCCAGGATCGGCGTGCTGATGGCGAGCGCCCGCCGCACCGACCGGGCGCTGCACCCGACCAATCTGCATGTGAACCGGCGCCTGTATCCGAGGGACACGGTGCAATCGCGGCTGCCCGATCCCGGATGGCTGGACCGCTGGCTTGACCAGCAGATCCGGTTCGATGCGCAATGGGAGACGCGCGTGGTCAAGCGCATCCTGCATAACCTGAGCCTGCTGTTCGAGCGTACGTTCGAAACCGTGCAGGACTTGAACCGGTATCGCAAGGAGTTGACATCGTCGCCGGCCTGAAGGCCGGGGATCGCTGCTGCGCCGGCGCTCGTGGGGGCGATGCCGGCGCGATCCGATCGCGCTAGATGAGCGCAGTTCCGGCTCACGTGCCGCTGATGGTCACGACGCGAGGGCGCGCGATCGAGTGCGTGCATCACGGCTCGATCGCGGTGTGTGACCTGCGCGGCGACCTCGTTTTCGGTCTGGGCGACGTCCAGGCGCTGAACTTCGCACGCTCCGCGCTCAAGCCGCTGCAGGCGCTGCCGTTCGTCGAGGACGACGGTCCGGCCCGCTTCGGATTCGGATCGCACGAAGTGGCGCTGATGTGCGCCAGCCACAGCGGCGAAGCGGTCCACGTGCGGATCGTGCAGCGGATGCTGGCGCGCGTCGGCGCCCGCGAGACCGATCTGCAATGCGGCTGCCACCCGCCGCTCTACTACGCGGCCACCGGCGAGCCGGTGCCGCCGCGAGCCCGCTTCAGCGCGCTGCACCACAACTGCTCCGGCAAGCACGCGGGCTTTCTCGCCTACTGCCGGCTGCACCGCCACCGGCTGGCCGACTACCTGGCGCCCGAATCGGCGTTGCAGGTGCGGGTCCGCAACACGGTGCAGCAGTTCGCCGAAACGGGCCCGATCGAGTCGGGGATCGATGGCTGCAGCGCTCCGAACTACGCGTTGCCGCTGGTGCGCCTGGCGCAGGCTTATGCGCGGCTGGCCGCCGGCGAAGACAAGGCGCTGAGCGCGCTGCGCTACGCGATGTTGCGCCACCCGGACCTGGTATCGGGCACGGCGCGGATCGATCTGGCGCTGGCGCGGGCCGGCGGCGGCGACTGGATCGCCAAGGCGGGGGCCGATGGCGTGCAGGCGATTGGGGTGCGTTCGCGCGGGCTGGGAATCGCGGTGCGAATCGCCGACGGCAACGCGCGCGCACTGCACACCGTCACTGCCGAGGTGCTGTTCCAGATAGGGCTTCTGGCCAAGCCGGCCGACAGTCCGCTCGCCCGGGTCTTTCGGCCAGCGTTGAACAATTACCGGGGCCTGACGGTCGGGTCGCTGCAGCCGCTGTTCGAGCTGCGCCGCGCTTAGCACTGCGATCAGCGGGCTTCGGGGCGTTCCAGGCCGGCCCCTTTCAAGGGGCCGGCCGCCTCGGGACTCGCCAGCAGGTCGAGCAGGGCCCGGGCACCGGCTGGATCGCGCGTCGAAGCCCCGATCACGCCGGCATACACCGTGTAGATCTGGATCGGGGCTGGCAACGGCCCGACCAGTGCGACTCCCTTGACGCCGACCAACTCGCTGGTCATCTGGATGCCGATTTCGGCTTCCCCGGTGGCGACGCGCTGCGCGACCGCCCCGCCCGGCACCAGTAGCGCCTTTGGCCTCACCGAATCGGCGACGCCGAGGCGATCCAGCAGGCGCGAGAAATAGATGCCACTGGTGCCGCCGGCGGCCGGGTCGACGTAGGCGATCGAGCGGGCCTGGCGCAACGTGCGCTTGAACGCCTCAACGCTGCCGATGTCGGGCCGCGGCGCGTTCTGGCGCACCGCAACCCCGAGGCCGACCCGCGCCAGTTCAACTCTTGAGCCGGCCGCGAAGCGACCGGAGGTCTTTTCGATTCCGGCCGGCGTCAGCAAGGCGACATCGAATCGCTCCCCCTGGTTGATCCGTTGCACCAGGCGGCCGACCGTGTCCTCCTCGATCAACACCCGCTGGCCCCGTCGCTTTTCGAATTCGGCCGCCATCGCGCCGACGAAGCGCTCGCAGGCTCCTGCACTCAGCACTTTCAAAGGCCCGGCAGCGCAGGGGAGCGGCAGCAGCCAGGCAGCCGTCACCAGCGACAGCACGGCGCCTCTGAGCGTGACGAGGTCGAGCCGGTTTGCGACGCGCATCGCGTGAGCCTACCGGTTTCGAAGCCAGTATGCTCGCGGTCCGGAGCCCTGTGCCGGCGTCCGGCCACAAGCAGGTCATCCGCGATGAGCCGGTTTTCAACTTCCGACCTGCCTCGAACCCTCGGATTCCGTTACCACTGGCTGGTCCCCGGCGACCTGAACGGCTTTTTCGCGCTGGCGATCGACAACCTCGCGTTGCTTGGCGGGATGAGCGCGCTTCTGACCGGCGTCTTCCATCTGCCTTCGGGCCTGGTCTTCGGAAGGATGGTTCCCGGCACCGCGCTCGGAGTGCTGGTCGGCGATCTGGCCTATACCGCGCTGGCATTCCGGCTGGCGCGCCGCGAGCGGCGCGACGACGTGTGCGCGATGCCGCTGGGCGTGGATACCCCGTCGATGTTCGGCTTGTGTCTCGGCGTGATCGGTCCGGCGTGGTTGGCGACCGGGGACGCCGACCGGACGCTGGCGATCAGCACCGCGGTGCTGGCGACCATGGGCGCCATCAAGATCGTCGCAGCGTTCTTCGGCGAGTGGGTGCGTCGCAGCTTGCCCCGCACCGCGTTGCTCGCCGCTCTTTCGGCTGTCGCGATCGTGCTGATCTGCTTCTTTCCGATGACCAGGATCATCGCCGACCCGGTCGGCGGGCTGGTCGCGTTGGGGGTCGTTTTCTGCACGCTGATCGGCGGCCGGCGCCTGCCGTTCCGGGTTCCGGCGATGGTCGGCGCGGTGCTGCTGGGGCTGGCGGCCTGGGCGGCCGCGCACGCGCTCGGAGCGCCGGCTGCCGCTGCTCGGATCGACGGCGTCGGCCTGCAGTGGGCGGTGCCGTTGCCGACACGTTCATGGCTGGACGGGCTGGCCGCCTCGCTGCACTACATTCCGCTGGCGGTGCCATTCGCACTGGCTACGCTGGTCGGCGGCATCGACAACACCGAAAGCGCCGCGGCGGCCGGCGACCGCTACCCGACGCGCGACATTCTGCTGGTCGAAGGGGCCGCGACCTTCATTGCCGCGCTGTGCGGCGGTGTGGTACAGAACACGCCTTACATCGGGCACCCGGCCTACAAGCGGATGGGCAGCCGTGCCGGTTACACCGTGGCCACCGGCCTGTTCATCGGACTGGGGGCCTGCTCCGGCATCGTTGGCCTGTTGCTGTCCCGGCTGCCGGAGACGGTGCTGGTGCCGGTGCTGGTGTTCGTCGGCCTGGAGATCAGCGCGCAGGCATTTCGCGAGACCGATCGCGACCACATGCCGGCCATCGCGATCGCCTTCATTCCGGCGATCGCCCAGCTGGTACTGATCCATTGGAACGGCCTGCTCGGCGCGCTGCAGCTCGCCCCCGAGCAGCTGCCGCCGGCACAGCTGAACACGTACCACGCGCTCCTGCTGCTGGCCAACGGCTTCATCGTCAGCGCGATGCTCTGGAGCACGCTGGTCATCGACCTGATCGACCGTCGGCGCGGCCGCGCGCTGGTGATCTGCCTGCTGGCGGCCGCATTGACGCTGTTTGGCGCGATTCACTCGCCCTACGCGGACGGCCGCCTATTCTTGCCCGATGCTTCGACTCCGGGGTCGACCTGGGCGCTGGCGGCAGGCTACGTGCTGCTGGGCGCTGTGACCTGGGCGATCGACCGCTTCGACCAGCGCTGAGCCCCTCGCTGACCCGCTCAATTGACCCGCTCCATTGTCCCGCTCGGTCGGCCGCTGCCGACGTCGCCGCGCCCGGTCAGGGCGAGCCGACCACGATCACTTTGAAACTTCCAGGCACCGCCTCGGGACGCGCCGCCTTCTGCCCTGGCGCGACCGGCGCCTCCGGCTTGAAGTCGGCCGTCGGCAGGTAAAGCTTGTGCAAGGCGTGGTCCGCGGCGATCGTTCGAGCGCCGCGCGCGACCGTGACGGTGGCGAGTGTTTCGAAATGCCCCGGCGCCGTTTCGCCGATCACGCTGGCGGTGCCGTCGCGGCCGTTGGCGCTGACCGCGTACCCGTCCAGCCAGACGACACCATCAGAGCCTGCACCGATGCCGGCTTGACCGATCACTTTGCCGGCAAGCGGATCGCTGACCACCATCAGCCCGTTGCCGCATACCGAATAGAGCCTGCCCTGCGGATCCAGGTCCAATCCGGTCGGACTGTTGCACGGGGCGATGGAATAGCGTCGGACCAATCGGCCCGAGCGGGCGTCAAGCACACCGACCTCGGCCGTATCCTCGACGTTGAAGTACACCAGACCATGGCCATCGGCGACCGCGAATTCCGGCTTGCCGCCCACCGCGATCGACGCGGCGACGACGTCGCCGGTTCTGGCGTCTGCGACCGTCGCATCGTGCGAGCGTCCATTGAAAGCGATCACGCGCCGCGACAGGGGTTCGTAGACGATCGCATCCGGATTGCCGCCCGCCTTGATCGATCGCAATCGCTTCTGCGTAGCCAGATCGTAAACGCCGATTTCGTCGTCGGCGCCGTTGCTGGTGAACACCACGCCGAGCTCGTCCGCGGTTGCGATGCCGTGCACGCCGCGCGTATCGGCCAGTTGACCGATCAGTGTGTCCTGAGCGGTGTCGATGATGTCGGTCTGAGTGCCGTGCGCGACGTAAAGGCGATGCTCGCGCTGGTCGACGAATGCATAGTCCCAGCGCGTGGGGCCGGCCACCGGGAGCCAGGCCGTGACCCGGTATTCAGGCGGCGCCGCCAGCGCGGCGGTGGAAAGCAGCGACAGGAACACAAGCTTCATCCGAGCCCCCACCGGTTTCGGAAACGCGATCAGATTCCCCAGCCGGTGACTTGCAGCGTCTGCCCGGTAATACCCGCCGAGGCATCGGAGGCCAGGAAAACGACGACGCGGGCGATGTCCTCCTTCTTGGCCCATTTCTTCAGATCCTTGGGCTTCATCGCTTCGATGTTCGATCCGGTGTCGACGAGCCCCGGCGCTACCGCGTTGACGCGGATAGCGTGATCGCGCCCTTCCAGGGCCAGCGTGCGGGTCATCGCTTCCACGCCCGCCTTGGCGCAGTTGTAGGCCACCATGTTGGCCTGGGGGGACCCGGCGCGGGCGAAATTGATGATCGTGCCTCCCCCCGCGTCGCGCAGACGGGGAAACACCGCTCGCGCGCACAGAAACGCGGCCAGAAGATTGTTGTTCATTTCGTTGTTCCAGTCCTCGAGCGTGTGCTCGACGGCGGGCTTGTAGCGGGTCAGGCCACCGGCCAGGTTGACCAGGATGTCGATCCGGCCGTGCTTCAACACGACCCGATCGACGGCCTCACGCACTTCGGACTCGTCGGCAAGATTGGCCGCCACCGGCAGCACGCGCGCCCCGCTTGCCGCCAACTCCTGCGCTCGGGCTTCGACGTGATCGCGCGAGCGGGCCACGATTCCAAGGGCCGCGCCCTCCGCTGCCAGCGCCCGGGCGACCGCTTGTCCGATTTGCTGGTCGCGGCTCACGCCCGTCACCAGCGCGACTTTGCCAGATAGCAAAGCTGTCATAGAGCCTCCTTCCCGATCCGGGCGCGCCGGCGTCCGTATCCGCCCTGTATCCAGCCGCCCGTTGGCGACAATATCCGGTTTCCATGGCACGCGGAACCCATGGCGGCGGCGCTGTTAGTTGACGGGGGTCCGGTACACTGTGCGCTGACCGACCGCCGCACTGACCACGCACTGACCCACATTCATGCTCGCCGAACAGCGGCAGGCGATCGCGGACCTGTTGCGCCAGGCGCTGAGCCCAATACGCGCGGCGCCTGACCCCGTCGAACTGCAGCGTCCGAAGCTTCCGGAGCACGGTGACCTGTCGTCCCCGGTCGCGCTGGGGCTGGCGCGCGAGCTGGGGCAGCCCGCCCGGCAGATTGCCGAGCAGATCGCGGCCCGCCTGCGCGAGCTGCCGGCCGCTCGCGATCTGCTGGCTGCGGTCGAGGTGGCCGGGCCCGGCTTCATCAACCTGCGTCTTAACGCCGCCGCCAAACAGGCGGTGGCGCATGCGGTCCTGCGCCAAGCGAGCCGCTTCGGCCGCGGGGCCGAGGGCGAAGGCCGTCGCGTGGTCGTGGAGTTCGTCTCCGCCAACCCGACCGGACCGCTGCACGTGGGGCACGCGCGTCAGGCTGCGCTGGGCGACGCGCTGGCTAACCTGCTCGCGGCACGCGGCTGGCAGGTATCGCGCGAGTTCTATTACAACGACGCCGGCGCGCAGATCGACCGCCTGGCGACCTCGGTGCAGGCGCGCGCGCGCGAGTTGCTCGGCGAGCCGATCGATCCGGACCTGATCGGCTATCTGGGCGAATACATCGTCGAGATCGCGCGCGCGTTTCTGGCCGGCGCGACAGTTCAGGCGCGTGACGGAGCCGCCGTGCAGTCGAGTGGCGACCCCGCGGATCTGCAGTCGGTCCGCGCCTTCGCGGTGGCGTACCTGCGCAACGAGCAGGACCTGGACCTGGAGACGCTGGGCCTGCGCTTCGATCACTTCTACCTGGAATCGTCCCTGTACTCGGACGGGCGGGTCGAGGCGACCGTTCGGGCCCTGGCCGAAGCCGGACTGACGTACGAATCGGAAGGGGCGCTGTGGCTGCGCACCACGGCGATTGAAGGCAGCGGTGACGACAAGGACCGCGTGATGCGCAAGGCGGACGGTACCTACACGTACTTCGTGCCCGACGTGGCCTACCACGTGACCAAGCTGCAGCGGGGCTACGCCCGTGCGATCAACATCCAAGGGTACGATCACCAGAGCGAGGCCGTGCGCGTGCGAGCCGCGCTGCCGGTGGTGGGGCCGCCGATGGGCCTGAAGGTCCCGCCCGACTATCCGGAATACATGCTGCACAAGATGGTGCGGGTGATCCGCGGCGGGCAGGAAGTGAAGATGTCCAAGCGGGCGGGCGAGTTCGTCTCGCTGCGCGATCTGGTCGATTGGGCTGGGCGCGACGCAACGCGCTTTTTCCTGGTATCTCGCAAGGCTGACACCGAGTTCGCGTTCGACGTGGATCTGGCCTTGTCGCATAGCGAGGACAACCCGGTGTATTACGTGCAGTACGCTCACGCCCGCATCTGCTCGGTGCTCGCCCAGGCGACCGAGCAGGGCACGGCGCTGGACGAGAAGACCGCGTTGCAGGTCGACCTGGCGCCGCTCGTTTCCGCGCGTGAGATGGCGGTGCTGGCCCGCCTGAGCGACTTTCCGGACCTGGTGCGCGAAGCGGCCGAGGTGCTGGCACCGCACCAGGTCGCCTTCTACCTGAGGGAGCTCGCGGCCCAGCTGCACGGGTTCTACAATGCCGAGCGGATTCTGGTCGAGGACCGGGACCTGCGCGCGGCCCGGCTTGCGCTGCTGCTCGCGGTGCGCCAGGTTGTGAGAAACGGGCTTGACCTGATCGGCGTCTCCGCCCCCGAACGGATGTAACCATGCGTGCGCTGAGCTGGTCTGATCGTGCAATGGTGGGCTTCATCTCCGGCCTGGTGCTGGGCGTCGGACTGTCGACCGCCGCGGCGCTTTACATCACGAACTCGCCCGTGCCGTTCGTCAACAAGGTGCAGCGGCCCACCGAGAAGGTCAATCCGGGGGCCGGCGGGCAGCTTCCGGATCCGAATCGGCCGCTGTATTCGAATCGGGCCGTGCTGCCGGCCCCGCCGTCAGAGCGCCCGCGCGAAGGCACACCAGCCCCGATCGAGGATAAATCGGGGCCTGCTCCGGGCGCGGCACTGCCGTCGACCGCGACCGACAGCGGCGGGCGGATGCTGCAGACCGGAGCCTTCAAGTCGGCAGAGGACGCCGACGCGATGCGGGCCCGGCTGGCGCTGCTCGGACTGGACGCGCGCGTGTCGCAAGTCACGCAGGACGGCGCGACCGTTCTGTACCGCGTGCGGATCGGCCCCTATCGCGAGCTCGACGACCTGTCGGGAATCCGCCGCACGCTGTCGGAAAACGGTATCGAGTCGCAAGTCGTGCGCACTCCGTGATGGCCGGTCGCGTCAGCCGGCGGACGCCGCCGCGCGTTTAACCAGTCAAACCCGATTCCACCCAGCTGAGGTAAGCCATGCCAGTTCGAAATACACGTCGTGACGTTCTGATCGGCCTGTGTTGCGCGCCGTTGACGCCGCTGGTGGCCCGTGCCCAGGGCAACACGACGCCGGAGGCCGGTACCGATTACGTCGTGCTGCAGAGCCCGCAGCCGGTGGAGACCGGCGACAAGATCGAAGTGCTGGAATTCTTCCAGTACAGCTGCCCGCACTGCTTCGCCTTCACGCCGGACCTGACCGCCTGGCGCAAGCACCTGGCGCCCGACGTCGCCTACGCGCGCGTGCCGGTTGCCTTCGACCCTTCGCGGCAGCCGCATTCGCAGATCTACTACGCGTTGCAGGCGCTCAATCGCCTGGACGACCTGCACGACAAGGTGTTCAGCGCGATTCACGTCGCCCATCGCCACCTGATGGATACGGACGAGATCGCCGATTTCATGGCCGAAAACGGGATCAACAAGGCGCAATGGATTGCGACCTACAGCTCGTTCTCGGTCATGACAAAGTCCAACCAGGCCGTGCAGATCTGGACCTCCTACAAGATCGACGGCACCCCGACGCTCGGCTGCGACGGCAAGTTCCTGACCTCGCCCTCGATGGTGCGCGGCCATACGCGCGCCGGTTGCCTCCAGGTGATGGATTACCTGATCGACCGGTCCCGGCGCGAGCGGAAGAAAAAATAGTCAGAGGCCGGAGCAAGCGGGCTGAGCGGGCGGGGGGACCGGGTGCGGTGGAGCGAGGTCAGCACGCCCGAGCCCCCGGCATGGCGAAGGGCGTAACGCGAGCGGAACCGCACCCGGTCCCCCCGCCCGCTCAGCCCGCTTGCTCCGGCCTTGGTTCGATTCGAGTCCGATCGCGCCGTTGAGGCAGACGCGTGAACGTATTCATCACCGGCGCTTCCAGTGGAATCGGGGCGGCGCTGGCGCGCGAATTTGCGGCGCGGGGGGCGACCTTGGGGCTGGTGGCGCGGCGCGGTGAGGCGCTCGATGCGCTGATGGCCGGGCTGCCCGGCCGCCACCGGCGTTATGCGCTCGACGTCACCGATCGCGCGCGTCTGGTCGAGGCCGGGCGTGAATTCGAGCAAGCCAGCGGGGGCGCCGATATCGTCGTCGCCAACGCCGGCATCTCGGCCGGGACGCTGACCGAGTATGCCGAGGATCTGCCGGTGTTCGAGCGGGTACTCGCCACTAATTTTCTCGCGGTCGTCGATACGTTTCACCCGTTCGTGGCTCCGATGCGCCGGCGCGGCCGGGGCAGGCTGGCCGCCATCGCCAGCGTGGCCGGCGTGCGCGGGCTGCCCGGCGCCGGCGCGTATTGCGCTTCCAAGGCGGCGCTGATCACCTACTGCGAGAGCCTGCGCGTGGAGTTGCACGGCAGCGGCGTGCGGGTGGTGACGATCGCACCAGGCTTCATCGATACTCCGATGACCGCCGGCAATCCCTACCCGATGCCATTCCTGATGACGGCCGAGTCCTTCGCGCGCCTGGCTGTTAAAGCGATTCTGCGCGGTGACGCCTACCAGGTCATCCCGTGGCAGATGGCGTGGCTGGCGCGCGTGCTACGCGTACTTCCGAACCGCGTGTTCGATCGGATCATGCAAGCACGCGCGCGCAAACCGCGCATCGGATCCAGCGCCTAGTTGCCGGGCTGCCGGCACAACTGCCGCAGCGAGGTCATCTGCTCGCCCCACCATAGACCCATCATGCGGCTGAACGCCGCGTTCTGCAGCCCATGTCGCGCCGGGTGGTCTGCGCGCAGCGCGGACCAGCCGCGATGCGTAACCGTCACCAGCGTGCCGGTGGAAGTCGGCGCAAACTCGACCACCACCTCCGTCAACTCTTCGGGGGCGAAATTCGCGTTGCGCCAGGAAAACGCGAGGCGCGTCGGAGGATCCCACACCCGCACGCGGCCCACCTCGAAGATGCGCTCCCCGTGTTCGCTGTCGATGGACTCGAACAGGCGACCGCCCACATGCGGCTCGAGGCGCACGAAGCCGCCGCGCCCGCCCGCGTGGCGGAACTTCGGCCCGCGCCGCCACCAGCGGTCGATTTCGCCCGTGAAGATGTCGAAAGCGTCTTTGGGCGGCACCGCAACGGCGACGCTGACCCGCGCCTGGTCGCCGCTCATGACCTGGGCCCGCGCGGGCGGCCGGACCGCTCCGCGTGCTGCTTGAACGCGAGGAGTTGCTCCTCCCACAATTCCTCGATCTGCGCGAGCCAGTGGCGCACGGGTGCGAACGCGGCGGGGTCCAGCCGGTACACGCGCACCCGCGCGTCGGTCTCGATTCCCTCCTCGACCACGAGCCCCGACTTGCGCAGCACTCGCAGGTGCCGGCTCAGTGCCGGCGGGCTCATGTGGATCGCCTGCGCCAGTTCGCCGGCGCGGCGCGGCTTGGCCAGCAGCGCCTGGATCACGGCTCGCCGGGTGGTGTCAGAAAGCGCGGCGAAGGCGGCGCTCAGATCGGGGGCGCGGGTGGAGTTCATCGGCCCTCCACCATGGCCAGACGGGGCCGTGCATCGAACCGGGGCTTCAGCGCGTCGGCGGATTGCGTACGCGCTGCGAGACCCACCACATGTGCCCTTCCGGATCGAGTGCCCCATAGGAGCGATCCGCCCAGTAGTCGTCCCCGTAGTCGTGCGTCGCGGGCTCTTCGACGATGCGCGCGCCGCGGGCGCGCGCGTGCTTGCAGTGCGCGTCCGCGTCGTCGACGAAAAACATGATGCACTGGGTGTTCGCTCCATCGAGCGAGCGCGGGCTGCGCATCGCACGCTTCCAGCCGCGCTCCGCGTCGGCGTTCTCCTGGCTTACCATCACGAGGCCGTCGCCATAGGTGAGCTCGCTGTGCTCGATCCGGCCACCGTCGCCCTCGACTTTGAGCCTGACCTCGAAGCCGAACGCGTCGCACAGCCAGTCAATGGCGGCCCCGGCGTCCTGGTAGAAGACCGAACTGGAAAAGCGTGGCCAGTCGCTGGGGCTAGGTTTCACCGCGGCCTCCGAGGATTCGATAGTTTATGATGTTCGATAATATTAACCTAATCGTTAACTATTTGGAAGTACTCGAATAACAACGATCTGCCTGGAAACGAGGACACTTGATGCTGGCCGACGTGGTGCTCGCCGTCCACGTGGCGATCGTGATCTTCATTACGGCCGCACTGCCGCTGATCTGGATCGGCGCCGCACTGCGCTGGCGCTGGATCCGGATCGGCTGGTTGCGCGCGCTGCACCTGGGCGCAATCGGCTTCGTGGCGCTGGAGTCGCTGGCCGGGATCGCGTGCCCGCTCACCGTGTGGGAAGCCCTGTTGCGGCATCGGCAGCCGCCGCAGGGCTTGATCCAGCAATGGATCGAGCGCGCTTTGTACTACGACCTTCCGGCCTGGGTATTCACGCTGGCCTACACGGCCTTCGCCCTGGCAGTGGCGTTGACGTGGTGGATCGTTCCGCCGCGCGCTACTTCTCGATCCGGGTGATCTTCGAGCCTTCCAGCGTCAGGTTGGCCATCAGCCCCTTGTTGGAAAACACGAAGCCGATGATCGGCTTGTTCTGGGTCTCCGTGTCGATCGCCTCCCCGGCGCCCAGCGTCGCGAGCGCGACCGAACCGTCGACCCCTGCCTTCCAGCCCTTGCTCTCGCGGAACTTGCTGAGCGCGTCGGCCGTCATGAACAGCAGCACGAGGCTCTTTTCCTGGACCCCCGCCTGAAGTCCCCACGAGGCCGAAATGATGTTGTAGTAGGCGACGGTTTTGCCCCCGACCAGCAGCGCGCCCTCGCCGTATTCGCCCCCGACGATCAATCCGGCCTTGACGATCGTCGGGAACACCAGCATGCCGGCCGATTTGCCGGCCAGCTCCTTGGCAGCCGCACTGGTCCGGTACAGATCCTGAATCGCCGCGCCCACGTGGGCGTCGAGTTCCTCCTTCGAGGCGGCGGCCACCGGCGGCGGCGACAGCGCGAATCCGCACAGCACAAGCGCCGCAGCCGCGGTTCGGGTGATGCCTTCGACCATTGCGTTCATTTGGGTCTCCCTGGTTGAACGAGAATCGGCGGTCAATTCGCGCGCAGCCGATCGAATCCCTCGCGCAGGTCGGCGATCAGGTCGTCGGCATCCTCCAGCCCCGCGCTGATCCGGAACATCGGCCCCGAAGGCGGCAGCGGCTCGACCGTGCGCTCAGGCCGGGTCGGAATCAGCAGGCTTTCGAATCCGCCCCAGGAGTAGCCGCGCCCGAACAGCCGCAGTCCGTCGATCATCACCTCCAGAGCCCGATCCTTGACGGTTTCGGCCAGCACGACTCCGAACAGGCCGGTGGCGCCCCGGAAGTCGCGACGCCACAGCGCGTGTCCCGGATCCTCCGCCAGCGCGGGATACAGCACGCGCGCAACCTCAGGCTGTCGGCGCAGCCAGCCGATCAGCCGCTCGGCGTTTTCACGGTGGCGCGCCAGCCGCGCCGCCATGGAGCGCAGGCCACGCAGCGCGAGCCAGCAGTCGTCCGGGCTGGCAATCAGGCCGTACTGGTGGATCGCCTCGCGCAGCGCCGGCCACGCCGGCTGGTTGGCGGTCACGGTGCCGAGCAGCAGGTCTGAATGACCGCCGATGTACTTGGTGGCCGCGTGCACCGATACGTCGACGCCCAGGGCCAGGGGCTGCAGGTAAAGCGGCGTGGCCCAGGTGTTGTCGACCACGCTGACTGCGCCGTGCCGCCGCGCGATTTGCGCCAGCAGCGGCAGGTCCTGCACCTCGAAGGTCAGCGAGCCCGGGGACTCCATGAACAGAAGCCGCGTCGTGGGGCGAAACTGCCGCTCGATATCCGCCCCGATGCGCGGCGCATAAAAGCTCGTCTCGATGCCGTAGCGCGCCAGTGTGTCGCGGCAGAACCGGCGCGTGGGCGAGTAGACCGAATCGGGCACCAGCACGTGGTCGCCCTGCCGCACGTACGCCAGGATCGCGATCGTGCAGGCCGCCAGCCCCGATGGCAGGGCCCAGCTGCGGTGTCCGGCCTCGAGCGCCGTCAGCGCATCGCAAAAAGCGTGATGGCTCGGCGTGCCGTACAGACCGTAAGCGACCGGCATCGAGTCGTCGCCGCCCGCGCGGCGCCGGACCCGCTCGCGCATGTCGTCCAGGCTCGCATGCAGCACGGTCGAGCCGCGCACCAGCGGCGGATTGACGAACCCGGAGCCGTCCGCGCCGTCGCGGCCCAGCGTGGTCAGGAGCGTCTGCGGTTGCAGGCGTGATCGGTCAGTCACTGCGCCCGATTGTAGACCGCGTGTTCCCGCGCCCGCCGCGGCGCGCTACCATCCTGCCATGCGAGAGCGCTTGCTGCTCCATACTCACATTCACTCGGGTTGGGGGAGCGGAAGAGCCAAGTAAGGAGCTGTACATGTCGACGGCGGGACTGGATTTCGACCTGGGTGGGGACATCGAGTCGTTGCGCGACGCGGTGCGCGCTTTTGCACAGCGCGAGATCGCGCCGCTGGCGGCCGAAACCGATCGCAGCGACCGCTTTCCGGCGGGCTTGTGGCCGCGGCTTGGCGAGCTCGGCGTGCTCGGCGTCACGGTCGAGGAGGAGTACGGCGGCAGCGGCATGGGCTACCTCGCTCACATGATCGCGATGGAGGAGATCAGCCGGGCATCGGCGTCGATCGGCTTGTCGTACGGCGCGCACTCCAACCTGTGCGTGAACCAGATCCGGCGCAACGGCAACGCCGCGCAGAAGCGCCGCTATCTGCCCAAGCTGGTGCGGGGCGAGCACGTCGGCGCTCTGGCGATGAGTGAAACCGAAGCCGGATCGGACGTGGTGTCGATGCGTCTGCGCGCGCAGGACAAGGGCGGCTCGTACCTGCTGAACGGATCGAAGATGTGGATCACGAACGGGCCGGACGCCGACACGCTGGTCGTGTATGCGAAGACCGATCCGGACAAGGGCGCCGGTGGCATCACCGCGTTCATCGTTGAAAAAGGCATGCGCGGATTTTCAGTCGGCCGCAAGCTCGACAAGCTGGGCATGCGCGGATCTCACACCGGCGAGCTGGTGTTCCGCGACTGCGAGGTGCCGGCCGAAAACGTGCTGGGCGGAGTCGACCAGGGCGTACGCGTGCTGATGAGCGGGCTCGACTACGAGCGCGCGGTGCTGGCGGCCGGCCCCCTGGGCATCATGCAATCGTGCATGGACGTGGTCACCCCGTACATCCACGAACGGCGCCAGTTCGGCCAGCCGATCGGCGAGTTCCAGCTGATCCAGGCCAAGCTGGCCGACATGCTGACCACGCTGTCGGCCTGCCGCGCCTACGTGTACGCCGTCGGTCGCAACCTGGATCGGCTCGGAAGCGATCATGTGCGCAGCGTGCGCAAGGATTGCGCGGGCGCGATCCTGTTTGCGGCCGAACGGGCGACCTGGATGGCGGGAGAGGCAATCCAGATCCTGGGCGGCAACGGTTACATCAACGACTTTTCGACCGGCCGGCTGTGGCGCGATGCCAAGCTGTACGAGATCGGCGCCGGCACGTCCGAAATCCGCCGGATGCTGATCGGGCGCGAGTATTTCGGGGAGACCTCGTGATCCATGAGCGCCTGCCGACCGGCGGGCCCGCATCCGATGCGATCGACGAGCCGCAGGACGTGCTGGTCGAAACTGCGGCCGAACCGGCACGCTTCGACCGCTCGATGCCGCAGCCGGCCGCGATCGCCCACGCGATCCTGGAAGGATTCGACCTGCACTACCGCCGCTTCCGCTACGTGGCGCAGCGGGCCAAGGCCCGCTTCGAGAGCGGCGACTGGCAAGGCATGCGGGCGTCGGCGCGCGAACGGATCGACTTCTACGACCAGCGGGTGCTGGACGCGGTGGCTCGCATTCAGCGCGACTTCGACCTGGACTCGCTGTCCGACGAGGAACGCGATGCGCTGTGGCAGGCGGTCAAGCAGCAGTACGTGGCAGCCCTGGCGCGGCACCGCCAGCCCGAATGCGCCGAGACGTTCTTCAATTCCGTGTGCACCAAGCTGCTGAACCGGCTTTATTTCAACAACGCGTTCATCTTCGTGCGCCCGGGTGTTGCGACCGACTACATGGATTCGGACCCGCCGTCCTATCGCAGCTACTACCCGGCCGCCGCGGGCCTGCGCGACACGCTGCGCCAGATCGTGATCGACATCGGGCTGGCATCGCCTTTCGTCGACATCGAACGCGACATCCGACGGGTGATCCGCTCGATCTGCGAGGCGCATCGCTCGGCCGCCGGCGCCACCCCCGCGTTGAGCCGGCCGTTCCACGTCGAGCAGGACTGCCAGATCCAGATCCTGTCGAACCTGTTCTACCGCAACAAGGGCGCCTACCTGGTCGGGCGCTTCCTGAACGGCACGCGCATCATGCCGATCGCGGTCCCGTTCCTGCGCGATGTGCGCGGCCAGATCTATGTCGATACGCTGCTGCTGTCGGCCGATACGGTCGCGACGCTGTTTTCGTTCACCCGCGCCTACTTCCTCGTCGACATGGAGGCGCCGTCGGCTTACGTCGAATTCCTGCACTCGATCCTTCCCTACAAGCCGGCGAGCGAGCTGTACACGATGGTGGGTCTGCAGAAGCAGGGCAAGACCCTTTTCTACCGCGACTTCCTGCATCACCTTCGGCACTCCGGCGACTCGTTCCAGATCGCGCCGGGCATCAAGGGCCTGGTGATGACGGTGTTCACGCTGCCCTCGTATCCATACGTCTTCAAGGTGATCCGCGACCTGATCGCGCAGCCGAAGGACACGGACCGTGAGCAGGTGATGGCCAAGTACCGGCTGGTCAAGATCCACGACCGCGTGGGGCGGATGTCCGATACCTGGGAGTACTCGCTGGTCGCGTTGCCGCGCAAACGCTTTTCGGCCGAACTGATCCGGGAACTGCTGACGTACTGCCCGAGCGTGGTCGAGATCGACGATCAGACCGTGCTGATCAAGCATGTGTACATTGAACGGCGGATGACGCCTTTGAATATCTTCCTGCTGCACGCCACCGACGCCGAGGTCGACCGCGCGATCCGGGAGTACGGGCAGGCGATCAAGGATCTGGCAGCCGCCAATATCTTTCCAGGCGACATGCTATTCAAGAATTTCGGTGTCACGCGCTTGAACCGGGTGGTGTTCTACGACTACGACGAGATCGAGTACATGGTCGACTGCAACTTCCGGCCCATTCCCGAGGCACCCAACGAGGAGGCCGAGCTGTCCGTGGAGCCATGGTATCCGGTCGGTCCGCGCGACGTGTTCCCCGAGCAGTTCGGGCCTTTTCTTCTGGGCGACACGAGGATCCGCGCGGCCTTGCTGAAATATCACGCCGACCTGCTCACCCCCGAGTTCTGGCAGCGGCGCAAGGAGCGGATCCTTCAGGGCGTACTGGAGGATATCTTTCCGTATTCCGAGGAACGCCGCTTCGTGAACCGGTATCGGTGCCGGGTAGCCGAACCTCGAGATAACATGGCTCCCCTCTCGCAATAGGCAGAACCTGATCAGATGCCAACCGTACTTGTGGTCGGCGCAACGCGTGGCATCGGGCTCGAGTTCGTGCGTCAGTACGCGGCCGACGGCGCCCGCGTCATCGCGACCTTCCGTCGCCCGCAGGACGCCGAGGTATTGCGCGCGCTCGGCGCGCGCGCCTTGCCGTTGGATGCGCTGGATCCGGATTCGATCGCCGCGCTCGGCCAGCAGCTGGACGGACAACCGATCGACGTTGCGCTGCTGGTGGCCGGCGTAGGCGGTCCCAACACCACCGAGCTCGCCCCGCCCTCGCGCGAGCAGTTCGACGAGGTGATGCGCACCAATGTGCTGGCGCCGATGCAGCTGATCCCCCTGCTCGCCCAGGGCCTGGAGTCGGCGCAGGGCAAGCTGGCGGCGATCTCGAGCCGCAGGGGATCGATCGGGCTGGCGACCGACACCAACAGCTGGCTGTACCGCGCCAGCAAGGCAGCCTTGAACAGCGTGGTGAAGACCGCCAGCATCCACCTCGGCGCGCGCGGGGTTGTCTGCATGGCCCTGAGTCCCGGCTGGGTGCGTACCGACATGGGCGGCCCGTCGGCCAGGCTCGACGTGCGCGACAGTGTGACCGCACTGCGACGCGTAATCGCCGCTGCCAACCGCTCCCACAACGGACGTTTCCTTCAACACACGGGCGAGCAGCTGGAATGGTGAGGGTCGAATCGCGCGGTAAACTGCCGCTCGGCTGAATCCCGCCCCAGCCTTCCCAGACGATGTCCGCCGCCACGATCGCGTCCCTGGTTTTTTTCGTTTTTTCGCTGATCGCAGCCGCCGCCGTCGAGTACCTGCTCCGGGCATTCGCCGAAGAGGCCGGCGTGAACCGCTGGGTGTTCGCCATGGTGCCGGCACTGTTCGCGATGCTGTATTCACTGATCATTTTCCAGAGCGCCGAGCGCAAGATCCGGCGGCTGGGCGAATCGGTCTCCCGCGGCATCCTGGTGATGCTGCTGACCTGGATGTCCTTCGCCGCTCTGACCAGCTGGACCTGGTGCCAGCCGCGCGACTTCGGGTCCTGCCTGAGCAAGACGCTGCTGGTATCGGGCATCGTCGGCGGCGGTCCGATGCTGCTGGGCGCGCTCGGCGCCGGCATACTCACGGGAGTGCTGATCATCCGCCGGCCCAGGCCCCGGATCGAGTGAGGGGCTCGCAGGATGGACAGCAGTCCCGACACACCCGGACTCGATTCGACCGCCCGCTTCTCGGGACGGGCGCAGGCGTATGCCAGCGGCCGGCCCGGCTACCCGCCGCAGATCGCCGCGCACCTGGCGCGCGAGCTCGACTTGCCCCCCGGCGCCGTGATCGTGGACCTGGGCAGCGGCACCGGGCTTTCCTCGCTGATTTTCCTGCAGGCCGGCTTCCAGGTGATCGGAGTCGAACCGAACGCCCAGATGCGAGCGCAGGGCGAGCGCGCCCTGGCCGGCCTGGCCGGCTTTCGCAGCGTGGACGGCAACGCACAGGCCACGACGCTCGATGACGCCTGCGCGGACTGCGTGATCGCCGCACAGGCCTTCCACTGGTTCGACCTGGGCGCGACCCGCACCGAGGCGCTGCGCATCCTGCGCGGGCCGCCCCGGGCCGCGTTGATCTGGAACGTGCGGCGCACCGACGAGAGCGATTTTTCTCGCGGCTACGAACAGCTGCTGCTCCAGTACGGTACCGAGTACCCGCAGATCCGCGAGCGCCACACCGACGAGGACTCGATCGGGGCCTTCTTCGGCGGTTCGCTCTTTCACCGCAGCGAATTCGAGCACGTCACCGAGCTGGACTTCGAGCTGCTGACCGCCCGCGTCAGTTCGGCCTCCTATCTGCCGGCGCCCGATCACAGCGCCTACGCGCCGATGATGAGCGCGCTGCGGCAGCTGTTCGACTCGATGCAGCGCGGCGGGCGTGTGCAGATGCAATACGACGCGCGCGTCTACTTTGGCCTGATCCAGACCCCGAGGACGGCTGATTCAGGACACTGAGCGATGCCAGCCCCGATCGAGTTCTATTTAGACTTCTCGTCGCCCTATTCGTACCTGGCCTCCGAGAGCATCGAGCCGCTGGCGGCCCGCTATGGGCGCAGCGTCGATTACAAACCGATGCTGCTGGGCGTGGCCTTCAAGGTCTCCGGCATGCGCCCGCTGCCGGACGTGCCGCTGAAGGGCGACTACAGCAGGCGCGATTTCGAGCGCAGCGCGCGCTTCGCCAGCGTGCCGTTCCTGCTGCCAGAGCCTTTTCCGATATCGACAGTCGCGCCGGCGCGCGCGCTGCTCTGGCTGAGCGATACCGATCCGCCACGCGCCGGCAGCTTCGTGCACGCGGCGTTGCGCGCGTATTTCGGCGCGGGACGCAACATTTCGGACGTTGCGGTGCTCGCGGATGTGTTGCGCCAGGTCGGCGTCGATCCCGGGGCGGCCCTGCAGGCGATCCAGCAGACAGCCGTCAAGGAGCGGCTCAGGGAGCACGTCGATTCGGCGCTGGCTCGCGGAGTGTTCGGCGCGCCGTTCATGTTCGTGGATGGCGAGCCGTTCTGGGGCCATGACCGGCTACCGCAGATCGAGCGGTGGCTCGCGACGGGGCCCTTTTGATTCCGCCCCCGGCTGACGCCGAAGGCGCGGACCGCTCGCCAGCGATGAGCCGGCGCCGGCCGGCCGTCGCGTTCATCATGGTGACGTCGCTGATCGACGTGATCGGCATCGGCCTGATCATTCCGATCATGCCGATCCTGGTCGGCGAGTTCACCAGCGGACGCGACGCGCAGGCCTACTGGTACGGCGCGGTCGCGGTCACTTACGGCGCCAGCCAGTTCCTGTGCGCGCCACTGCTGGGCGCGCTGTCGGACCGTTTCGGGCGCCGCCCGCTGCTGCTGCTCGGGATCGCGGGCCTGGGAGCGACCTTCCTGCTGACCGCGTTGGCGCATTCATTGTGGGTGATCGTGGCGGCCCGCGTGCTCGGTGGTGGGCTGTCGGCCAACTTCGCGGTCGGCCAGGCGTACGTAGCCGACATCACGCCGGTGGAGCAGCGCACACAGGCCCTGGGCAGACTGGGCGCGATGTTCGGCATCGGCTTCGTGCTGGGTCCGATGCTCGGTGGGGTGCTCGGAGGCATCGACCTGCGCCTGCCGCTTTACGCAGCGGCTGCGCTGTCCGCGGTGAACTGGCTGTATGGCCTGCTGATTCTGCCCGAATCGCTGCCGGCGCACCGGCGCCGGCCGCTTTCGCAGGCGCGCCTGAATCCGCTCACCGCGCTGGCCGGCATCACCCGGCTGCATGGGGTCGGCGCGCTGGTGGCGGCCCTCGCGTTCACGACGCTCGCGCAGTGGATGCTGCAGATGACCTGGGTGCTTTATACAAACTTCAAATTCGCCTGGGGCCCGCGGGAAAGCGGCCTTTCCCTCTTCGTCGTCGGGCTGGTCGCCGTGATCGTGCAGGGCGGACTGCTGGGGCGGCTGATCCGGGCGTTCGGAGAGCGCCGCTTGATCCTGGCCGGCATGCTGTCGGGCACGCTCGCCTATGCAGGCTACGGCCTGGCCACGCAGGCCTGGATGCTGTACGCGATCATCGCGTGCAATTTCCTGGCAATGGGGTCGGTCGTGACGATCCAGGGGATCGTGTCCAAGGCGGCCGCAGCCGAGGAACAGGGCCGGGTGATGGGAACGCTGTCCTCCTTAGGCAGCCTGATGGGTGTCATTGCGCCGATCATCGGCAATTCCGTTCTGGCCCAGGTCACGTTTCTGCCGGCCTCGGATTGGCGGGTCGGAGCGCCGTTCTTTCTATCCTCTGCGCTGCAGGCGCTGGCGCTGGCGATCGCGTGGCGGCACTTTGCCGCCGGCCGCGACAGGCCCCCTGCAACGGTGTCACCCCGGCGGGCCGACGGATGAACGTTCTGGAGACCCGCCTCGAGCGCGGCGGCGACGGGTTCGTTCGCGCGCGGCAGGCGATGAGTGCATTGGTCGAGGACCTGCGCGCCCAGGTAGGCCGGATCGCGCTCGGCGGCGACGAGGCCGCCCGCACGCGTCACGTGGCGCGCGGAAAGCTGCTTCCTCGCGAACGCGTGCAGCTGCTGCTGGATCCCGGCGCGCCCTTCCTGGAGCTGTCGCAGCTGGCGGCGCTGGGCATGTACGACAACGAGGCACCCGGGGCCGGGCTGATCACCGGAATCGGGCGCGTCAGCGGCCGCGAATGCGTGGTGGTGTGCAATGACGCCACGGTCAAGGGCGGCACCTACTTCCCGATCACGGTAAAGAAGCACCTGCGCGCGCAGGACATCGCCCGCGAAAACCGGCTGCCGTGCGTGTACCTGGTCGACTCGGGCGGGGCCAACCTGCCGAACCAGGACGAGGTGTTTCCGGATCGCGACCACTTCGGGCGGATCTTCTACAACCAGGCGACGCTGTCGGCACAGGCCATCGCCCAGATCGCGGTCGTGATGGGCTCGTGCACCGCGGGCGGGGCGTACGTGCCGGCAATGAGCGACGAGACGATCATCGTGCGCAACCAGGGGACGATCTTTCTCGGCGGTCCGCCGCTGGTGAAAGCGGCCACCGGCGAGACGGTCAGCGCAGAGGACCTCGGCGGCGGCGACGTGCACACACGCCTGTCGGGGGTGGCTGACCACCTGGCGCACGACGACCGGCACGCGCTCGCGCTGGCGCGCCGGATCGTGGCCAGACTGGGGCCGCAGCAGCGCGCCTCGGTCGCACTGCGCGATCCGGCGCCTCCAGCGCACGACCCGCAGGACCTGTACGGGATCGTGCCGAGCGATGCGCGCCAGCCGTACGACTGTCGCGAGCTGATCGCGCGGATCGTCGACCGCAGCGAGTTCGACGAGTTCAAGGCACGCTTTGGGCCGACGCTGGTCACGGGGTTTGCCTGGATTCACGGCATTCCGGTCGGGATCCTGGCCAATAACGGGATCCTGTTCTCGGACAGTGCGCAAAAGGGAGCGCATTTCATCGAGCTTTGCTGCCAGCGCGCAACACCGCTGGTGTTTCTGCAGAACATCACCGGATTCATGGTCGGGCGTAAGGTCGAGAGCGAGGGCATCGCGCGGCATGGCGCCAAGCTGGTGGGCGCGGTCGCCTGCGCCCAGGTACCCAAGTTCACGGTGATTGTCGGAGGCTCGTTCGGCGCCGGCAACTACGGCATGTGCGGGCGCGCGTATTCGCCGCGGCTGCTGTGGATGTGGCCGAACGCCCGCATTTCGGTGATGGGTGGTGAGCAGGCCGCCCGCGTGCTGGCCACAGTGCGGCGCGAAGGCATCGAGGCGCGCGGCGGCTCCTGGTCGCCGCAGGAGGAGGAGGCGTTCCGGGCCCCGATCCTGGCCCAGTACGAGCTCCAGGGACACCCGTACTATGCGTCGGCCCGGCTGTGGGACGACGGCGTCATCGACCCGCTGCAAACACGCATGTGCCTCGCACTCGGGCTGTCGGCGTCGTTGAACGCCCCGATCGAGCCGACCCGTTTCCCCGTGTTTCGCATTTGACGGTGCAGCGCGGCGCATTTCTGTAGCATCGAGCGAGCCTGCGAAGGGCAACGGAGCGGACGATGACGCAGGGATTCCAGACGCTTCAGACCGAAGTGCGCGACGGCGTGGCGTTCGTCACGATGGTGCGCGAACGCGTGCGCAACGCGTTCAACGAGTCGATGATCGGAGAGCTCGACGCGGCTTTCGGCGAGCTCGGCCAGAACCAGCGCGTGCGCGCGGTCGTACTGTGCGGCCGCGGCCCGGTGTTCTGCGCCGGTGCCGACCTGGAGTGGATGGCGCGGATGGCCGACTTCAGCGCCGAGGAGAACCGGCGCGATGCGCTGCAGCTGGCGCGCATGCTGCGCACGATCTGCGAGTGTCCGAAGCCCACGATCGCGCGCGTGCACGGCGACGCCTACGGCGGTGGCCTGGGCCTGGTGGCGGCCTGTGACATGGCCTTTGCCGCCCGCGGCGCGACCTTCTGTCTGAGCGAAACGCGCCTCGGCCTGATTCCGGCCACGATCGGGCCTTACGTGGTGCGCGCGATCGGGCGGCGCAACGCGCTGCGCTACTTCCAGACCGCGGAGCGATTCGACAGCGCGGAAGCGCTGCGGATCGGGCTGCTGCACACGGTGGTCGCCGCCGAGCAGCTGGATCCGTATATCGCCGGGGTGCTGGATGCGCTGTCACAGACCAGCCTGCAGGCCACGCGCGAGGCCAAGCGCCTGGTGCACGACATCGCCGAGCGGCCGCTCACCGACCAGTTGCTGGCCGATACCGCGGAGCGGATCGCCTTGGTGCGCAGCTCCGAGGATGGCCGGGAGGGGGTGCGCGCGTTTCTGCAGAAACGCAAGCCGCTGTGGCAGGTCAGCCGCTCGAGCGCGCCGCCCGCCAAGGACGACGATGAAGAGATGTGAATTGCGTTGGCGGCCCACGCCGGGCGGGGAGCGGCCGGGTGCGGTTCCGCTCGCGTTACGCCCTTCACCATGACGGGGGCTCGGGCGTGCTGACCTCGCTCCACCGCACCCGGCCGCTCCCCGCCCGGCGTGGGCCGGCAACGACCGGGTGCGGTTCCGCTCGCGTTACGCCCTTCGCCATGACGGGGGCTCGGGCGTGCTGACCTCGCTCCACCGCTTCGCGCCGTCATATGTTCCGCACGCTGCTGATCGCCAACCGCGGCGAGATCTGCTGCCGGGTGGCGGCCACTGCACGGCGCCTTGGACTGCGGACCGTGGCGGTCTACTCGGACGCCGACGCCGCTTCGGCCCACGTGGCTGCCTGCGATCAGGCGATACGGGTCGGCGGGCCGGCCGCCGCCGACAGCTACTTGAGGATCGACCGGATCATTGCGGCGGCGCGTGCCAGCGGCGCCGAGGCGATCCATCCAGGTTACGGCTTCCTGTCCGAGAACGCGGCTTTCGCCACGGCGTGCGAGGACGCGGGGCTCATCTTCGTCGGGCCGCCGGCCCACGCGATCCAGGCGATGGGCGACAAGCGGCAAGCCAAGCAGCTGATGCGTGCTGCTTCGGTTCCCCTGATCCCCGGCTACGACGGCGGCGATGACAGCGCGGCGACGCTGCAGGCACAGGCCGCGCGCATCGGTTTTCCGGTGCTGATCAAGGCAGCGCTGGGCGGGGGTGGGCGCGGCATCCGGGTCGTGGCGGCGCCGGGCGAGTTCGAGTCGGCGCTGGCCTCGTGCAAGCGCGAAGCGCTGGCGGCTTTCGGCGACGATCGCGTGTTGCTGGAGCGCTACGTGTCGAACCCTCGCCACATCGAGATCCAGGTGTTCGCGGACCGGCACGGCGGCTGTGTGTGGCTGGGCGAGCGCGACTGCTCGGCCCAGCGCCGCCACCAAAAGGTGATCGAAGAGTCGCCTGCCCCGGGTCTTGCGCCCGACCAGCGCTTGCAGTTGGGGCGGGCCGCGGTGACCGCGGCGCAGGCGGTCGGATACGTCGGTGCCGGCACGGTGGAGTTCCTGCTCGCGCCGGACGGCGAGTTCTACTTCATGGAGATGAACACGCGGCTGCAGGTCGAGCACCCCGTCACTGAAATGGTGACCGGCCTGGATCTGGTCGAATGGCAACTCAGGGTCGCGGCCGGCGAGCCGCTGCCGCTGCGGCAGGACAAGGTGCAGGTCCGCGGCCACGCAATCGAGGCCCGCATCTATGCAGAGGACCCGGATCGCGACTTCATGCCGACCAGCGGGCAGATCCGCCACCTCGCGCTGCCGGACCACGTGGCCTTCGCGGTGAAGGCCGATGGCCGCGATGGTGGGCAGCCGGCGCCGGTGCGAGTCGATGCGTCTGTTCGGGCCGGTGATGCGGTCACGCCCTACTACGACGCGATGATCGCCAAGTTGATCGTCTGGGGCGCCGATCGTGAACAGGCCCTGGTGCGCATGAGCCAGGCGCTGCAGCAGACGATCCTGGTCGGCTTGACCAACAACGTCGACTTTCTGCACCGCCTGGTCGGCAGCGCAGACTTCTCGAGCGGGCGGGTCGACACCGGGCTGATCGGCCGTGAAATCGCGAGCCTGACCGGCCCGGGTGATCCGTTCGAACTGCATCCGGTGGCGGCGGCGCTGGCGGCTCTTCTGGTCGAGGAAGCGCGCGCTCAGACGACCGACCCGTGGTCGAATCGGCAGGGCTGGCGGCTGAACGGGATCGCCGCGCGACCGATCACGTTGCGCTGCGGCTCGGAGCAGCACGACGCGACGATCGAGTACCACGCGCAGGGGCCGCATCTGGCGTCGGGGTCGTGGCAGGGGCCGCTCGCGATCGATGCGTGGGAGGGCACACGGCTGCGGTTGCGTCTGGGCGAACAGGCCGTGGCGGCCGACGTCGTGCGCGACGGGGACGTGCTGCACGTATTCACCGGCGGGCGCCATCGCGGCTTCGCGCTGGTCGATCCGCTCGCCAGCGCCGGTGAACTCGACCAGGACGAGGATCGGCTATGCGCCCCGATGCCGGGCAAGATCATCGCGATCCACGCCTGGGCCGGCGACCGCGTGCGGCGGGGCCAGTTGCTGCTGGTGATGGAGGCGATGAAAATGGAACACTCGATCGTGGCACCGCACGATGGCGCGGTCGAGCAGGTGCGCTATCGTGTCGGCGACCAGGTCGAGGAGGGGGTTACGCTGGTGTCGCTGCGCGGGGAGGAGCCTTGATGAAACTCACGCGCTTCGAGCGCGAGGGATTCCGATGATGGCTGGCTCGAGTTCCGGTTTGCCGACGCGCGTAACCCTGGTCGAGGTCGGTCCGCGCGACGGGCTGCAGAACGAGACGCAGCCGGTCGCAACGCCGCTAAAGATCGAGCTGATCGAGCGCCTGGTGCAGGCGGGGATCAGCAAGCTCGAGGCGGCCGCCTTCGTGTCTCCGAAGTGGGTGCCCCAGATGGCGGACGGCGCCGAGGTTCTGGGCCGCGTGATGCGCCGGCCAGGCGTCGTGTACGCGGCGCTGGTTCCGAACCTGCAAGGTTTCGAGGCGGCACTGGCCGTGCGGGCGGACGAAGTGGTCGTGTTTTCAGCTGCGAGCGAAACGTTCTGCCGGAAGAATATCAACTGCTCGATTGCCGAGTCGATCGAGCGCTTTGCCCCGGTGTGCCAGGCAGCTCGCAGCGCCGGCATCGCGGTGCGTGGCTCCATTTCCTGTTCGCTCGGTTGTCCGTACGAGGGGCCGGTTCGGCCGGACGCGGTGGCGCGCGTGGCCCGGCTGATGAAGGAAATCGGCGTGCAGCAGATCGGGGTCGCCGACACGATCGGTGTCGGCACGCCCCGGGCGACCCGGGATGCGTTCGAGGCCGTGCTGGCCGTGTATCCGCTGCAGGACGTCAGCGGCCATTTCCACGACACCTATGGCCAGGCGCTGGCCAACGTGTACGCGTGCCTGCAGATGGGCATATCGACCTTCGATGCCAGCGTGGCCGGCCTCGGCGGCTGCCCGTTCGCCCGTGGGGCCACCGGCAATGTCGCTACCGAGGACGTGCTGTACCTGCTGAACGGGCTGCAGATCGAAACCGGCGTCGACATGACCCGGCTCGTCCAGATCGGCCAGTGGATCAGCGGGGTGCTCGGCCGCAAGGCCGCCACGCGCGCCGGCAACGCGATCAACGCGCGTGCCACACAGGCGGGATAGGCCGCAACCCGGACCGTCCGGCTCTGCGCCTACCGCAGCGGCGCGTTTGACATCAGCCCGAGGCCGCGTCGGGTCCCCGCACGAATCGGCAGTTGTCCTTCAGGAACGTGCCGCCCATGCTGGACGCATAGACGACGGTGAGCTCGCCTGAGCCGCGATCGAACTCGTAGTTGCCGCCGCGCGCGGCATCGCGCCACCGGATCGACCTGTCCGTGATTTGCGCCGGAAACGAATCGGCCGTGCTCCTTGCCGGATCGATTGCCACGTCCCAGCTCGCTCCGCTGAAAGGATTGGTGCATCGGAGCGTCGTGGACTCGACACCGACCGGATCCGAACCGCCGGCACTGCCGAACGCGAAGACGATGGCGGCGGCCGACAGGGCCGCCGTCACCGTAAGCGCCAGAAACAGCCGCTTCTTTGTGCTCACTTCGTGCCGTGACTCAAACCGGCGAGTAGGCTTCCTCGCCGTGTACGGCGTTGTCGCCGGCCTGCAAGGTGCTGTCCACCATCCGCAGCGATACGAAGAGGGACATCACCTTCAGGATCACGTAAGTACCCATGGCGTTCAGCACGATGATGAACCCCGCGGCTTCGGCCTGCAGCAGGAATTGCTTGAAATTGCCGTAGGCCCACCCGGTGGTGGAGGCGCCGGGCGCATTCGACCCGGTGCCGAGGTAGACGAGCATGTTGGGATCGGCCAGCACACCGGTTAGCAGGCCGCCCATCAGGCCGGCCACACCGTGGGTCGACAGCACTCCCAAGGTGTCGTCCACTTTGGACAACAGCGCGGTCTTCTGCAGCTTGTTCATGCTGAACCAGGGAATGATGCCGGCGCAAAGACCGATGATGATCGCGCCCCAGCCGTTCACGTAACCTGCAGCGGGCGTGATTCCGACCAGTCCGGCGATCATCCCGTTGATGGCCCCGACGATCGAAGGCTTGCCGTAGGCCATCGAATCCATGGCCGTCCACGTCATCAGCGCGACCGCAGTGCAGAGGTTCGTGTTCAAGACCGCTCCGGCTGCGTCGGCGTTGGCGAAGTAAGGATCTCCGCCATTGAAGCCGTTCCACCCCAGCCACAGGATGCCGGCGCCCGCCAAAGCGATCAACAGGTTGTTCGGCGGAAAATGCTCGCGGTCGGCCTGAAGGCGTGGTCCGACGACCGACGCGGCCACGAAGCCTGAAACGCCTGCGGCCAGATGTATCACATAGCCGCCGGAGAAGTCGACCGCCCCCGCCGCTGCGAGCCATCCACCGCCCCAGATACTGAAACATCCGATCGTGTAAATGAACGTCATCCACAGGGGAACGAAGATGACCCATGCCTTGAAGCTCATGCGCCCGAGAACCGATCCCCCCAGGATGATCACCGTTATCGCGGCGAACACGAACTGGAAATAGGTCATCGTGGCCATCGGAAATGTCAGATCGGGCATGCCCGAAGCCGCCTCGGGAACGGTGGCCTGGCTGAGTTCGAAGCCCGCCGAAACCGCCGGACCCGGCTGGCCGAGAAAGGGAAACCATTTCGGACCGAACGACATGTTGTAGGCCCACAGCACCCAGACGACCATCACGGAAGCGAAGGCGTACATCACCATGAAGGCGCTGTTGATCGCCCATTTCTTCTTGACCAGCCCCGCGTACAGAATCATCAGGCCGGGGATGCTCTGCAGGGCAACGAAGGTCGCCGCCGCAAGTTGCCAGGCGTTGTTGCCGGAATTCAACCAGGCTGGGGCCGCGACCCAGGTCCCGGTGGGTGCCGCCGCCGCTGCGGCTGCAGGTGCCGCCGCAGGAGTGGCCGGCGTTGCGGCAGGCGGCGTTGCGGCCGGCTGGTTTTGCGCACAGGCAGGAACCCAGGGCAAAAAGTTCAAAGCAACGATCAGGACAATCCCCATCAAGGCGCGAGCTCGATTCATACCGTTCTCCCTCGTCCGACCGTCGGCTGGCACCCGTCGCAAAACTCGGGGCCCCTCCCTTTGATCGGCGTTCCGCGTTCACCAAGCGATCGAGCTCTTGATGGAGTTCTTCGATCGCCCCCCAAAGCACCGGGCAACAGGGGTTCGTGTCGCCCGACGGACCGACTACCAGCAAGATTCGAACCATTGTCATTTCGATGCGATCGACGGGCTTTCGAGGGGTCGGTGCACCAACATCGGTCTGGCAACCGGACGTTTGCCCCATCTCGGTGCGTTCCGGTGCTGCAGATTAGGGATCGGTTACGATGGACACCACGCCACGAGGATTCCCCCGCATCGACGTGAGCCCAGATCTTCGACCCGGCATCACCTTTCGGCTCCAGTACAGGGTTCCGGCCGAAAAGACCGTCCCGAACATCTATCCGGAATTCGCCGAGTTCCGCGAGATGCCGGAAGTGTTCGCCACCGGCTTCATGGTCAGCCTGATCGAAGGCGCCTGCCTGCTCGCGATCAAGCCGTACCTGGACTGGCCGCGCGAGCAATCAGTCGGCACCCATGTCAGTTTCTCGCACCTGGCGGCCACGCCACCGGGCCATCTGGTGACCGTCGAGTGCGAGGTCACCGAGGTCGAGGGCCGGCGCATCCGCTTTCGCGCTCACGCGCGCGACGAAAACGACCTGATCTCCGAGGGCACCCACGAGCGCACCGTGATCGACTTCGAGCGATTCAAGCAGCGCCTGGAGCCGAAGAAAAAGGCCCACGGCGGATGAACCAGGACTGCCCGCGCGAGCACCCGACCGGAGCCGAGCCCGAGTCGCAGACGCCGGTGCCCTCGCCTTGCAACTCGGTGTGCCGGATGGCTCCGGACGGTGTCTACTGCGTCGGATGCTTCCGGACGCTGGACGAGATCGCCGGCTGGGCTGGATTCGACGACGCGCGCCGGCGGCTGGTCTGGAGGCAGCTGCGCCAGCGCAAGGCTCAGGCCGGGCAATCCGGATGCGAGCAGCGTTGCTGAGCCCGCTCGCACCCGCCGCCGAGGCACCGTCGGGCGCGCTGCCGCCCGGCATGCATGTGCTGGAGCGCGGCTGGCTGTCGTCGAACAGCGTGCTGTTCGAGGAAGGCGACCGCCTGACCGTGGTCGATACCGGCTACGTGCTGCATGCACGTCAAACCGCCGCGCTGATCGACCGCGTGGGACGCGGTCGGCCGCTCGCGCGCATCATCAACACGCACCTGCACTCGGATCACGTGGGCGGCAATGCCCGGCTGGCCCGCAGCGGCGCCGTGTCGATCCAGATTCCGGCCGGTGGGGCCGACGCCGTGCGCCGATGGGACGTCGAGCGCCTGGGCTATCGGGCGACCGCGCAACGGTGCCCGCGCTTCGGCTTCGACCGGTTGCTGCGCGCCGGGGACATGCTGCGGCTGGGTGCCGGTTGCTGGCAAGTGCTGGCCGCAGCGGGCCACGATCCCGACATGCTGATGCTGTACGAAGCGGATCGGCGCATCCTGATATCGGCCGACGCGCTTTGGGAGCACGGATTCGGCGCGATATTCCCGGAAATCGAAGGCGAGCCGGGCTTCGTGGAGCAGCGCAGGTCGCTTGACCTGATCGCGCGATTGGGGCCCTCACTGGTGATTCCGGGGCACGGCCCGCCGTTTCGCGACGCCGGTGCTGCGGTGCGACGCGCCTACCAGCGTCTGGACGCCCTGCAGTCGAGCCCCGAGCGCAATGCGCGTCACGTTCTGAAGGTGCTGGTGAAATTCTGGCTGCTGCAGGTCGGCCAGGCGACAGTGGCCCGGTTGATCGAGCATTTTCGCCAGGCGCGATATGCTCACAGCGTGCACCAGCGTTACTTTGCGAATCTGACCTTCGGGCAGATGCTCGAGCAAACGGTCGAGCAGTTGTGTGCGGCCGGCGCCACTGTGATGGAAGGTCCGAAGGTGAGAAGCGTCGATGGCGCCGGAACGGACTGAGCCCGGTCGGCGGCAAATTTGCGCTGCGGCCGCACTGCTGCTGGTAGCCGGCTGCGCGGGCCCGCCTTCGACCGCGGTCCGGCCTGCCGGGCCCGGCGGCGCGCCCGAATCGCCGCCGGCCGGTGCCGCGCCCACCGTCCCGCCGGAGGTGCCGTCGCGCCCGTCGCTGGGTCTTTTCAGCCGGATCAAGGCACCCAGCGAGGTCGAGCCGGTTTTCGCATTGGCGGCAACCGGCGTGCAGATCTTTCGCTGCGAGCCGGACAAGGAAGGCTATCACTGGGTATTCCGGCTTCCCGAAGCCGAACTGCGCGATGGGCGCGGACAGGTCGTGGCCCACCATGGTGCCAACTATTCGTTCGAACATGTCGACGGCAGCCGCCTGATCGGCACCATCGTTGGCTACGATTCGGCTCCGGGCGGTGACGCCGTGCACTGGCTGTTGTTGCGAACCCAGTCGTATGGCGCGGGCGAGTTCGAGAAGGTGACTTACGTACAGCGCGTCGACACGTCGGGAGGCATACCGCCGGAGCAGTGTTCGGCCGACCGGGTCAACGAGATCCTTCGCGTGCCCTTTTCAGCCAAGTTCGTTTTCTATCGTCCGCGTTGAGCGCCGCGTGAAGCCACGCCGGATCGCCGTGCCCCTGGATCTGCTGGCGCTGGCTTTCGCCACGCAGATGTTCGCGGCACCGCCGTCGCCGGCAGCCGAGCCCGGCTCCGCCTATCTGGGCCGGCCGATCTACAGCGACCCGTCCAACGGCCTGCAATTGCCCCCGACCTGCAACGTCGAGCCGACCTGGCGCTCGCGGATCAGCGGGACCGAAATGGAGATCTGGGTACTGAGCTGCGACTCGACCGCCCGCGTCTGGCTGCTGACGCGTCAGATCGTCGAGATGCTGAACGCGCACGAGGCCCGTCTGAGATTCCAGGTCGTCGACGAGCGCGTACTGCCCGGCGAGACGGCCGGCGAATCGCTGAGCGTGCAGTGCGCGGGAGGCAATGACGCCTCCGGAATCGTCGTGTACGGAGCGCGATGGCGCAGTTCAGGGCACGAGTTGCACCTGGCCGGCGCGCGCGGCGCCCTCCGAGCGGACGTGACCCGACGCCGATTGAATGACGCCGAGCTGAACGGGGTCGATTGCGTGCGTTTTCCAGACCGCGAGGCGATGATGCGCAAATTGCAACAACCGGAGCGCCCGAACCGATGACTTTGAAACGTCCGCAAGGCCCGTCCGGCAGGGTCGTGACGCTGGAGCACGTTTCACGCGTGCTGGCCGACAATCCTCTCGGCGATCCGCACGTGCGCAAGCTGTCCGCGTGGCTGCCGCCCCAGTACGATCAGGGAATCGGGCGCCGCTTTCCGGTGTTGTTCGACCTGGTCGGTTTCACCGGATCCGGAGCCTCGCACCTGAACTGGAAGCCGTTCGAGGAAAACGTCGCCGAGCAGGCGGCCCGGCTGGTTCACGAACGCAAGATGGGGCCGGTCGTGATCGTGTTCCCGGACTGCTTTACCCGGCTCGGCGGCAACCAGTACATAAATTCCAGCGCGATCGGCCGCTACGGGGACTACCTGACGCGCGAGCTGGTGCCCTTCGTCGACCGGGAGTTCCGAACCCTGGCCTCGCGCGAGCATCGGGGCTGCTTCGGCAAGTCCTCAGGCGGCTACGGCGCAATCATCCACGGCATGCGGCACGCGGACTGCTGGGGAGCGGTCGCCGACCACTCGGGCGACTGCTACTTCGACTTCTGCTACGGGGCCGACTGGCCCAACACGCTCGATGAGCTGGCGAAATATCGTGCGCGTCCGCGCCGCGAGGGACCGGTGGACGTGCTCCGTCTCGAGCGCGGTGCCGCCTCGGGACTGGACGACGGGCGCGTGCGGCGTTTCCTGGAGGCGTTCGACAAGCGGCGCAAGCCGTCACCGGCCGAGGTCCATTGCATCATGAACCTGTGCATGGCCGCCTCGTACGACCCGGACCCGCGCGCACCGAACGGCTTCCGGCTGCCGTTCAACCTGGAGACGGGCGAGCGCATCGAGGCGCGCTGGCGCCGCTGGCTGGAGCACGATCCGATCGAGCTGGTGCAAACGCACCGCGTCAGCCTGAAGAGTTTGAAGGGCATCTTCATCGATTGCGGCTGGCGCGACCAGTACCGGCTGCACTACGGCAGCCGCATCCTGTCCAAGCGGCTCGCCGAGGCACGGATTCCTCACCGGTATGAGGAATTCGACGACACCCACTCGAACGTCGACTACCGGATGGATGTCAGCCTGCCGTTCCTGTACCGAGCCCTGAAGTCCTAGCGGCCTGTAACGACTTTGGCGACGTTCCCGACCGCACACCGCGAGACGCTGTTCAGAATGGCGCGCGCCAGTTCAGTCCCGGAAAGCGCGCGTAATCTCGATCGGAGGTGATCCACTCGCATCCGGACTCGATCGCCAGCGCTGCGAACCATGCATCCTGAACCAGGTTGCCCGTCGCTTTGGACTTGCGGCAAAGCGCTTCGAAGATCGACCAGTGCCCTTCCCCAGGTGTGACCACGGTCGCATTGGGCTGCTCAAGGACCGCACGACAGAATCCGAACGATTCGGCCGTCGAACTCGGCCGCGCGAATATCCGCGGGTGCGTGCACACGCGCACGACCGCGCTTAGAACCTGCGGCGACACCCCGTAGGCCGCCGAGCCATTAATGACCGACTCGAGCCACGACTTGTGCTCCCGGTGATTCTCGGCATCCGAACGGAATGCGTAGGTCAGGATGTTGACGTCCGCCAGAATCAACGCCGCTCTTCCATCCGGTCGAGCAGGGCAACGCTGTCATTAAGGTCCACGCCGGGCTGCGTACCGCCGCCGGCTCGGCACTCGGGCAGAGTCACATGCGATCGAGCCGAGTGCTTCAGCGGGCGGCGCAAGATTAGCTGAAGACCCTCCTCGATCAGCGAGGTCAGCGTGGCGCCACGCCGCGCAGCCTCCTTGCGGGCGCGCTCCAGGAGCCGGTCATCCAAGCGAACGGTGGTACGCATATGTCAAAGCGTACATAGACGTATGTCTATATGTCAAGCTGGGTCAGCCCGCGGGCAGAGAAGCCCACCGGCCGGCGGCGCATAGCGGTACCGGGCCTGGGACCCGGACCCCGCAGACCAGTGATTCAGTAGTTGGCCGCCGCCCGCACCTGCTCGCCCGACTTGTCGAGGTCGGCCAGCAGCTCGGGCGCCACGATCGAAAACGGAGTCGTTCCATACGACAGCAGCCGGTCGTGAAAGTCGCGCAATGAAGCGCGCTCGGCGGCCTTGCGCAGGTACTGTCCCAGCAGGTCCTCGAGCTGCGCGCGGCCCGCCGTGTAGGCGATCACGTAGCCGGGGTCCAGCGCAATGCCCGACACCGCGGCTTCGGCCGCTTCCGGGGTAAAGCCGGTCTGCTCCGCGTAAAAGCGCACGGCCCGTTCGAAGCCCCACTGCCCACTGGCCAGCATCGGGTCCACGATCGCGCGCGCGCCCCGGACCCTTTCCCAGCGTGCGGTAAACAAGCGTGGGTCCAGGTCCTCGCCGTACAAGCCCAGCCGGACGAACATCTCCTCCCCGTAGAAAGCCCAGCCCTCCGCGAACTCACCGCTGTTCTGGATCTTCCGAATGAAATCCGAATGACGCTTCGCGATCGAAAGCTGAAGGAAATGCCCCGGCATCGCTTCGTGCGCGGCAGTGGACAGGATGCGATCGCGATCGAAATCCTCGTTCATGTCCAGGCGCGCGGCCGCCTCCTGCAGTGAATCCGCGGGCGTGATGTAGTAGTAGCCGGTGGTCGAGGCCGAAAACAGGCGCGGCGAATTCATCGAGGCGCCCGGCGAGACCGGGCGCATGAACGCGGGTGTCTCTTCGATCTTCATTTCGCCGAGCCAGTCCGGAACGGTGATCAGCTGGCGATCGGCGACGAACCGGCGCAGCTCGGCAACCCGGTCGCGGTAGTAAGCAATCAACTCGGTGCCGCCGGGAGCCAGCCCGCCGCCGCTGCGCGGCCCGAACGGGACCTGGTCGCGGCTGGACAGAGATCCCAGCCAGGCCTCCTCGGCCCAGCCGTGCTCGAGCTCCATGTGCCCCATTCGAACCAGGTCGTCTGCCGTGTAGGGCAGCAGCTTCTCGTCGCGCAGCATCCGGTCGTAGGCCCGGCGCCCCATCGCGAAATTCTCGGGCCAGGCAGCCACGTGCGCGTCGATCGTGGCCTTGGTGTGCGCGATCGCAGCCAGGGCCGCGTCGCGCGCCCGCGCGAACTGCCGGAAGCCGTCCGATTCCCCGCCGAACTGGCTGTTCGCCGCGTCCGTCAACGGTCCGTTGAAAAGGTCCGGCGCCCCGCCGAGCTGCCGGCTTGCCACAATGCCGTACCGGTGGCCAGGCTGCGTGACCAGGCGCTGCGCGGCCGCTACGAAAGCCGGTGTCCCGGCCAGGCGCTCGACGATGTCGTGCCACGCCGCGCTGACCTGCTCGGACGTCGCACCGTCGCGCCCGGCGACCGGAAGCTCGTGCAGTTGCGTGTAGATCGCCATGACCAGGTTGACGGCGGCGCCGCCGTAGCTCTTCCGGTCGACCTGGTAGACCTGCAGCTCGTTCAGCGCGCGATCGAGCTGCGCCTGAAGGAGCCTGGCATCGTTGGCGTCGACCATCGACAGATTCGACACGCCCGGCGGCGCGATCCGGTGCAGCTCGCCACGCCATTTCAGCAGGCGCTTCACTTCGGCGGCCCGGGTCGCCTCGGTCGGCGTTTCCAGCTCACCGTCGTGCCCGGGGATGCCCAGCGCGGTCGCGTGGATCGGATGAAAGCGCGCCGTGGTGTGTACGAAATCCTGGGCAAGCCCGACCAGCCGGTCGTGCACAGTCTCGGCGGCCCACGCGGACGAGGACAAAGCCAGCACAGCGGCCAGCCCCGGCAAATGGTGACGGCGCATCAAAAACTCCGGTCCAAGAATCGATTCCGAGAGGGAGGATAGCCTGACTCGGCCCGGCCTTCGCTCGGGCATCTATCCGATGGCGTCGGTGCGCGCCACTGACAGCCAACGCAACAGCGACGCGTACAGCGTTTCCGGGTGTACGGGTTTGGCAATGAAATCGTTCATGCCCGCCTGCAGGCAGCGCGTGCGGTCCTCGTCGTAGGCATTGGCCGTCATCGCGATGATCGGCACCTGCTTGCGGTCGGGCAACGCACGGATTCTGCGGGTCGCTTCCAGGCCGTCGACGGCCGGCATCTGCATGTCCATCAGGATCAACGCATACTCGTTGCGCGCGGCCAGCTCGAACGCCTCATGGCCGTCGCCGGCCACGTCGGTCGAAAGGCCCGCCAGCTCCAGCAGGTACAGCGCCACTTCGCGATTGATCGGATCGTCCTCGGCCAGCAGCACACGACGGCCATGGTGGTCCCGGATCAAGGCGCTCGCTGCCGAGCCAGCGACAACCGACCGGGCGACCGGGGCCGACGCCACGGATTTGCCCAGGCGCGCGGTGAACCAGAACGTGCTGCCGGTGCCCAGGCGGCTCTCGACGCCCACTTCGCCGCCCATCAGCTGGGCCAGCCGCCGGGTGATCGCCAAGCCGAGGCCACTTCCGCCATAGCGGCGCGTGGTCGAATTGTCGGCCTGCTCGAACGGCTCGAACAGCTTGGGCAGGGCTTCGTCCGCTATACCGATTCCAGTGTCCTGCACCTCGAAGCGTGCGATCAGGCCTTCGTCCGTTTCGCGGACGTTGCGGGCTCGCAGGCTGACCGTTCCGCGCTCGGTGAACTTCGCCGCGTTGTCGGCGTAATTCAGCAGCGCTTGTCTCAGTCGCTTGGAATCACCGATCAGGTTGTCCGGGAATGGGTCGGTCTGAACGTCCAGCTTCAAGTCCTCCGAGTGCAAGCGATCGGCCAGCATCGAAGACACGCCCGACAACAGCGCCTCGATATCGACACGGTCCTCGACCAGCGCGAGTTTGCCGGCCTCGATCTTGGAGAAGTCCAGGATGTCGTCGATGATCTCGAGAAGGTGCGTCGATGCCTGGTCGAGCTTGAGCAGCCATTCGGTCTGGCTCGGCGTGACGCCGTCGAGCTTGATCAGATGTGCCAGGCCCGAGATCGCGTGCAAGGGCGTGCGGATTTCATGACTCATGTTGGCCAGGAACGCGCTCTTGGCCCGGCTGCCGGCCTGTGCCTGCAACAGGGCCTCACTGAGCTGCTCGGTGCGCTCCCGTACCAATTCCTGCAGATGATGGCGGTGCCGGTCCAGCTCGGCGCCCAGGCGCTTGCGCTCGGTGATGTCTTCCTGGAAAGACAGGTAATGGCTGATGCTGCCGTCGGCCTGGCGAATCGGCGTGATCGTCGCGAAATCGAGGTACTCGGTGCCGTCTTTGCGTCTATTGAAAAATTCGCCGCGCCAGGTCCGGCCGTCGCGCAGCGTGTTCCACATCGCAGCGAAGCTCGCGCGCGGTGTACGGCCGGAGCCCAGCACTTTCGGGTCGCGCCCCAGCAACTCCTGCGGGCTGTAGCCGCTCGTGCGCATGACAGCCTCGTTCGCGTATTCGATGCGGCCGTCGGTGTCCGTGATCAGAACGCTCTCGGGGCTCTGCTCGACCGCGAGCGAGAGCTTGCGCAGCAGATGGTCGGCCCGCAGCTGGTCGGTGACGTCCCGGCTGATCACGATCAGCGCCCGGCGACGCCCGTCGGGGTGGAACAGGGCCATCTTGCGGACCTCGTAGCTGCGCTGTTCGCCGTGGGGCCCCGGGATGACCTCGTTCTCTATCCTAACGCCCGTGCTGCCCCAGGCTGCTTCGTCGCTGGCCGCGCACGCCTCGTGCGCCGCCCTGAATTCGGGCCGTAACGCCGCCATATCCGCATGGGTCTTGCCCTGCCACGGGAAGTCTTCCACGTGGAACAGCCGCCGGGCCGCCTCGTTGGTCGTGCGCCAGCGGCTTTGGCCGTCCTTCAGGGACACCGCTTCGGGCAGCGCTTCGACGAATGACGAAAGGCGTTCGTCGCTGTCGCGCAGCTCGCTTTCGATTCGGCGTCGCCGGGCGTCGGAACGCACCAGCTCCAGCAAGGCGATGCCGGTGACCAACTCCGCCAGCAGCGTGATCGCGATCAGGATGAAGCTGTCGCGCCGCCACTTCTGCAAGGCGCCGGCGCCGGCCATTGTGTGCGGCTCGGTCGCGGCCTCGCGGCGCGCCGCCTGGTACGACGTGGCAACGCTGTATGCGACCGGAAGCGCCAGCGCCGCCGACAGCAGCACGAACAGTGCAACGCAGCGCCGCGCCTGGGGCGACGGTCGAGCCTGGACGGTCGTCGGCGCGGTCATGGGGAGGCTAAATCGCCACAAGGCCGCCCAGCTCGACCACGCGATCGATGGGCAGCTGCAGCAGTTCCGTCAGATGAGTCGAATTGCGCTGCATTGCCGCGAACAGCGTCTCCTGCCAGCGGGGCAGGCCATGACCGTCCTGTTGCGGGATCACGGTTTCATGGGCCAGGAAGTAGGTGACCTGGCTCAGGTCACCGAGACCGCACGGCGCCTGCAGGCTGGCCAGCAGTCGAGGTATGTCCGGTCGCTCCATGAATCCGTAGCGGGCCTGCGCGCGCCAGAAATCCGGGGACACCTGTGCGAGCGAACATCGTGCCGACTCGGCCACCCAGGGGATCGATTCGGTCAGCACCGTCAGCGCCACCACGCGTTGATGCAACGATCGGCTGTGCTTCACGTAGAAGGCGACCACCGGCGGCGTGTCGCTGAGCGAGCGGGTCAGGAACACGGCGGTGCCCGGCACGCGCGCGACCCGATCCTGTTCCAGCTTGGCCATGAACGAATCGATCGGGATCGGGTTGGCCAGCAGGCGGGCCGCCACCGCCGTCGTGCCACGATGCCAGCAGTACATCAGAACATACACCAGAATCGCCAGCATCAATGGAACGTAGCCGCCTTCGCCGATCTTGAGCATGTTCGACAGGAAGAATGCGCAATCGACGATCAGAAAGGCGCCGGCCACTGCCGCGCTCGCCGCAAGGCTCCACTGCCACACTTCGCGCATCGCGATGAACAGCAGCGCGCTGGTCATCAGCATCGTGGCCGACACCGCGATGCCGTAGGCCGCGGCCAGGTTGTCCGACTTCCGGAAGGCCAGCACCAGCCCCAGCGTAACCGCCATCAGGATCCAGTTCACCGCCGCCACATAGATCCGGCCATAGCCTTGCTCCGACGTCTGGGTCACCTTCAAGCGGGGCATCCAGCCGAGCACGATCGCCTGGCGGGTCATCGAAAATGCGCCGGTGATGATCGATTGGCTGGCGATCACGGTGGCGAGCGTGGCCAGGGCGACCAGCGGCAGCAGCAGCGCTTCAGGGCAGAGGCGATAGAAGATGTTGCCGTTGATCGGCTCGCCCGAGACGGCGATGGCTGCCTGTCCCGCGTAGTTGAGTATCAGGCTGGGAAACACGATGGCCGACCAGGCGAGCTTGATCGGCCCCGCGCCGAAATGACCCATGTCGGCGTACAGCGCCTCGGCGCCTGTCACGCACAGGAACACGCCACCGAGCACGAGAAAGCCGGTTGCGCCGCTGTGCAGCAGGAAGTCCAGGCCGACCAGCGGGTTCAGCGCATACAGTACAGACGGATGCCTGACCAGTCCCCACAGCCCGAGCAACGCCATCGTCGCGAACCACAGCGCCATCACCGGACCGAAGGCGCGCCCGATGCGCGTGGTTCCTTGCGGCTGCAGCGCGAACAGCGCGCCCAGAACGACCACCGTCGCGGGCAGCACGTACGGACCGAGCTGCGGCACCGCGATCTCGAGCCCTTCGAGCGCCGACAGCACCGAGATGGCGGGCGTGATGGCACCGTCGCCGTAGATCAACGCGGCACCGAACAGCCCGACCGCCACGATCAGCGGGCGGTTGCGCCGCTTCACGCCCAGCAGCGACATCAGAGCCAGGATGCCGCCCTCGCCGTCGTTGTCCACGCGCATCGCAAAGCCCACGTACTTGACCGAGGTGACGATGATCAGGGTCCAGACGATCAGCGACAGCACGCCCAGCACCGCCTGCAGCTCGTGGCGGCCCATCAGGTCCAGCACGGTCTTCAGCGTATAGAGTGGACTGGTGCCTATGTCTCCGAAGACCACGCCGAGGGCGGCCAGTGAGGTCGCCGCCAGCGCAGGGCGGGCGGCCGGGGCAGTCTGGCTGGTCATCGCGACGAAGGATAACAACCGGGCAGATGGCAGGCGCTCCGCATGGATAGTCACGGCCACCGGCGCGCTTCGATCGCCCTGTCGCGCCCGAACGCAGCGGATGACCCGATTTCGGCACCCTGTCGCGGCGCGCTGGAACAGTAGGACGCAATTTCTACAATCGTCGTCGGGATCAACGGGGAGTATTCGACATGAGGAAGTGGCGACGGCGGGCGGCCCTGTTGGCCGGCACGGGCCTGATCGCATGGGTGGCGTGCGCCGCAGCGGACGAGCGGGTGCGCGAGACACGAAACATTGAGCAGCCATTCAGCCAGGTGCGCCTGGCCGGCAATTTCGATCTGGAGCTGACTCAGAGCGATGCGATCTCGCTGGTCATCGAGGCCGCGCCCGAGGACCTGCCCAACATACGCAGCGATGTCGACAAGGGCGTGCTGACGGTGCGGCGAGTCGACGACGGACCGCTGAACTTCTTTGGTTGGTTTTCCCGCCACCGCGCTGCGGCGGCGCGCGTATTGCTGTCGGCCAGAGCGATCGATAGGCTCACGCTGGATGGCGCCGGCCACATCCACGCCGGGCCCTGGACGTCTGAGTCCTTGGAGGTGCGCGTTTCGGGCGCCGGCGATGTGAAGTTGGACCGTCTGAAGGCTGCGCGCTTCAGCTGCGAGGTAGACGGAAGCGGCGACGTCCTCCTGGCCGGCGCCGTTTACAACCAGAGGATCGTGCTTTCTGGATCAGGGCGATACCGGGCCTCGGATCTGAAGAGCCAGACGGCGACCGTCACGATCAACGGCTCCGCCGAGGTCGAACTGTGGGCAGAGCACAAGCTCGACGCGCGGATCTCGGGCAGCGGTGACGTTCGGTATTACGGGGCACCGGCGGTGACCCAGTCGGTGTCCGGCTCAGGAAGGCTGACGAGCCTGGGAGCAAAGAACGCGCCCTGACTTGCTGGCGCAATGAAAAAGCAGGCCACTGGTGGAGGCCGAAGGCGCGGGTAAACGGATCTCAGCAAAACCGTACCCAAGGAGTGACCAATGACGATGAAGCGCGACCGATCCGCCTTTCGATCGATGAAACTGCGCAGACGCTCGCTGCAACTTGCGAAAGCTTCAAATGTGGCCGAGTAAGCGAATAGCGTCGGCCGAAATCCTCGAATGCGAAGACGTGCCGCAAGAACCAGCATCGAAGCGGGTGTGCGTCCCATGCCATGAACCAGAATTGCGCGCATCGCTACAGCCAGTCGCCGGTGGCCGCCATCTCCAGCAGTCAGATTCTAGGCACGGCACGGCCGGTGGCCTCGAAAGCCGGCACGGCGGACGGGGATCCGATGCCGCGCTATGTCCGTTTCTGTATGATTCAGGTCCTTTAGGACATCGTGGCCAGAGTCTATCGTGCAGCCACCGACCGACTTGGGGAGGCTGCGATGAAACCGCTGACCTGGATCCTGGCCGCCGTCTGGTTGCTGACCGGCGCGGTCTGCAACGCGGACTCGAAGCAGAAAGTGCGCGTCGCCTTCGTCATTTCCGACGGATTCGACTTGATCGACTTCGCGGGACCCTGGGAGGTTTTTCAGGACGTGATGCTCGGACCGGCCAACGACGACATGGACATGCCTTACGAGCTGTACACGGTATCCAGCAGCAAAAGCGCGGTGACGAGCTCCGGCGGCGCCAGGGTCGTGCCGCAGTACACGCTGGACGATGCGCCGCGCCCGGACCTGATCGTGATCGGCGCGCAATCGGACAACGGAGCCAAGCTGCTCGCCTGGCTTGGATCGCAGCACGCCTCGCGGGTGACCATCATGTCGGTGTGTACGGGCGCACGGAAATTGGCCCTGGCGGGTTTGCTCGACGGCAAGCCGGCGACCAGCCACCACGAATATCTGACCGAGTTCCAGAAGAAGTTTCCGCAGGTGCGCTGGCAGGCCTCGCGGCGTTACGTGCGTTCGGACGAAACCATCTACACGGCAGCCGGACTGACGTCCGGAATCGATCTGGCGCTGCACCTGGTCGCGACGCGGTTCGGCGCGCAGGTGGCCCAGAGAACGGCCGATTACATCGAATATCGCGGCGATGGGTGGAAGGAAGCGGACTGAACCCGATGGGGGCGGCGCGGCGAAGCGCGCCTCGGGGCCGGGCCTCAGGCGGATCGGCTTCGTCGGCTTCAAGGACGCCCTGGCGCTGGACATCGTCGGCCCGATGGAAGTGTTCAGCCTTGCGTCGGCGATCGAGCCGGGTCGAACGCCCCGCTACCGATGCGTGCTGATCGGCTTGAATCGGCGACCGTTCGTCACGGAGTCGGGTCTGGTCATCCGGCCGGACTTCGCGCTCGCCGACTCGCCGGCACTGGACACGCTGGTGATTCCCGGCGGCGCAGGGCTGCGCGATCGCGCGACCAGCGCACGGATCGTCGACTGGTTGCGTGCATCGGCTCCGCGAGCGCGCCGGGTCGCGTCGGTGTGCACCGGCATCTACGCCCTGGCGCCGACCGGGCTGCTGGATGGGCGGCGCGTCACGACCCATTGGCGCTTCGCCGAAGACCTGGCCCGGCGCTTCCCGAAGCTGACAATCGACGCCAATGCGATATTCATCCGGGACGGCCCGTACTACACGTCGGCGGGCGTCACGGCCGGACTCGATCTGGCTCTGGCGCTGGTCGAAGAGGACCACGGGGCACGGCTCGCCATCCGGGTCGCGCGTGAAATCGTGGTGCACCACAAGCGTGCCGGCGGGCAGGAACAGTATTCGGAGCCCCTGCGCTTCCAGGTCGAGCACCAGGACCGGCTGGGCGAAGTGGCTTGCTGGCTCTCAGCCAATCTGTCGGACGACTTGTCGGTCGAGCATCTGGCGCAACGCGCCTGCCTGTCACCGCGTCATTTTTCCCGCCGGTTCAAGCAGACCTTCCTGACCACGCCGGCCGACTTCGTCGAAAAGGCGCGCCTGGACGAGGCGCGCAAGCGGCTTGCGGCCGCCGGCCGCTCGCTGTCGCAGGTTGCCGATTCCGTGGGCTTCGCCAGCGCCGACGCCTTTCGCCGCGCGTTCACGCGGCGTTTCGGTGTGACGCCCGGCGCCTATCGGCGCACCGTCCGATGAAGACGGCGCAAGCGCCGCCGGCGCCGCTCATTTCAGAGCGGCCTTCAGCTCCTGTTTCATGAATTCGATGAACGCTCGCGTGCGCCGCAGCCACCCCGGGCTCGCGGTCACCACGCGCCTGACCGACCCCACCGGCTGGGCGATCAGGGTCGAGTCCGGCAGGTGGGCGATGCGCACCGCCAGGTCGTGGCCTTCCTCGACCAGGTCGACCACGCGATCGATCAGCATCAGCCGGACCTGCGTGAGCGGATGACGCTGAAGAAAGCGTGCCACCGCAGGGGCCACGTGCATGTGCCCGAACAGGACCGGAGCCGT
>WNFT01000588.1_pt1 | contig 72814 bp, 68 predicted proteins | sample 5400191 | NCBI WGS metagenome assembly WNFT01 (sample SAMN13153359, study PRJNA577476) | soil metagenome | isolation source: 80 cm saprolite under Madrone tree | place: USA:California | collected 2016-06-14 | reverse complement strand
AACCTGAGCGTCAACGGCATGCTCGTCGAGTCGACCCAGCCCCTCGCCATCGGGGAGGACGTGCAGTTCGCTTTCCACTTGCCGGACGCGTCGGGGGCGGTGGCCGGCACGGGGACCGTGGTGCGCCAGGCCGACGGGTCCAACCAGTTCGGGATCGAGCTGACCCATGTGGAGGGGGACGGCCGGGTGCGGATCAAGAGCTTCGTGGAGTCCGGCGGCGACTGAGCCGCCAATCGCGTTATAATCCGGGCAAGCGATTCTCCGGAACCTGCTCAAATCCCTAGAGAAACCAGGAACGCCCGCGACATGGAGATCCGTACCCTTCACACGGCCGACATCGAGCTCCCCCCCAGCCTGGAGCGCCTGCGCGACCTGGCCTATGACCTGTGGTGGAGCTGGTCGCCCCTCGCCACCCGGCTCTTCGCGTGGATCGACCCTGAGCACTGGCGCCGCTACCACAACCCCGTCCAGCTCCTCATCAACATCGAGCCCCAGCAGTGGATGCGGCTGCTCTCCGATCCCGAGTTCCGCCGCACCTACGAGAACGTGATGCTGGCCCTCGACGAGTACCGGTCGCGCTCGCGCTGGTTCGACCAGGAGGGCCGCCTGCTTCCCGGCCCCGTCGGCTACTTCTCGATGGAGTTCGGGATCCACGAGTCGCTCGGCGTCTACTCGGGCGGCCTGGGCGTCCTGGCGGGCGATCACTGCAAGGCGGCCAGCGACCTCGGGGTCCCCCTGGTGGGGGTGGGGCTGCTCTACCGCTCCGGCTACTTCCGCCAGACGGTGGATGCCGACGGCTACCAGCAGCACATCTACCCGGACTACGACTTCGCCCGGCTGCCCGTCCAGCCCGTGCAGGCTCCGGGGGGCGGAGTGCTGACCGTGCCCATCGATCTCCCCGGGCGCATCGTGCAGGCCGCGGTCTGGAAGGCCCAGGTCGGCCTGGTGCCCGTCCTCATGCTGGACACCGACATCCCGCTGAACGATCCCGCGGACCGGCCCATCACCGGCGTGCTCTACGTGCGGGGGCGCGAGATGCGCCTCTGCCAGGAGATCGTGCTGGGGGTGGGCGGGGTGCGCGCGCTCTCCGCCCTCGGCATCCACCCCGCGGTCTGGCACATGAACGAGGGGCACGTCGCGTTCCTCAACCTCGAGCGTGTCCGCGAGCGGGTGCGCGAGGGAGACGGCCTGGCGGATGCCCTGAAGGCGGTGGCCCGCAACACCGTCTTCACCACCCACACCCCGGTCCCCGCGGGCAACGAGACCTTTGACAAGAAGCTCGTCCGGCGGTATCTGGAGTTCTGGACGCGGGAGGTCGGCTGCGATCCCGACGACGCCCTCGCCCTGGGGGCCGACAACGGCAACTTCAACATGACCGCCCTCGCCATCCGGCTCTCCTCGAGCACGAACGGGGTGAGCAAGCTGCACGGCCAGGTGTCCTCCGCCATGTGGCGCCACCTCTTCGAGGGCGACAACCCCCAGCCCGTGGGCGCCATCACCAACGGCGTCCACACCGAGAGCTGGGTGGGCCCCGAGATGCGGGCCTTCTATGCCCAGCACCTCGCCCCCCGCTGGGAGCAGCACCTCCTGGAGCCGGAGTTCTGGGCGCGCGTCAAGCAGGTGTCGGACGCCGCCCTCTGGGCCGCCCATCGGTCGCAGAAGGAACGGCTCATCCGCTTCGTGCGGGAGCGGGTGCGCATGCAGTCCGCCCGGCACGGTCTCTCGCCCGATGAGCTGCGGCAGGTGGAGGGCCTGCTCGACCCTCACGCCCTCACCATCGGCTTCGCCCGCCGCTTCGCCACCTACAAGCGGGCCTTCCTGCTCATGACCGACCTCGACCGTCTGCGGGCCCTCGTCTCCGACGCCGGGCGGCCCGTGCAGTTCATCTTCGCCGGGAAGGCCCACCCGGCGGACCGCGAGGGGCAGGAGGTGATCCGCCAGCTCGTGCTCCTCACCCAGCGTGAGTTCCGCGGCAAGCTGGTCTTCCTCGAGGACTACGACATCGAGATGGGGCGGGCCCTCGTCCAGGGCTGCGACGTCTGGCTCAACACCCCGCGCCGGCCCCAGGAGGCCAGCGGAACCAGCGGCCAGAAGGTGCCGATCAACGGCGGGGTGAACGTCAGCATCCTCGACGGCTGGTGGGCCGAGGGCTTCCGGGGGGACAACGGCTGGGCCATCGGGGACGGGCGGGTCGACCCGGACACCGCGGCCCAGGACCTGGCCGACGCGAGCTCGCTCTATCGCGTGCTGGCCGACGAGGTGGTGCCGCGCTTCTTCGACCGGGACGAGCACGGCCTGCCGCACCGGTGGATCGAGACCATGAAAGCCTCCATCGAGTCGGTGGTGGCCCCGTTCAGCGCGCACCGCATGGTGCGCGACTACGTGCTCATGAGCTACCTGCCGGCGGCCCAGCGCCGCGAGTGAGGGCCCGGGCGCTCGCGTCCCTGGCTAGCCGGGCGACGGGGACTCGTCGAACCGCTTCCGCGCCTCGTCGTAGGCCTGGTAGAGGCGCTTTCTCTCCGCGACCGTGCTGCGGATGACCTGGTCCGCCGTCCCCGCGTCGCGCGAGTGCAGCACCAGGTCGGCCACCACCAGGAAGGCCTGGGTCCCCTCGCCGGTCTTGAACTCGTCGCCGATCAGGATCACGAACAGGCGCCGGCGGGCGTCGGGAGGCAGCCGGGCGAGCCGCTGATAGAGACTCTCGGGTCGCCCCTGCGCGGCCGCGACCCGCGCCGTGGCCACCACCTGGAACATCCCCTGCTCCAGGAGGCGCGCTCCTTCCTCGAACTCGTCCACCGTCTCGACGTGATAGCCCATGCGCGTCAGGGTCAGGGTGATGGCGGCCGCGGGGGCGGGGTCGGGAAAGGCCACCAGGGCCTGGGGGCGGTGGCTCTCCTCACCCGTGGCCATCTCGCGGCGGAGCTGCGCCATCATGTGCGCCCGCATGTCCTCGCTCGGGGGGCCGCCGCCCGCTTCCGCCGCGGGCCGCAAGTCCACCGGGGTGGGCGGGGGAGGCGTGGGGACGGACGGAGCGCTCGCCGCCGCGCCCTTGCCGCCCAGGCGCACCACGCTCTGGCAGCGCGGGCAGCGGACGTTGAACGGCCGGTCCGGCACCTTGGCGTCGTCGATGACGATCTTCTGCGAGCACTGTGGACAGAGGGCCTGCACGCTCTACCTCTCGATCAGGTCGTCGAACTCCGAGCCCTGCCCGCCCCCTCCGCTCGGGCTCGGCTTGCGCATCCCCTGCGCGGGAGTGCCCGACGGGGGCCCGCTCCTGGCGGGAGGCTTGATCGCCGCCATCTTCTCCGTGGCCCCCGCTCCCTGGGTGTCGAGCCGGAGCTGCAGGTTCGTGCGGTTCGTGGCGTAGGAGAGCCCCACCTCGCGGTCCACCACTCCTGCGTTGATCAGGCGCTCCAGCTCCTGGTCGAAGCTCTGCATCCCTTCGAGGACGCCGTCCTCCATGGCGTCGGTCAGGCTCTTCCCCTCGCGCTCCCCCTCCTGGATGTACTCCCGGGTCCGCGAGTTCGAGCGCAGGACCTCGCAGAGGGCGATCCGGCCCCCTCCATGCTTCGGCACCAGGCGCTGGCTCACGATCCACTTGAAGGACTGGGAGAAGCGCGTGCGGATCTGGCGCTCTTCGTTCTTGGGGAATACCCCCACGATGCGGTCGATGGTCTTGGTGGCGTCGATGGTGTGCAGGGTCGAGAGCACGAGGTGGCCCGTCTCCGAGGCCTCGAGGGCGATCTGTATCGTCTCCACGTCGCGCATCTCGCCCACCAGGATCACCTTGGGAGCCTGGCGCAGGGCCGCCCGCAGGGCGAGGGCGAAGGTCTGGGTGTCGGAGCCCACCTCGCGCTGGTTGATGGTCGCCTTGTTGTGGGGGTGCAGGTACTCGATGGGGTCTTCGATGGTGATGATGTGGATGTTCGCCTCCTGGTTCATCTCGTTGATGAGGGCGGCCAGGGTAGTGGACTTGCCCGAGCCGGTGGGGCCCGTCACCAGCACGATCCCGTTGCGCTCGGCGGGGATCTCCCCGAGGTGCGGGGGCAGTCCCAGCTCCCCGATGGTGGGGACCTTGTTGGGGATCACCCGGAGAACGATCGAGTAGCTGCCCCGCTGGCTGAATACGTTCACCCGGAAGCGGGTGCGGCGGGACAGGCTGTAGGAGAGGTCGGCGGAGCCCGTGCGGATCAGGCGGTCGGCCTGGTCGCGCTTGTTGGCGAGCAGCCGCATCGCGATCAGCTCGGTCTGGTAGGGCAGCAGGCGCTCGATGCCTGCGAAGGACACCGGCCGCAGCAGCCCGTCCACCTCCACCTGGGGCGGCCGACCCACCGACAGGTTGAGGTCGGATATCCCGGGCGCCGCGTCCAACATGGCTTCGAGCAGGGGATCCACGTCGAAGTAGGCCATCGTCCCGCCTCCAGGAAGACCGCGATCATAACATGCCGCTCCCCGGCGGTTCGGAGCCCGGGGACCCAGTGGTGACGGCGGTCACTACGGCCCCGGGTGTACCATCATCGAGGACGGATCGCCGGAGGGCTTGATCCCATGAACCGAGTGGTTGCCCACTTTAGCGACGGTCGGCTCATCAAGGGCGTCACGAACGACTTCCTCCCCGCCAAGGAGCGCTTCCACGTCGTCCCCGCGGAGGCGCCCCCGGGCAGCAAGCCCGTGGAGCTCCTGGTCGGGGACCTCAAGGCCCTGTTCTTCGTCAGGGACTTCGCGGGAAGCCCGGAGCACAAGGAGAGCGACCAGTTCGACCCCAAGAAGCCGGCCGCGGGCCGCAAGATCCGCGTCGTCTTCAAGGATGGGGAGGTGATAGTCGGATCGACCCAGGGCTATCAGCCTGGACGGCCGGGGTTCTTCCTCATACCGGCGGATGCCCAGTCGAACAACGAGCGATGCTTCGTGGTGACGGCCGCTACCCAGGAGGTGTCGTTTCTCTGAGAGAGGAGCGACCATGATCCGACCCTCTCCCGAGACGGCAGCCCAGATCGCCGAAGGGTCGGTGGCCTTCGTCGAGCGGAAGTTCGGCATCCTGCTGCCCTACAACCCGCCGAGCCTGATCCTGGTCGACGCCATCGTGGACAAGATCAGGGCAACCGGCGCCTCGGAGCATCAGGCGTCGGGCCTCCTGCTCGGTCTCGGCTGCTATGTCGGTGAGGTGTTCGTGCGAAACGCGAGGGCCACCTGGCGCCTCACCGCCGAGATGAAGATGGCCAAGGTGTGCCGGTTCACGATCGTGGTCGCCCTGCCGGGCGGCATCGGGTGCAATCCCATCGGGAAGGTGTTCGAGCGGTTCAATGGCGAAGCGGGGGAGGGCCTGGCCGCGTTCTACCAGGTCACCCTCGAGCCCGCCCGACGATCTCCGGACGGAGGTGCGATATGAGTTGGTGGAAGCCTCTCCTGGCCCTTGTCCCTCTCCTCCTCTTGGGCACCACCCCCCCGGGCGCCTCGCAGGAGGGGCGGCTGGACGCGAGCGTCTCGCAGCCGAGGAGCCCGAAGGAGGCCCGCCGGCAGTGGGAGTACAAGCAGGTCTGGCCGTGCAAGCGATCCGAGGTCCCTCGGCAATCCGAGGAGCTGCAGACCGAGCTCAACGACGAGGGAGAGAAGGGGTGGGAGCTCGTCAGCTTCGTCGCCACCTTCCCCGGTGGACGTGGAGACTGCTTCGTGGCGACGTTCAAGCGGGAGCGGCTCCGGTAGGGAGATGATGGATGTGACCGTCGCCGAGGCGTTCGAGCACTACATCCTGGTCACGGACGACGCCATCGTCAGGGTCGAGCGGCGGTCGGAGGAGGAGAGGCGCCGGCTGTCCACGATCGTGTTCGTGGTGGGGGGGATCGTGGGCCCCGTGCCCGCCTCCCCTCGCGGAGATGATGGACGTGAAGACGTGGTGGGCCTCCGACGTCCCGGCCGAGCTTTCCGCGCTGGCGGCCTGGCCGAGAGTGGAGGGGTTCCGCCCGGTCACCTTCTTCCCGCGCCGGATGATCGCCCGCGTGCGGATCTCCCGGTGGCGGGGCCTGGTGATGACCCTCGAGAGAGAGGTCGCCCGGGAGATCGCGCTGCCCCTGCCCGCCTGGCACCACCGGAAGGTCCAGCGTCACCTCACGCGAGCCGGCTATCCCCTCGTCTCCTGAGCTCCCTCAGGCCCGGTCGAGGAATCGGAACACCACCTCCGCGGTCTGCGGCACCTCGTGGGCCCGGATGGCGACCCCGAAGCTGCGCGAGGCGGCCTCGCCCACGAGCACGTCCCGGGGCCGGCCGTCGGCGACCAGTCGCCCCTCGTGGAGGAGGGCCATGCGGGGGGCCCAGGCGGCGGCCCGCTGGAGGTCGTGGATCACCGCGAGCACGCAGACGCCGCACTGGCGCACCTGGTCCACCACCCGGAAGAGCTGCAGCTGGTGGCCGATGTCCAGGTGGGCCGCGGGCTCGTCCAGGAGCAGCACCTCCGGCTCCTGGGCCAGGCCCCGGGCGAGGAGCACGAGCTGGCGCTCCCCCGCGGACAGGGTTCCCAGGCGGCGCCCGGAGAGGGGCTCGGTCCCGGTCTGGCGCAGCGCCCGTGCGACGGCGTCCTCGTCCTCGCGGGTGAAGGGCCGGAGCGGCCCGCGGTGCGGATAGCGTCCCAGCATCACGCGATCGGCGACGGTCAGCATGGGAGGCGCCTCGTCCTCGGGGGTGACGAGAGCGACCGTGCGGGCGAGCGCCTCCCGCGGCCAGTCGGACAGGAGACGCCCCTTGAGCCGGACCGTGCCGCGCCGGGGGCGAAGCAGCCCGGCCAGGGTGCGCACAAGCGTGGACTTGCCGGCGGCGTTGGGGCCCACGAGGGCGATCCCCTCGCCGTGCCCGAGTGTCAGGTCGACGCCGTGAAGAACGGGCCGGCCCCCGCGCTCGACCACGAGTCCGCTCGCCTCGAGGAGGGGGGCGCTCACGGGCGGCCTTCCTGGGTGCGGAGGGCGAAGAGGAAGTAGGGGGCCCCCACGAACGCGGTGACCGAGCCGAGGGGCAGGTCGAGGCGATCGCTGACCGTCCGGGCGGCGAGGTCGGCCACCACCACGAGCACGGCCCCCGCGAGGAAGGACGCGGGCAGCAGGCGCCGGGCGAGGCCCCCCACCAGGGGACGAAGGGCATGGGGCGCCACGAGCCCCACGAAGGGGACGGAGCCGGCGAGGGCGGTGGCGGGCCCCGCCACCAGCGAGGCGAGGACGAAGATGCCCATCCGGGTCGCGTGCACGGGCAGGGACAGGGCGGCCGCTTCGTCCTCCCCGAGCGAGAGCACGTCGAGGGGCCGCGCGAGGGCGACGAGGGCGACGCCTCCCGTCAGTATGAAGACGGCGCCCAGGCGCAGGTGTTCCCACCCGCGCCCATCGAGGCCCCCCGCCAGCCAGAAGAGCACCGTCCGCACCCGGAACTCCTCGGTGGCCACGAGCAGCACCGACGTTCCCGCCGCCGCCAGGGCCGCAACCGCGAGCCCGGTCAGGAGCAGGCCGTGGAGCGAGGGCCGTCCGCCGGCGTGGGCGAGGAGATAGACGGCGATCACTGCCGCCATGGCTCCCGCGAACGCGCAGAGGGGAAGGGCGAGGAACACCTGGTGGGCCCAACCGAGGTTGACGGCCAGGACGGCGCCCAGCGCCGCTCCCGGGCCGACGCCGAGGAGGCCGGCGTCGGCCATGGGGTTTCGGAAGAGCGACTGCAAGGCCGCGCCCACCACCGCGAGGCCGCCCCCGACGAGCCCGGCGAGCAGAACCCGGGGGAGCCGCACCGACCAGAGGATGGCCTCGCCCGAGGGCGTCAGGGGGGGCGTCGCGCCCAGGGGGAGGCCGGCCGCGGCCAGGAGCGAGCGGGCCACCCCGAGAGGCGGCAGGGACACGCTTCCCATCGACACCCCGAGGGTGACGACCACCGGCAGGGCGACGGCCAGCACGAGGAACGTGCGGCGGCGCCGCCGTGCTTCGGCGACCTCCGAAGGACCGCCCTGGTCGTTCACGGCACCCGGTCCGGGTGGAGGGCCGCGGCGAGATACCAGCACGCGTCGGCGGAGTGATGACTCAGGGTGACGAGGAGCTCGTCCGGCATCTGCACGATGCGACCCTCCCGGACGGCCCGCAGTCGCGACAGGAGCGGCTCCGCCTTCAGCGCGTCCAGGGCCCCCGGCCAGCGGCCGAGGAGCACGACGTCGGGATCGGAAATGAACGCGCGCTCCGAGTTCAGGGGCACGATGCCCTGAAGCCCGAGCGTGCGGCCGACGTTCTCCGCCCCCGCCGCCTCGATCAAGGCCCCGATCGCGGTGCCCGCGCCGGCCGTGTGGGGATTGGCCCAATAGAGCACCCGGGGCCGGGGCGCTCCCCTGAGCCGCCGGTCGAGCTCGCGCAGCCTCGCCTCGTGCTGCGCGGCCAGGCGCGCCGCCGCCTCCGGAGCCCCCACCGCACGGCCGAGATCCAGGAGGGCCTGGCGTTGGCCGGCGAGGGTCTCGAGTCCGCCCATGCGGTGGTAGCGCAGGCCGGAGCGCTCGAGAAGGCGCAGGAAGTCGGCGTCGGTGTACTCGGACACCACGACGAGGTCGGGGCCGAGCGCGACCAGCCGCTCGAGGTCGGCCTTGGGGAACCGGAAGGCGCCGGCGGGCACGCGCCCGGCCACGTTGGACGTCGAGGGGTCGTCCGCCCAGCGGGTCACCGCGATGAGCCGATCGGGAGGCAGGATGTCCACCAGGATCTCGTCCGCGGTGAGGTTCAGGGAGGCCACCCGCAACGGCGCCGGAGAAGCGGAGCGAGGCGCGGGAGCGCGTTCCCCTCGCCCTACGTGGGGAGGGATAGGGTGGGGGGTCGATGAATAAAGGGCCGGTCCGAAAGACAGAACGAGGGCGGCGGCGATTCCCCTCACGCCGCGTCTCCCGCCGCGAGATCGGCGTAGACGAAGCCCCCGCGCTCCGACACCTCGAGCGGGTGCACGGGCACGGGCCGGGCGAACATGGGGCCGTCCCAGGCGAAGGTGTGGAACTCGCCGTTCTCACCGCAGGGATCGACTCCCGACGGGAAGGCGTCGAGCAGGGACTGGTCGAACTCGCGTCCCGCGAAAGAGGCGTCGAGCCGCCGCGGGTCCACGCAGGTGAGGCGCGCGCGCAGCCCGCCCCCGACCATCTCATGCGCGAGCTCCCGGGTCGGCCGACCCCACAGGGGAAAGAGGGGCGCCAGGCCCGTCCCCGCCATCTGCGTCTCGCGGTACCTCCGGATGTCCTCGAGGAAGAGGTCGCCGAAGGCGACCGCCTCCACGCCCTGGCCGCGGGCGGCCAGGAGGGCCGCCCGCATGGCCGTCTCATACTCATCGTTGGGGCAGGGGTCGGGCAGCCGCACTACATGGAGCGGCAGGCCGGCGGATTCGGCCTGGGCAAGGAGCAGCTCGAGCCGCACGTCGTGCATGGCGACCCGGCAGCGCGCGGCGCTGAGGGTCGTGAGCAAGCCCGCCACTTCGACCCGGGCTTCCCGGCGCAGCACGTGGAGGGCCCACGCGCTGTCCTTGCCGCTGCTCCAGGCCAGCCAGGCCTTCATGGCCGTCCGCCCGTGCGAAGACGCAGCCCGCCCCGGAACGACCGGCCGAGCGCGGGGTAGCCCAGCACCTCCTGGTAGCTCCGGTCGAAGACGTTCTCGCCCACCACGAACCCCTCGAGCACGCGGGTGATCCGCACCCGCAGACGCGCGTCCACGCGCGAGTAGCCGTCGTTCGAAGCGAGGCCGAGACCGAAGAAGTCGCTGTCCGCCCGGCGTCCGACCACGACCCAGGTGGCGCCGCCGCTCACCCGGCCCTCCCCCAGGTGCAGCGAGAGGGTGCCCTGGTGCCGGGGCCGGCGGAGCAAAGCCTGGCCCTCCTCGTACACGGGGTCGAAGGTGATCCCGCTCTTCGTGATCCTGCCGTCGAGGAACGTGTAGTTGCCCGTGAGCGCCAGCCCGCACGCCGGCCGCGCCTCCACCGCGACCTCCAGGCCACGGGCCCGGGTCCGGCCGAGGTTGACGTAGGTCCCCTGGAAGGTCGTGTAGTCGAGGACGGCGTAGGTGATCTGGTCGCGGTAGTCGTGATGGAAGAACGTGGCGCTGGCGCTTGCTCGGCCGCCGAAGAGACGCTGCTCGAGTCCGGCGTCGAAGGTGCGACTCCGCTCCGGCTTGAGGTCGGGGTTGCCCTGCGCGAAGAACGAGATGCCGTAGGACTCGAAGAAGTTCGGCTCCTTGATCCCCGTTCCCGCGCTGGCCCGCAAGGTGGTGGCGTCGGCCCCGCCGCGGAGCTGGAAGGCGAGGGCGGCGCGCGGGACGGCCCGCCACCCGAAGCTCCCGTTCCTCTCCAGCCGCCCGCCCGCGGTCAGGTGCGCCCGGCCGCCGATCAGGAGCTGGTCCTGCACGTAGACCCCGGCGTTGGTCCGCGTGGGCTCGAGCAGTTGCTCGCTCCGGTTGCCCAGCTCGCCGGTCTCGTGCTCCAGCTCCACCCCTGCGGTCAGTAGGTGGCGCGAGCCCAGCGACGCCTCGGCCTGGTAGGACGCCGAGAGGCGCGCGGTGCGATTCTGGAAGCCCTCGGGGTTCGGAAAGTCCGAGACCGGAAACGGCCCCACGAGGCCGCCGAACGCCGGCACCCAGGGGCCGGAGTCGAGCGGGTCCTTCGAGAGCTGGTCGGTGCGGGCGTAGCCCACGCGCAGGTCGTGGGCCACCCGCGCGCCCGTGCTCCGGAGCTGGGCCCCGAGCACGAGGTCGTTGCGGTCGAAGGAGGCGTCGAGGTCGGGCCGGCCGAAGGCGGTGGCGCCGGGCGTGCCCACCGTGCTGTCCTCGGCGCGCGCCAGGAAGCGCAGGCGGCTGCGATCGTCGAGGCGCAGCCCGAGGGTCGCGGCTCCCGCCGTCTCCGTGAAGGCGCTGTTCGGCTGCTGGTTGTCGGTGGTGAAGCGCGCGACCCCGGCGTTCCAGTCCAACCGGCCGCGGTTGCCCGAGGCCCCGCCCTGGAAGCGCCGCTCGTCGAAGCTCCCGCCCTCGGCTTCGGCCCGCAGGCCGAGGCGCTCTCCGGCTTCCGCCCGCCGGGTGAAGACCTGGATGACGCCGGCCAGGGCGTCGGTGCCGTAGAGGCTGCTCGCGGCGCCGCGCACCACCTCGACCCGCTCCAGCTCGAGGGGCAGCACGCTGCCGAAGTCGAAGCTGCCGCCGGGCTGGTTCACCGGGACCCCGTCCACCAGGATGCGGGCGAAGCGCGATTCGCCGCCGCGAAGGAAGGCGGACGCCTGCAGCCCCGCTCCCCCCGCGCGCGCGGTGGCGACCCCCGGCGTCTCCTGCAGGAGCTGGAGGAACGAGGACGGCGCGCGCTCGGCGATCCGGTCGCGGTCCCAGGCGGTGGCGCTCGTCCCGAGGGTGGAGAGCGCGGCCTCGCCCCGGGTGGCCGTGACCATCACCTGCTCGCGCAGGGGCGCGGGGCCGAGCTGGAGATCGAGACGGGCCGGGCCGTCGCCGACCCGGACCCGCGGCTCGGGCAAGAGGACGAAGCCGGGGGCGGACACGGTCAGGATGTACTCGCCGGCGGCCAGGCCGGTCACTTGATAGCGCCCTTCCGGGCCCGTGATCAACGTGCGTGGGCCGGACGGGCCGACCAGAGTGAGGGCGAGGGCGGGCACGGGCCGGCCATCGGAGGTCCGAACCGAGCCGGACAGCACACCGGGGGCGGCCGCCACGGCGGCGGGCGCGAGCGGGGGCGTGACCCAGAGAGCGAGCGAGACGGCCAGAGTGAGGGTGTGCACGATTCCTCCTGCGGAGGCCCGACGCGACCGGAGTGCGGGGAGGCGGGAAGGCCCGGGAGGGCCGGCCCGACGTCCTGGAGCTCCTTCACGCGAGGAAGCCTCGAGGTCTGTCGGTCAGGGCAGGTTTCCTGGCTCCCGGCTCGTCGCCTCGCCTCCAACCTTCCCCGGGGTCTCCCCGAGTGGCGGCGCGTCTTGCGCCTGAAAGAGGCGGGCTCGCCGGCTACAGTGGCGGGACCGCGCAGGCCTTGAACCTGCTTCCCTATTACCCCCCCGAAGCGGGAGGCACCCTGACGTTCGACGGCAGTGTGGCAGGGCATGCGGGCCGGTGTCAATATGGGCACTCAAGGAGGCACGCATGCCCAAGCCCCGGCTCCTCTCCGTGAAGGATGGCGACGTGCTGCTGCTCTTGGGCACCATGAAGGGCGCCTTCCTGCTGCGCGGACGGGGCCGCGCGTCCTCGTGGGAGATGGGCGGGCCCTACTTCCCAGGGGCCGCCGTCTACGCGATGGCCTACGACGACCGCGCGGGCCGCCACCGCCTGTGGGCCGCGACCGCCAGCATGCACTGGGGCTCGGTCCTCCGCACGAGCGACGACTTCGGCCGGACCTGGACCGACCCCAAGGAGGCGAACGTCCGCTTTCCCGAGGACACCGGCCTCACCCTCTCGCAGATCTGGCAGATCTGCCCGGGCCGGGCCAGCGAGCCCGACGTGCTCTACTGCGGGGTCGCCCCCGCCGCGCTCTTCGAGTCGCGGGACGCCGGAGGCAGCTGGCGGCTCGTGCGTGGCCTCTTCGACCACCCGCATCGCCCGCGGTGGTCGCCCGGGGGCGGTGGTCTGTGCCTGCACACGATCCTGCTCCACCCCACCGATCGCGGGCGACTTCTGGTCGCGATCTCGACCGGCGGGGTCTACCTCACGGTGGACGGCGGCCGCACCTTCCGCGTGAGCAACCGCGGCATCCGGGCCGACTTCCTCCCCGACAAGCATCCCGAGTTCGGCCAGTGCGTGCACAAGGTGGTCCGGCATCCCGCGCGCCCGGAGCAGCTCTTCCTCCAGAACCACTGGGGGCTCTACCGCAGCCGGGACGGGGGCGAGTCGTGGCAGGACGTGGCGAACGGTGTGCCTTCCGACTTCGGCTTCGCGATGGCCTCCCACCCGCACGACCCCGACACCGTCTACATCGTGCCCCTCGAGTCGGACGGGTTCCGGTGCGTGCCCGAGGGGAAGCTCCGCGTCTACCGCACTCGCGATGCGGGACGGTCGTGGCGGCCGCTCGCCCGCGGCCTGCCCCAAAAGAACGCATACGAGACGGTGCTGCGCGACGCGCTCGCCACGGACAGCCGGGATCCCGCGGGCGTCTATTTCGGCACGCGGAGCGGCCGGGTCTACGGCTCGCGGGACGAGGGTGCGAGCTGGAAGAGCGTCGTGGACGGCCTCCCGCCGGTCGTGTCCGTGAAAGCGGTGGTCCTGGGGGGCAAGGTCGGATCGCGCCGGGCCGCGCGCCGAGGCTGAGATGGCCGTGGTGGTCCACCTGCCGGGAGTCCTGGCCCCGCACGCGGGCGGCCGTTCCCGGGTCACCCTGGAGGCCGTTCCCGACGTAGGAGCCGCCCTGGCCGCGCTCTTCGCCCTTCACCCCGAACTGCGCGACCGCATCCAGAACGAGCGCGGCGAGCTGCGCCCGCACGTCAACGTGTTCGTGGGCAGCGAGAACGTCCGCGACCTGAACGGGCTCGCGACGCGGCTGCCCGAGGGGGCCGAGCTTTTCATCCTGCCCGCGGTCAGCGGCGGTTAGCGCGCGCGGACTTCTGCCCCTATCATCATTGATATGCGGCAGTCGGCGGTGGCCATCGTGGGGGGAGGGATCGCCGGGCTCACCGCGGCCCACACCCTGGCCCGGCGGGGCATCCCCTTCACCCTGATCGAGGCTGGGCCGCGATTCGGGGGCGTGATCCGCACCGAGCGCAAGGGCGGCTTCCTCCTCGAAGGGGGCCCGGACTCGATCCTCGCCCAGAAGCCCGAGGGGATCGCTCTCTGCCGGGAGCTGGGCCTCGGCGATCGCCTGGTGCCGACCAACCAAAACCAGCGCGCGGTCTTCGTCCTGCACCGGCGCCGCCTCCATCCCCTGCCCGAGGGGATGATGCTGGCGGTGCCCACGCGGGTCCTGCCCTTCCTGCGGAGCCGACTCTTCTCCTGGCCCGGCAAGCTGCGCATGGGCCTCGACCTCGTGATCCCGCCCCGCCCCAGCAACGGCGACGAGTCGATCGGGGACTTCCTGCGCCGGCACTTCGGCCAGGAGGCGGTGGACCGCCTGGGGGAGCCGCTCCTGGCCGGGATCCACGCCGGCGACCCGGAGCGCCTCTCGATCCGCGCGACCTTCCCGCGGTTCGCGGAGCTGGAGGCCCGCCACGGCAGCCTCGTGCGCGGCCTGTGGGCGGCGCCGCGGCCGGCTCCCCAGCCGGGAGCGCCCGCCCCCGCGGCCTTCTACTCCCTGGCCGGCGGGCTGGTCGACCTGGTCGACGCGCTCGTGAAGCGGCTGCCCGCGGAGCAGCTCCTGAAGGATGCCCCGCTGGTGAGTCTCACGCGGAATGGCCCCGGCTACACGCTCGGCCTCGCGGGCGGCGAAACCGTGGGCGCCCGCGCCGTGATCGTGGCCGCGCCGGGCCCCCGGATCGCCCCCGTGCTCGCGCCGATCGTTCCCGAGGCCGCGAAGGCCCTCCGCGCGGTGCCCTTCGCCTCCTCGGCCACCGTCCTCCTCGGCTTCCGGCGCCCGGACGTCGCCCATCCCCTGGACGGCTACGGCATGGTGGTGCCGCAGAGCGAAGGCCTGCGCACCTCGGCGTGCAGCTTCTTCTCCACCAAGTTCCCCGGCCGCGCCCCCGAGGGCCACGTGCTGCTGCGCGGGTTCCTCGGGGGAACGCGCGATCCGGGCGTGCTCGCGCTCTCCGACGACGAGCTGGTCGGCCTCGTGCGGCGCGAGATGGGCCCGGTCCTCGGCCTGGGGGGGGCGCCCGTTATGGCGCGCGTCTTCCGCTGGCCGGAAGGGACGCCCCAGCTCGAGGTCGGCCACATGGATCGCATGGCCGAGGTCGAACGGGGCCTGGCCGCGGTGCCCGGATTCTTCCTGACGGGAGCCGGGGTCCGCAGCACGGGCATCCCGGACTCCGTGGCGGACGCGACCCGCGCCGCGAACGCCGCCGCGGCATTCCTGGAGGCACGATGATCCTCGCCGCACTCGCTTTGGCCGCGGCCGCCGCTGCCGCCCCCGAGCCCCAGGCCCCCGAATCGGTGGTGCTCGTGCAGGTCTACCGCTCCCGCTACGACTGGAGCCTGCCCTGGAGGCAGGAGGCGGTCGAGGGGAGCCTCGGCAGCGGCTTCCTGATCGAGGGCGGTCGGGTGGTGACGAACGCTCACGTGGTGAGCGACGCGCGCGAGGTGCTGGTGCGCCGGCCCGACCAGGCCAATCCCTACGTGGCCACCGTCGAGGCGGTGGGCAACGACTGCGATCTCGCGGTCCTGCGCGTGTCCGATCCGGAGTTCATCCGGGGCCTGAAGCCGCTCCCCCTCGGCGACGTGCCGCGCTCGGGGAGCCGCGTCCAGACCTACGGCTTTCCCCTGGGGGGGCAGGACGTCTCCTCCACGGCCGGGATCGTCTCCCGGGTCGAGTCGCGCGGCTACGTGCACAGCGGGATCGACGCCCACCTCGTCGTGCAGACCGACGCCGCGATCAACCCCGGAAACAGCGGGGGCCCGGTGATGCAGGAAGGTCGCGTGGTGGGGGTGGCCTTCCAGGGCTACCCCGGCTTCGACAACATGGGCTTCTTCATACCGGTGCCCGTGGTGCGGCACTTCCTGGCCGACCTCCAGGACGGGCGGTACGACGGCTTCCCGGACTCCGGGCTGCAGACGACCCCGCTCCTGTCGCCCTCCTACCGCCGCGAGCGGGGCCTGCCCGAAGGGAAGAGCGGTGTGGTGGTCGACCTCGTGGCGCCGGGCGGAACCGCCGACGGAGTGGTGGAGCCGGGGGACGTGATCGTCGCGGTGGAGGGCGTCCCGGTGGCCAACGACGGGACCATCCGGCTGGGGGACGCCCGCGTCACTTGCGAGCACCTGTTCGACCTCAAGCAGGTGGGGGAGACGGTGCCGATCACGGTCTGGCGCGGAGGGCGCGAGCAGACCCTCACTGCGACCTCGCGGCGCATCGCGCGCCTCGAGAGCAAGCGCAACCGATACGGAGTGGCCCCCCGCTTCGTGGTCTACGCCGGCCTCGTGTTCATGCCCCTCGACACCGAGCTGCTCAAGACCTTTGGCCGGGGCTGGCCGCAGACCGCGGACCGCAACCTCGTCTGGCACCACCTGTTCCGGGAGGCGGAGCAGCCGGAGACCGCCGACCGCGAGGTGGTGGTGCTGACGCGTGTGCTGCGCCACGCCACGAACGCGCAAATGACCTTCAACGCGCCGGTGGTGGTGGAGCGCATCAACGGGGTGACCCTGCGCGGCCTGGCCGACGTGGTGACGGCCTTCGCGGGGAACAAGGAGCAGTTCCACCGGCTGGAGTTCGAGGGGACGGCGGGGATCGAGGCCCTCGACCGCGCCAAGGCCGAGGCCGCCCACCCGCAGATCCTGAGGCAATATGCGATTCCCCGCGACCGCAACCTCTAGCCTCATCCTCCCTGCGCTCGTCCTCTCCGCGTGCGCGACCGCGTCGCGGCCCGCGACCGGTGCGCGCGCCGTCCCGGCGCCCCCGTCCTTCAAGGACCGCCTGGAGGCGGGCATCGTGACCGTGCGCGTCACCGGCCAGGAGTGGAACTGGAAGACGCCCTGGGCCAAGCAGGGGCCGTGGACCCGCACCATGACCGGGCTCGTGGTGCCGGGGCCGCGCATCCTGGTGGCGAGCCCGGGCCTCGGCAACCAGGTGCTGATCGAGGTGCAGAAGGACGGCCGCGACCCGCGCACTCCAGCCCGGCTCGCCCTGGTCGACCACGAGGCGCCCCTGGGCCTGATCGAGGTCGGCGACCCGGCCTTCTGGAAAGGCCTCGCCCCCCTGCCCCTGGCGGAGCGCGTGCCCACGTCGGGGCCGGCTACCGTCCACCGCTGGCCGCGCTCCGGCCAGCTCGATTCCGCGTCGGGGGCGGTGCGCCTGGTGCGGGCCGGACGGCACGGCCTGTCGCGGCTCAGCCTGCTCACCCTCGACGTGACCACGACCATGGAAGGCGGGGGCGATTCGGAGGTGGTGGTCGCGGGGGAGGAAGTCATCGGCCTCGCCACCGGCAAGTCCGGGGACCAGGTCGCGGTGATGGCCTCGCCCGCGCTCCGCCAGTTCCTGGCCGACGCCGCGGGCCCGAGCTACCGCGGCTTCGCCCGAGCCGGGATCGGCTGGCAGGATCTCACGAACCCCGACCTGCGGGCCGCCCTTGGCCTGACCAGCGCCGAGGGCGGCATCCGCCTCACCCGGGTCCTGCCCCACGGCAGCGGGGCGGACGTGCTGAAGCCGGGGGACGTAATCCTCGAGATCGCCGGCCACGCCCTCGACCCCACCGGCCAGTTCGACCACCCGCTCTACGGGCGCATGTCCTTCCCGCTGCTCTTCACCGACGCCCGGCAGCCCGGGGACGCGCTGCCCATGAAGGTACTGCGCGACGGCCAGCGGCTGACCCTGGCCGTCACCCTGAAGCGCATGCTGGCCCAGGACGATCGCATCCCGCCGTACGTCTTCGAGCGCGGTCCCGACTACGCGGTGGTGGGCGGCCTCGTCTTCCAGGACCTGACCGGGCCCTACCTGAGCACGTGGGGCGATTGGAGCCGGCGGGCGCCGCCGCGCCTCCTCGTCGCCTACGACCGGGAGGGCCAGGAACCGTCGCCGGAGCATCCGCGGATCATCCTCCTCACGAGCGTGCTGCCCGATCCCGCGAACCTGGGCTATCAGGACCAGCGGGACCTGATCGTCGACAAGGTCAACGGGAAGCCGGTCGGGAGCATGGACGACCTGCGGCGGGCCTTCGCGGAGCCGCAGGGGGGGTTCCACGTGGTCGAGCTCGTGCCCGGACAGGCCATGCGGCGGATCGTCCTCGACGCCGCCGAGGCCCAGGCCGCGGCGGGGCGGATCCGCGCCGCCTACGGAGTGCCCGCGGGCCCCTGAGGCGTGACCGGTGAGCCTCGCCTCCTTCGCCCTCCACGTGTTGCTCGCCGCCGCGGCCCAGCCGGCGGAAGGTCCGGCCGCGCGCGAGCAGGCGCGGCGATGCGAGGAGCTGTCGGGCGAGGAGGGCCTCGCCGCCTGCCGTCAGGCGATCGCCCTCGGCCTGTCGCCGCCGCGCCTCGACGCCGTGCGCGAGCTGCTGGCCCGCCGCCTGGTGAGCCTGGAGCGCTGGGAGGAGCTGGTCGAGCACCTTCGCGAAGGCGTGGCCCTCCATCCCGACCGCGCGGAAGCCCACTGCCGGCTCGGCTGGGCCCTGCTGTTCGCGGTGGACCGGCCCGAGGAGGCGATCGCCCCCCTGCGCGAGGCGGCCCGCCTCGCGCCGGACGACCCGGAAGCCCGTCTGGCCCTCGGCATCGCCTTCAACGCGCTCGGCCGGGAGGCGGAAGCGAACGCCGCCTTCGACGAGGCCCTGAAGCTCGACCCCGGCCTGCTGGAGCGGCGGCCCGCGGCCCGGGCCGTCCTGGAAGCGACGCGCAAGGCCCAGCGCTGGCCCTGAAGGAGCCCGACATGCCCGACCATCCGGTCGTCGCCAGCCTCCTGCGCTCGATCGACGAGGCCTACGATCGCCGCTCCTGGCACGGCACGAACCTGCGCGGCTCCCTCCGCGGCCTCGACGCCCGGCGGGCGTCCTGGCGGCCCGCGCGCGGCCGGCACAACGTGTGGGAGATCGTGCTGCACGCCGCCTACTGGAAGTACGTGGTGCGGCGGCGGCTCACCCGCGAGAAGCGCGGCTCGTTCTCCCTGCGGGGGAGCAACTGGTTCTCCAGCCCGGCCGGCCCCACCGAGGCAGGGTGGAAGGAAGCGCTGGCCCTGCTCGCGACCGAGCATCGCGGCCTGCGCCCCGTGATCGCCGGCCTCGCTTCCGCTGGCCTCCGCTCGGGCTCACGCCAGGGCCCCGAGCGCCTCGCCCGTGGCATCGCCGCCCACGACCTGTATCACGCCGGCCAGATCCAGCTCCTGAAGCGGCTCATGCCGGCGCGGAGGGGGGCATGATGCCCGTGAGCTTCGTCGCGGCGCTGGTCGCCGCCGCGAGCGGATCCACCGTGGGCACGGTCCCTTCGGTGGACGGCGTTCCCATCCGGTACGAGGTCGCCGGCCAGGGATCGCCCGCGGTGGTGTTCGTCCATTGCTGGACCTGCGATCGCCACTTCTGGGACCACGCGGCCGCGCGCCTGGCGCGCGACCACCGCGTGGTGACCCTCGACCTAGCGGGCCACGGCGATTCCGGCCGCGAGCGCAAGGCCTGGACGATGGAGGCCTTCGGCGAGGACGTGAAAGCGGTGGTGGAGTCGCTCGGCCTCGAGCGCGTGATCCTCGTCGGTCACTCGATGGGCGGGCCGGTGATCCTGGAAGCGGCCCTGCGCCTCCCCGGCAAGGTGGTGGGTCTCATCCCGGTCGACACCCTCCTGAACGTCGAGGACCGGGCGAACACGGATCAGGTCGCCGCCTTCCTGGCCCCTCTGCGGGCGGATTACAAGCCCTCGGCCGAGGGCTTCATCCGGAAGTTCATGTTCGTGCCGAGCACCGACCCCGCGCTGATCGAGCGGATCGTGCGCCAGGCGGGGGCCGCCCCTCCGGAGGCCGCCGTCGCCTGGTTGGAGGCCACCTGGCGCCACGACGACGCGGCCGTTTTCGAGAAGGTCACGGTTCCCATCCGGGCCATCAACGCCGACAAGTTTCCGACGGACCGCGAGGCCAACCGGCGGCACGCCCCTCAGTTCGACGCCCTGATCCTGAAGGGCCTGGGCCACTACCTGATGCTCGAGGACCCGGGACGCTTCGACGCGGCTCTGGTGCGGGCGGTCCGCGACGTGGCCGCGGAATGGGCGGCGGCGGGAGTGCTCCAGCAGCAGGTCCAGGCGTGGAACCGCGGCGACCTCGAAGCCTTCTGCTCCGTCTACGACGAGGACGCGACCTACGCCTCGCCGAGCGGCCTCGTCCGTGGCCCCGCCGCCGTGCTGGGCCGCTACCGCAAGCGGTACCCGGACCGGGCCGCCATGGGTACCCTCCGGCTCGAGGTGCTGGAGGCGCGAGCCGCCGCGGATCAAGACGGCGACCGGGGAGCCGTGCAGGGGGTCTCGATCCTGGCCCGCTGGCGTCTCGCCTACCCGGACAAGCCGGAGGCGAGCGGCCTCACCCTGCTCGTCCTGCGGCCCCGGGAGAACGGCTGGGCCATCGTCCAGGACGCGTCGTTTTGAGCCGGGTGGGCGGGCGGCGCGTCAAGGACCGACCAGCACGACGAAGCTGAGCTTCTGCCCTCCATACTCCTTGTGGAAGGAATGCGAGTCCATGGACGCGGCTATCCTCGTCTTCGGGCGGGCACGCGCGGAAGGCGGCCCTCGCTGCTCGGAGGCACGTAGTGGAACCGGACCAGATAGACGTTCTCGCCCTTCCCATGCTTCGCGACCTTGAGGAGATCCACCACTCCCTTGAAGCCCGACTCCCGCGCCAGGTCTGGAGTGATGTCCGCGAGGCTGATCGGCAAGACCGAATCCACCTCGACCTCGCCCTCGTCCATGCAGTAGCGGTTGCCGACCTTGACGTGGGGACGCATCCATATCCGGACGCTGCACGTGATCTCTCCCCGCCGAACTCCATCGCGCAGGCGCTTGGTGAAGATCACTCGGAGAGCTTACTCCTGCGCCTCGTCGGTATCCTCGATCCCCTGGCTGATTCATCCAGACGCCCTTGTCGGCCGTTTGGTCGCCGCCGGGACCGAAGGTCATCTTCACGCCCCCGTTGCCACGGCCGCCCTGGGCGCCCTGACACAGGAAGATCTCGCACTCACCAGAGCAGACGCCCCCGAAGGTTGGAGGGTCGCCCCAATCCCAGCCCTTCCTCCACCCGAGCTTCTCGAACCAGCGGAAGCTCTCCTTGATGTCGGATATGTTCAAGATCGGCGTCAGTCTGTGGGCGAGCATGCCGGTCACCCCTTGGGGTTGTACGCCCCTACGCCGCACACGTCCTGGCCGATCTTCTGGACGAAGCTCACCTTGGGCTCAGGCTTGTGCGAAACGGGATTGATATGCGGGTACTCGACAGCGCCTCCTCCCTCGTGCGAACCCGCTTCCCACAACGACTTGCCGAGGAGCCTGCCGTCCGCATCCTTGAGCACGTCCGCGGACATGCCCACGAACGACGGATAGCCCCCGTTCGCCGACATCCTGCGATCCGGACCCATGCAGAAGACATACAGGTCGCGATCGCCAAACGGCGCCTTCTTGCCCGTGAAGTCGGCGAGGGCCTGCGTTCGTCCCACCGCCTTGTAATGTGCGACGGCCTTCGCAAGCATGGCCTTCGCTTCAGCCGGAGTGCCACGATCGCCTGCGTGAGCACCGGCTGTGAGAGCGAGGGCGACCATCAACGAAGCCAATAGGCGTTCCGTCACGTCTCGATCCTCCTTGAACGTCAACGCGTTGTTGGACGGCGCCCGCCCCGAGCGCCCGGGGCTTTCCCCGGGCGTTGCCTTGACGAAAGCGCTTTGGCAGGCCGACTCTGCAACGCCTTCACGACCCTTTCATTCCTTGCCCAAGCAACTGGTGTGCGAGCGGCAGCGTCTGCTGCAGCAGGGTCAGCGCCGTGCTGAAGGAGAAGATCGATGATCTCGAGTTGCTCATTGACCACTCCCGCGGTGCCGCCGGCGCCGGTCGGCTGAACGGCCAGATGGAGGGGCGAGGAGCAGCCCTTCTTCAGAGCGCAGTCGGTTCGAGCTCCCAAGGCGAGCAACTGACGGACGGCTGCTACACTTCGCGCGCGAACCGCCCGATGAAGCGCGGTGGCACCGCCGCGGTCGCCACGGTTGATCTCGGCTCCGTGTTCCACGAGGATCTTGATCAGCGAGGCCTGCGCCGTTGGATTCCAGGTACCACCGGACTTTGGCCGGGGATCACATGCGTAGTGCAGTGGCGTAGCGCCGCGTCGGTTCTGGGCATTCGGGTCCGCTCCCGACTCGAGTAACACACGGGCGATCCCCACCCAAAGGCCGGCCGCCGCCAGGTGAAGGCTCGTATCCCCGGCGTATAACCAATGCGGGATCGCTTCCACCAATGAGTCCCGTGACGCGCGAGTCCGCACAATCGCGGGATCATCCCGAAGGAGTCGCGCGACCTCCTTTTCGCCGCCCTTGAGAACCCCCTCAAAGATCGGTTCCATCCGGGATCTCCCCCCTGGGCCGGGAATCCTAGGGCCGAGCGCCGGAATCCGCGACGGCCACGGGCAGCTTCACTTGTAGACGGCCTCGTCGAACAGGGTCGAGAGGCTCCGCCCGCTCGCCTCCTCCATGGCGCGCTGGAAGGCGCGCGCATCGACCAGGGAGCGGGCGTGCCTCCGTGTGTAGAGGGCGATCCCCCCCCAGAAGCGGGACTCTCCCAGCTGTTTCCGGAGGTTGTCGAGGAACAGGGCGCCCTTGACGTACGGGACCGGCCCCAGCGCCTCGTGGGCGTCCTTCCAGCCGTCCCAGTGCAGCGGGCGGTCCTTCCCTTCCTTCTCGAGGGCCGTCATCCTCTGGTGGAGCTTGGCCATCCGCTGCTCGTAGGCTCGCCGTCCTTGATGCCGCTCGATGAAGGCGTCGGCCATGAACTCGGCCATGCCTTCATTCAGCCAGAAATCGGACCAGGAGCGGATGCCCACCAGGACGCCCCACCACTGGTGGGCGAGCTCGTGCGCCATCAGATCGACGTCGTCCTCCCTCTCGAGCGCCAAGAGGTACTCCTCCGACATCAGGCCCAGGCCCGCCGCCTCCTGCCCGAGGCCGATCTCGGGCAGGAAGACCTGGGTGTAGGTCCTGTGGAGGGGCTCCGTGGACGCCTTCTCCCGGAAGAATGCCGCCGCCGCCGCGGTCTTCTGCAGCGCGATGCCGTGTCCCCCCGCCCCCGCATATATTATGAAGTCGCCGTCCGAGGAGCTGAGCAGCCGGGCCGCCGCGAAGCTGAACAGGTAGGTCTGCACCGGCTGGGCCTGCTCGAAGACGAAGTGGCGCTCGCCCTTGACCTGGGTGCTCGACACGAGTCGGCCCGGGCCGACGGGCAGGAAATCGGAAGCCGGCAGCACGATCTCCAGCCGCATGCTCGCACGATGGTCCGGGCGGTCGTTGCAGATCATCCAGGCGTCACAGTAGAAGGTGCTCAGGAAGCCCTTGTCGTTGGCGAGCCACTTGAGCCCGCGGCCCGCGGCGACCGTGTAGCGGAAGCGAAGGCTCTGCCGGCCGCTCTTCCGGAGGCGCACCCGGACTGAGGCGCCGTCCTTCACCAGGCTGCCCCCGGTCACCTTCGCGATCCGCAGCCCGGGCTGCTTGCTGAACTGGACAACTCCGGCTGCGGCCTGGAAATCGAGTTGCTCCTCCCCCTGGAAGACCTGCTTCCTGAAGTCGGGCCGCAGGATCACGGAATAGTGAGTGGCCTCCTCGGGCGCCGGAAGCCCCCATGCGCCGTTCGCCACGGCGAGGGCGGAAGCTACGGAGACGACCAGGGTCAGTTTCATTCGGGCAAGCCAGGGAGCAGTCAGCGGCCGATGGCGGCCCCGTCGGGCCGGCGGCGGTCCGACCCGCCCTCCAGAAGGTTCTCGGCCGCGTTGTAGACGATCCCCTGGGCGACGCCCTGGGTCGGGACCTCGGCCAGCGTGTGGCCGCGCGCCGCCAGCAGGGCGAGGGTGTCCGGGGAGAGGCCGAACTCCTCGTACTGGATCCGGTCGGGCAGCCATTGGTGGTGGAAGCGTGGCGCGTCGATCGCCTCCTGGATGTTCATGCCGAAGTCCACCACGTTGAGGATGGTCAGGAGGACGGTGTTGATGATGGTGCGGGCGCCCAGGGTGCCGATCACCATGAAGAGCTTGCCGTCCTTCGCCAGGATGGTGGGGGTCATGCTGGAGAGCATGCGCTTGCCCGGGGCCGCCAGGTTGGGGGGAGTGCCGATCAACCCGTCCTTGCTGGTGAGCCCCGGGCCCGCGTTGAAGTCCCCCATCTCGTTGTTGAGCAGGAAGCCTCCCCCCGGAACCACGATCTTGGACCCGTAGCCGTCCTCCAGGGTGTAGGTCAGCGACACCGCGCTGCGGTCCGCGTCCACCACCGAGACGTGCGTGGTCTCTCCGCTCTCCGCGGGCCAGGTGAAGGTCTCCGGCCCTGATTTCGACGCGCGGTCGGGGCGGATCGTCTTGCGCAGCGCGGCCGCGTATTCCTTGGAGACGAGGCGGGCGATCGGCATGTCGGGGTTGGCCTCGGGGTCGCCCAGGTAGCGCGCCCGATCGGCGAACGCCCGCCGCATCGTCTCCGCCACCAGGTGGACGTAGTCGGCGGAGCCGAAGCCCTTGGACTTGAGGTCGTCCCCTTCCAGCGTGTTCAGCATCTGGAGGAGGGCCACCCCCCCGGAGCTGACCGGCGGCATGGTCAGGAGCTCGTAGCCGCGGTAGGTGCCGCGGAGCACGGGGCGGCGCCGCGGCCGGTAGGCCTTCAGGTCCTCTCGGGTGATGAGGCCGCCGCCCGCCTTCATCTCCTTCTCGATCAGCCGCGCCGTCTCGCCCTCGTAGAACCCGGCGGGGCCGTTCTCCGCGATCCGTTCCAGGGTGCGGGCGAGGTCGGGTTGCTTGAGGACGTCGCCCATCTCGTAGGGCGTCCCCACCCGGGAGAAGGCGGCCAGGGAGGCCGGGTACTTCTTCATCGAAGGCAGGACCTCCTTGAGCGAGCGGGCCAGGCCGTCCGAGATCGGGAAGCCGTCGCGGGCGAGGGCGATCGCGGGATCGACCAGCCGCCGCCAGGGGAGCCGGCCCTTCTCCTTCCACGCCATGTGCAGGCCCGCCACCGTCCCCGGGACGCCCACCGCGAGGTGGCTGTCGTGGTGCAGGTCGTGGTCGTACTTTCCGTCGCGCAGGAACATGGTGGGGGTGGCGCGCGCGGGGGCCATCTCGCGGAAGTCGTAGGCCGCCGGCTCGCCCTTCGCGGGGCGCAGGACCAGGAAGCCGCCCCCCCCGATGTTGCCCCCCGTCGGGTGAGTGACCGCGAGGGCGAAGGCGGTGGCCACCGTCGCGTCCACGGCGTTGCCGCCGTCCCACATCACCTCGACCCCGACCTGGGACGCGATGAAGTTCTGGGACGACACCATGCCGTTGCGGGCGCGGACGGGCTGCGAACCGGCCTGGAGGTCCGCCGCGAGAACGCCCGCCAGGAGGAAGGCCGTGGCCTGCTTCATGGCGCGAGGCTAACATAGAGCCATGGGTCCTCGGATGCGGAATGCCCTCCTGGCGGCCACCACCCTGGCCGCGGCCCGGGGGCCGGTGGCGGGCGAAGTGCCGGGCGCGCTTCTCACCCTCGAGGTCTCGGCCCCCTTGCCGGCCGGCTTCGTGGTCTCGGCTCTGCCCCCGCGCTTCGTCCTGCTGGAGGACGGCCAGGTCTTCGTGGGCGGCGCCAACTCGGTGGGGGCCGGACGCCTCGACAAGGCCGAGGTGAAGGCCCTCGAGGAGCGGCTCGCCCTTGTGCGCAAGCTTCCGGGCCTGGGCAGCACGATCGCCTTCGGCAGCGCGCCCGCTCCCCGCAGCCATCTCCTGGCCCCGAAGAGCAAGCTGGACGTGGTGGCCACCGGCGACCCCGCGTCCGCCCCCCCCGCGCTTCGCCCCCTGGCCAACCTCGTGCGCGACCTCTCGTCGTTCCACCACCCGAGCCTCCGGCCCTACGAGCCCGCCGCGCTGCTCCTCACGGTGAAGGAAGGGCCCCTCGTCGGGGGCTGCCGCCCCTGGAGCCTGCCGCTGCCCCTCGCCGAGGCGCTGGCCGGTCCCCGCACGGTGAGCGCGAGCGAGGCCCCCGACTGGCCGACGGGCGCCGCTCCGGCCGCGGTCTGTGACGGCGACCGGCGCTTCGTGGTGACCCTGCGCCCGCTCCTGCCGGGCGAGCGGCCCTAGGGTGGGGGCCCTTGACAAGGGCGCGCCGGTGGCCCCATAGTCATTCCCCGGAGGAGACGATGATCGATCCGCGGCGGGCGGGCCGCCGATGAGGCACGGCCCGCGTCACCCGCGGCGCCATCGACACCCCCACCGACACAACGGGCCCAACGGACCCCAGCCGCAACAGGGGCCGCGAGGGCCGAGGGATCCCCGACAGGCCCCGATCCCGACGACCGGACCGACCACGCCGGTCGCCGGAGTCGTCGAACTCACCGAGGGTGCCGGGGGATACGTCAGGCAGGTCGCCCAGAACTACCTGGCCCACCGCGACGACGTGGTAGTCCCGTTCACGATCGCACGGGACTTTGGGCTGAGGGACGGCTCGGAGATCGAAGGCCTGGCTCGTGACGGTGGAGGCGGGCGCCGCGTACTCGTAGAAGTTGCGAAGGCAGTGGGCCTGGGCCCGGAGGAGGCGAAAGCCCTCCCTCACTTCCAGGACCTGATCTCGGTCAACCCCCACGAGCCCTTCGTGCTCTCGGGGGAGGGCTCCGAGATCTCCCTTCGCGTGATCGACCTGATCGCGCCCATCGGCCGCGGGCAGCGCGGGCTGATCGTCTCTCCCCCCAAGGCGGGCAAGACGACGCTGCTCGAGCACCTGGGCAAGGCCATCTCCAAGCACCACCCCGAGACCCACCTCATCCTGCTCCTCATCGACGAGCGGCCCGAGGAGGTCACGAACTTCCGGCGGTCGGTGCCCGCGGAGGTCCTGGCCAGCTCGTCCGACTCGGCGAGCGACGCCCACATCAAGCTCGCCCGGCTCGCCATCGAGCGGGCCAAGCGGCTGGTGGAGTCGGGTCGCCACGTGGTGATCCTGCTCGACAGCCTGACCCGCCTCGGCCGCGCCAGCAACCGCGAGATCGGCCCCGGCGGCCGCACCATGAGCGGCGGCGTCGACAACCGGGCCCTCCAGTTCCCGCGGCAGTTCTTCGGGGCCGCCCGCAACTGCGAAGGCAGCGGCAGCCTCACCATCCTCGCCACCGCCCTCATCGACACGGGCAGCCGGATGGACGAGGTCATCTTCCAGGAGTTCAAGGGCACCGGGAACATGGAGCTGATCCTGGACCGGGCCATCGCGGACCGGCGGATCTTCCCCGCGGTGGACGTGCTCAAGTCGGGAACCCGCCGCGAGGAGCTCCTGGTCCCGCCGGAAGAGCTGGCCAAGCGGCACCTGTTGCGGCGGGCCCTCGCCGACCTCTCCTCCGTGGAGGCCGCACAGTTCCTGATCGACAAGCTCCAGAAGACGCCGTCGAACGCGGCCTTCCTCGGCTCCATGGTGGCCCCGGCTCCCGCCGCGGTCCGCCGCTTCCGCTGAGGCGGTCTCCCCCCACGAGGTTCGGACATGCACGTCGAGCAGCACGGCTGGCCGTCTCCCCGTGTGAACCGGTGGATGGGGCTTCGCGTCTACGGTCACTACGGCTCCCCGATCCTGGTCTTCCCCACGAGCGGGGGAGACGAGCGCGAGTACGAGGGCCAGGGTATGCTCGACGCCCTCGGCCACCACGTCGAGGCCGGCAAGGTCAAGCTCTTCTGCGTCAACTCGGTCAACCACGAGTCCTGGTACAACAAGCAGGCCCACCCTCGGCACCGGAGCTGGATGCAGGCGATGTACGACGGCTACATCGCCGACGAGGTGGTTCCCTTCATCTATGAGCACTGCCGGACGCCGGGGATCGGCATCACCGCCACCGGGGCCTCGTTCGGGGCCTACCACGCGGCCAACTCGCTCTTCAAGCACCCGCACGTCTTCCGGCGGTGCCTGTGCCTCTCCGGGATCTACGACATCAAGGGATTCATGGACGGGGACTACGACGACAACTGCTACTACAACAACCCGGTCGACTACGTGGCCAATCTGAGCGACCCCTGGTACCTGCACCACCTGGGCCAGGACGACATCCGGCTCGTCACCGGGCACGGGCCCTTCGAGGACCCGGGCCCCACCTGCCGCTTCTCGGACCTCCTGGAGTCGCGTGGCATCGGCCACTCCCTGGACGACTGGGGGCCCGACGGAGGGCACGACTGGCCCTACTGGAGGCGCCAGATGAACGAGTACATCGGCCGACTTTATTAGATGCGGAGCAGGACGCGCATCAGCATTCCCTCCCCCCTACGTTGGGGAGGACAGGCGGGGGGGTCGATGAATGAACGGCCCCGGCCCTTTTCGCCGGCTCCGATCGGTCATTCGCCGATGCGGGTCACCCGCGAGCCCGGCGAAAGCCGTAAGGACATGACGAAGGGGAGAAGAGCGTGACGGACCTCAAAGGCGAGCTGGCTTCCCTCAAGATCGACCGGACGCCCCCGGCGAGCAGCCCCTGGCGCTGGCCGCTCCTCTTCTTCGTGCCGGTCATCCTGTTCCTGGGCGTGCTCTACGCCTTCCGGGCCCGGCAGGCCCTCTCGGCCCTCGAGGTGGAGACGGTGACGGCGGCCGTCTCCCGGAGCGTCGAGGCTTCGGCGGGAACGCCCATCCTCACCGCCTCCGGGTACGTGGTGGCCCGCAGGAAGGCCGTGGTCTCGGCCAAGATCCAGGGCCGGCTGTCGGACCTGCGGGTCGAGGAGGGGAGCGTGGTCCGCGAGGGCGAGGTCATCGCCCGGCTGGAGAGCACCGACTACGAGGCGCAGGTCAAGCGGGCCCGGGCCGCGGTGCAGCGCGCCGAGGCCGACCTGGCGGAGAACCAGCGGCAGCTCCAGCTCGCCGAGAAGCTCACGAAGGACAACGTGGTGTCGGTGGACCAGCGGGACGCCGCGGCGTCGCGGGTGAGGATCGCGGAGGCCGCCCTCGAGCAGGCCCGGGCCGACACCGCCTTCGCGGAGGCCCAGCTCCAGAACACGTACATCCGCGCGCCCTTCAGCGGCGTGGTCGTCAAGAAGATGGCCGAGATCGGGGAGAGCGTGGCCCCCATCCCGCCCGGGGTCAACATCTCGACCTCCTCGGGGGCGATCGTGGCCCTGGCCGACCTCGGCACCCTCGAGGTGGAGGCGGACGTGGCGGAGTCGAACGTGGCCAAGGTGCAGAACGGCCAGCCGGCCGAGGTCACGGTGGAGGCCATCCCCGACCGGCGCTACAAGGCCGTGCTCCGGCAGGTGATTCCCACCGCCGACCGCACCAAGGCCACGGTCCAGGTGAAGGTCACGATCCTCGACAAGGACAAGGACCTGAAGCCGGAGATGAGCGCCAAGGTAACGTTCCTCGAGCCGGAGAAGAAGAGCGAGGCGCGGGCGCCGGGGACGCCGGTGGTCACGGTGCCGAAGGCCGCGATCACCACCCGGGACGGCAAGCCGGTGGTGTTCCAGGTCCGCGAGGGCAAGGTGCGCGCGCGCCCGGTGGTGACGGGCGGCGAGCGGCAGGACCAGGTCGTGATCCGGGAGGGGCTGGCCGGTGGGGAGACGATCGTGGCCCGCCCGCCCGAGACCCTGAAGGACGGCGACGGAGTTCGGGTCAAGGGATTGAGGGCGGGGTAGGGTCGATGAAGCGCGGAGCCTGTCGCGCAACCGCGTTCCCCTCCCCCTACGTGGGGAGGGATAGGGTGGGGGGCGATGAAGGATAGGAGGGGGGGTCGATGAAGGATCGGGAGCGGACGAGGGGTCGATGACGAGCATGGTCGACGTGCGGGACGTGCGGAAGGTCTACCGCCGGGACAGCCTGGAGATCCCGGTCCTGGACGGCATAAAGCTGCAGGTCCCCGAAGGGGATTTCGTGGCCCTGATGGGCCCCTCGGGCTCGGGCAAGACCACGCTCCTGAACCTGATCGCGGGGATCGACCGTCCGACCTCGGGCCAGGTGATCGTGGCGGGCACCGACGTGGCCAAGCTCTCGGAGAGCGCCCTCGCCCAGTGGCGGAGCCACAACATCGGGTTCATCTTCCAGTTCTACAACCTGATCCCGGTGCTGAACGCCACCGAGAACGTGGAGCTGCCGCTCCTGCTCACGAGCCTCTCCAAGAAGGAGCGGCGCGAACGGGCCACGACCGCGCTCAAGGTCGTGGGGCTCGCGGACCGGGCCCACCACTACCCGCGCCAGCTCTCGGGCGGGCAGGAGCAGCGGGTGGCCATCGCCCGGGCCATCGTCACCGACCCCAAGGTCCTGGTGGCCGACGAGCCCACCGGCGACCTCGACGCCAGGAGCGCCGAGGAGATCCTCCAGCTCATGGAGGTGCTGAACCGGGAGCACAAGAAGACCATCGTCATGGTCACCCACGACCCGCGCGCCGCCACCCGCGCCCACACCCAGCACCACCTGGAAAAAGGCGTTCTCAAGGACTAGGCAAGGGGGCGATGAAAGCGCGGAGCCGGCCGCGGAGCGGCGTTTCCTCCCCCCGACGTGGGGGAGGATAGGAGGGGGGGTCGATGAAAGATAGGCTGCGGGGTCGATGATGAAATTCCTACCCTATCTCCTGAAGCACCTCCGGCGGAACTGGGTCCGCACCACGAGCACGGTCCTCGCCATGGCCCTCTGCATCTTCCTGTTCTGCACCCTCCGGTCGGTGCTGGCCGCGGTGGATTCGCTCCTCGAGAGCACCAGCGCCAACCGTCTCATCACTCGCCACGCGGTGAGCCTGGTCTTCAACCTGCCCCTCTCCTACGGGAGCCGCATCCAGTCCGTGCCCGGGGTCAAGCGGGTCGCCCTCACCTCGTGGTTTGGGGGCTCGCTGCCCGCGAAGAAGGAGGGGAAGTCGGACGAGGGCGATTCCTCCACCACCGACTGGAGCAACTTCTTCCAGAACATGGCGGTGGAGGCCGAGCCTTTCTTCGCCATGTACCCGGAGTACCGGTTGCCGCCCGACCAGTACCAGGCTTTCCTCCAGGACCTGCGGGGCTGCGTGATCGGACGCAAGCTGGCCGACAAGTTCGCCTGGAAGGTGGGGGACACCTTCTTCCTGGAGAGCTTCATCCCCCCCTACCGCAAGAAGGACGGGCCGTTCGAGTTCGTGGTGCGGGGGATCTACGACGCCGATCCGGCTCGCTACCCGAGCGCGGACCTCAACTCGATGTTCTTCCACTACAAGTACCTCTACGAGGCGACGGGCCGGCAGGTGGGGGCGGGAACCTACACCCTCGAGATCAACGATCCCGATCAGGCGGGGGCGGTGAGCAAGGCCATCGACGACCTCTTCGCGAACAGCGATGCCCAGACCCGCACCGAGACCGAGAAGGCCTTCGCGGCGGGCTTCATCTCCATGGCGGGCAATCTCGCCCTGCTCCTGAACGGGATCGGCCTCGCGGTGGCCTTCACGATCCTGCTCGTGACCGCCAACACCATGAGCATGGCGGTGCGGGAGCGGCGGACGGAGATCGCGGTACTGAAGACCCTCGGCTTCTCGAGCCGGCAGGTGATGGGCCTGATCGTGGCGGAGGCCCTGCTCCTGGGCATCCTGGGCGGCGCCCTCGGAGTCGGAGGTAGCCAAGGGATCATGTGGACGCTCACCCATACCCCCGGGATCAAGGACGCCCTCGCCGGCATCGGCCTCACCGACCTGTCGCTGCGCCCGGTGGTGGCCGCGCTCGGCTTTGCGGTCGCCATCTTCCTCGGCTTCGCGGCGGGTCTGGTCCCCGCGCTCAACGCCTATCGCTCCCGGATCACCGACATGCTGAGGACGGTCTAGCCATGGCCCTGCCCCTCTACTACAACCTCCGCAACGTGCGGGTCCGCTGGCAGGTCACTCTGCTCGCGGTGGGCGGGATCGCCCTCGTGGTGGCCGTCTTTGCCGTCCTCATGTCCATGTCCGAGGGCTTCCGGGTGGCCCTCAAGTCCACCGGACGCACCGACAACGCGATCATCGTGCAGCGCGGCTCGGCCTCGGAGCTGACCTCGGGGGTTCCCCTCGAGCACCGCAACATGATCATCGTGGACGACCGGGTGGCCCGCGGCTCCGATGGCCAGCCCCTGGCCTCCTGGGAATGGGTGATCGTGATCAGCCTGCCCAAGGCGACGGACGGCAGCCCCACCAACGTCACCCTCCGGGCCGTCATTCCCCGGACCTTCGAGGTGCGGGGCGGGGTCAAGGTGGTGGAGGGGCGGAGCTTCACGGCCGGGCTGGACGAGGTCATCGTGGGGCGGAAGCTCACCGAGCGCATCCGGGACATCGCGGTCGGCAAGAGCGTGAAGTTTCAGCAGAAACAGCTGAAGATCGTCGGAATCTTCGAGTCCCAGGGCGGCGCTTTCGAGAGCGAGATCTGGGGGGACTTCGACACCTTCGGCGCGATGTTCCAGCGCGGCGCCGGCTCCAACTCCCTGGTGGTGCGGATGAAGGACCCGGCGGCCATCCCCGAGCTGGATCGCTGGATCCGGAGCCAGCCCCAGATGCAGCTCCAGGCCGTGTCGGAGCGCAAGTACTACGAGGACCAGGCGGGCCCCCTGGCCGCCATCCTCCGAAACCTGGCCACCGCCGTGGCCTTCATCATGGGGGTGGGCGCGGTCTTCGGGGCCATGAACACCATGTACGCCATCGTGGCCGCCCGCACCCGCGAGATCGGCACCCTGCGGGCGCTCGGCTTCTCCCGGCGCGCGATCCTGGCCTCCTTCCTGATCGAGTCGGTGATCCTCGCCCTCCTGGGCGGCGCCGTGGGCTGCCTGCTGGCATTCCCCATGAACGGCTTCTCCACGGGCACGGGCCAGACCCAGAGCTTCAGCGAGATCGCCTTTGCCTTCCAGATCACGCCCGGCATCGTGCTGATTGGCATGGTGTTCGCGGGTGTGATGGGTATCGTGGGGGGGCTGCTCCCCGCCTTCCGGGGGGCCCGGCTCCCCATCACCACGGCCCTCCGGGAGGCCTGAGAGCAGGAAACCGTTCGGCCCTGCTTGGCGTCTTAAGCCACAAGGAGTCGAGCCGAACGGTTACTGGCCCTCTCTACCGTCCGAATCTTGAAGCCGAAGGTCGTCGGTGCTCTTCGGGACTACGCAGTCGACGGGGCAATGTGTGGGCTAGCGGTGCTGCAGATTCGTGAAGCCTTGTCGGGTCCGGCGGAGGCTTCCGACTCGTGCGCCCCGCCGGCGAGCCGATGCTATAGTTTCTCCTAGGTCGGTCCGTCTCGTCTGGAGTCACCGTGGTGCAGGTACCTGAACGCAGGCTGGCGCTGGCCCTGGCCGCCCTCCTCTTCGTCTTCGGCCAAGTGGCCTGTGGCCGCACCGATGCCTCTTCGGGCCCGAAGGCCGGGCCCGGCGAGGGGATCGTGACGGCCGGGTCGCTGGAGGACGTGTTCCTGCTCACCGGCGAGTTGAAGGCCGTGCGGTCCGACGACATCGCAGTTCCCCGCACCGAGAACGTGCAGGTCCAGATCACCTGGCTCGCCGACGACGGGGCAGACGTGGCGGAGGGCGACCGCGTGGTCGAGTTCGAAGCCACGAGCGCCCAGGCCACGCTCGAGGAGCGGCGGGCGAAGCAGCGCCAGGCCGAGATCGAGCGCGAGACACGCGAACGGGCGCTCGAAGCCGAACGCGAGCAGAAGCACGCGGCGGTGGACAAGGCAAAGGTGGAGGCCGACAAGGCCCGCATCGACGCGGCCGTGCCCAAGGAGCTGCGCTCGTCCCTCGAGTGGACGAAGATGCAGGCTGCGCTCCACGAGAAGGACGCCGCTTTCGAGAAGGCGCGCCTGGAACTGGACGCCTTCCGGGTATCCTCGAGGGCCGACCTCGACGCGCTCGTGGCGGCCGAGGAGAAGGCTCGGCGCGCGCGGGAGACCGCCGAGGAGGCGATCCAGGCGATCACCGTGCACGCGCGCCGCAGCGGCATCTTCCTCGTGTCCCAGCACTTCCGCGGCAACGAAGACCGCAAGTTCCAGGCGGGTGACAACGCCTTTCAGGGCATGACCGTGGCCACGATCCCCGACCCCACCGAGATGGAGGTGGCGGCGACCTTGTCGCAGGTCGACCACGGCCAGGTCGACGCCTCCATGAAGGCACGCATCGTCCTCGACACCTGGCCCGACCGCGTTTTCGAGGGCCGGGTCGAGGAGGTGGGGGCGGTCGCGCCGGAGGGCCGCTTTCGCAGCGTTGGCTTCCCGGTGCGGGTCTCCTTGACCCACACTGATCCCTCGGTGATGCGCCCTGGGTTGTCCGTGCGGGTAGACGTGGTGCGGGGCGTGTGGCCCAAGACGCTCCTGGTGCCGCGCAGCGCGGTCCGTTTCGACGGCGACAAGGCGATGGTGGTGCGATCGGGGCGGTCCGGTTCCGCCGAAGTGCGGCTCGCCGGGTGCTCGCCCGTGACCTGCGCGGTCGAGGCGGGCCTGGCGGAGGGGGACCGTGTCCGCCTCTTCTGACGGCTGGGGCCGCCTGCGGTCCCGCAAGGCCCTTCTCGCTTCCCTCGGGATCGTGCTCGGCGCAATCGGCATCGCCCGCGCCCGTGGAACGTCCGACCTGCCGGAACCCCTCGAGGTGCGGCGCGGAGACCTCGTGCTCGACGTGGAAGTGGAGGGAGAGCTGCTCGCGGTCCGGTCGGCCGAACTCGGCCCGCCCGCTTCGCGCGAATGGCAGCTCAAGATCTCGTTCCTGGCTTCCGAGGGGAAGGTGGTCAAGAAGGGCGAGCCCGTCCTGGGATTCGACACCCAGACCCTCGACCGCCAGCTCGTGGAGGCGAGGGCCGAGCTGGCGGAGACCGAGCAGAAGATCGAGCGGAACCAGGTCGACCTGCGACTCAAGACCCTGGACGTCGGGCAGCGCATCGCGCAGGCGGAGGCCGACCTCGGAAAGGCAGAGCTGAAGCTGGAGGTGCCTCCGGAGCTGCAGGCCCGCAACGAGCTCGAGAAGGTCGTCCTCGACCGAGTGGGCCGCCAGCGCGACCTGGAGAACATGCGGGCGGAGAAGGTCTCGACCCTGGCTCGCGCCCGGTCCGAGATGGAGTCGCTTACCCTCCGGCGCGACCGGGCCCGGCAGCGCGTGGCCGAGCTCGAGGCTGCCATCACCCGGATGACCGTGCGGGCGCCCCTCGATGCGATCGTCCTCTACAAGACGAACTGGCGCGACGAGAAGAAGAAGGTGGGGGACACGGTGGGAGCCTGGGAGGGGGTGCTCACACTGCCCGACCTCTCCGAGATGCGGGGCGACGGGATGGTGGACGAGGCGGACGGCGGCCGGGTGGCGGTCGGGCAGCGGGTCACCCTACGCCTCGAGGCCCGGTCCGAGCTGGACTTTCTCGGGCGGGTGGAGTCGATCGGCCGCACGGTGCGCCGCAAGTCCTGGCGGGTGCCTGCCAAGGTGTACAAGGTCCAGATCGTCCTGGATCGGAGTGACCCCACGTTGATGCGGCCGGCCATGCGGTTCCGTGGCGAGATCGAGACGGGCCGCCTTCCAGACCGGCTCTTGATCCCCCGCGAGGCGGTCTTCCTGCGCACCTCGGGGCCGGTCGTCTTCGCGCGCCGCGGCCTCCGCTGGGCCGAGGTGCCAGTGCGGCTCGGGACCAGCAGCCGGAAACAGGTCGAGGTGCTCGGGGGTCTTTCCGCCGGCGACCGCATCCTCCCCGTGGACCCGTCCGGCCCGGGTGTTCCCTCGGGCGGGCCGTCCGTCGGTGGGGGCGCGAGCGGATGAGGTTCCGCGTCGGAGTGCCCCGGCGCGCGGCCCTCGGGATCGCCGCCCTGGGACTCGGTGCCTGCGTTCTACTGGCGGCACGGCGGCTACCCGGATCCTTCGGTGCCGCCCCCGTGGCTACCATCGAGGTCGTGCGCGGCTCCTTCGTGCGTGACGTGAGGGCCGAGGGCACGCTGAAGTCGGTGCAGGCGACGCCGATCGTCGTCCCCCCGGTCTCGGGTCGCTCGCAGCGCGTCGCCTTCGTGGCGCGGGACGGGGCGCCGGTGAAGGAGGGGGAGGTCGTGGTCCGTTTCGACCCCTTCGAAGTGGAGAAGGAGGCGGCCGACGGCCGCGCCGACCTGCGGGCCGCCTCCAGCAAGATCGACAAGACGAAAGCGGAAGCGGACAAGACCCGCCGGGGTCACGATCTGGACCGGGCTCTGGCCGAGGAGGATCTGGACCGCGCCCGGACCTTCGTCCTCCTCGACGAGGCTATCTTCAGCCGCCACGAGAGGATCGAGTCCGCGCTCGACCGGGTACTCTACGAGAAGAAGGCGGCAACGGCCTCATCGAAGCTCGAGGCGAGCGGACGGCTGGCCACGACCGACCTCGCCCTCGACCGCATCGAGACGGGGAAGGCCCGCTTCAGGGTCACGGAGGCTGAGAAGGGGCTCACGTCGGACCCGGCTATCCGGCCAAGGTCTCGCGCGTCGAGCCGGTGGCCAAGGCGCGCAGCTCCCAGTCGCCGGTCAAGTACTTCGAAACAACGCTGGCCCTGGAGCGCACCGACCCCGGCCTCATGCGGCCAGGCCAGCGAGTCCAGGCCGACATCCGCCTCGAAGAGGCGCAGGACGTGATCGCGATCCCGCGCGCCGCCCTCTTCGAAAAGGACGGCCGCCGGCTCGTCTACCGTCAATCGAGTCCGCGCTTCACGGCGGTGGAAGTCACGGTAGGTCCGAGCAGCGCCTCCCGCGTGGTGATCGAGAAGGGGCTCGCCCCCGGGGACCGCATCGCGCTGCGCGACCCCGCGGAGCGGGCGGCGCGGATCTTCGGCGGCGGCGAGCCCGGTCGGTCCGGCGGGTCGGCTCCCGGCCGATGATCGACCTCCGGGAGGCCCTCGGCTCCAGCCTGGAGAGCCTGCGCATCCACGCCCTGCGCTCTTTCCTGGCCATGCTGGGCATCATCTTCGGGGTGGGTGCGGTGATCGCCATGCTTTCCATCGGTGCGGGAGCGGAGCGCGAGGCCCTGGCCACCATCGACGCCATGGGCCTGCGCAACGTGCTGGTGCGGGCCAAGGACCCCGAGCGCGAGACCGAGCGGCAGGAGGTGAGGAGGACGAGCCTGGGTCTCGCCCCGCGAGACGCGGCCGCGATCCGGGACGCGGTCCCCGGCGTCGAGCGCGTGGTCTCCAAGGTGGAGGTCGAGACCTGGAAAGTGCTCTCGGCCACCGGCCGGGCGAAGCCGCGGGTCCTGGGCGTCTCCCACGACTACCCGCGGCTGGTGCGGCTGGCCCTGGCCGAGGGGCGGTTCCTCGACGCGCGGGACGAGCAGACCTTCGCCCAGGTGTGCGTGATCGGGGACGGCGTGCGCCGCGAGCTCTTCGGCTTCGAGTCCGCCCTCGGACGGCCGCTCAAGGTGAACGAGCAGTGGCTCACGGTGGTCGGCATCCTCGGCCCCGGCGCGTCACCCCGGGAGATCCAGGGGGTGAAGATCGCGGGCAACGCCAACGACGTCTACCTCCCCGTCTCCACTGCCCAGCGCAAGTTCGCCCGCGACGCCTTGAAGAGCCCGCTCGACGAGCTCGTGGTGAGCCTCGCCCCGGCAACCCCCGTGCAGGAATCGGCCGCCATCGTGGCCACCCTCCTGGACCGCCTGCACGGCGGCGCCCAGGACTTTGCCATTACCGTCCCCGAGGCCCTGCTCGAGCAGAGCCAGAAGACCCAGCGCCTGTTCGACATCGTGATGGGGGCCATCGCCGGCATTTCCCTGCTCGTGGGCGGGATCGGGATCATGAACATCATGCTGGCCACGGTCCTGGAGCGGACGCGCGAGATCGGCATCCGGCGGGCGATCGGGGCGCGTCAGGCGGACATCCGCAACCAGTTCGTGGTCGAGTCCTTCACCATCACGGCGGTGGGCGGCCTCCTCGGCATCGCCATGGGCGTCCTCATCGCCAAGGGGGTCGCTCTCTACGCCGGCTGGACCACGATCGTCACCCTCGCCTCCATCGTGCTGTCGGTGGGAGTCTCGGCGGGGGTGGGCCTGGGCTTCGGGATCTATCCCGCGCTCCGCGCGGCCCGTCTCGATCCCATCGAGTCCCTCCGGTACGAGTAGGCTCGGGCGCCTCGTGCCGGTCTACTGCCGCAGCTCCTTGACCAGCCGGCGGTCGCCGTAACGCACGGTCAGCGACGTGACCCCCTTCCCGGGCGCGAGCGTGATCGCCAGGGCGGGAGCCGTGTCGGCGACCGTCTCGAAGCGGGCGGGCACGCGCAGCACCGTCTTGCCTTCGGGCGCCGGAGCCATGGCGTTGCCCGGCTCGAGGAAGTCGGCCGCCACCACGCGGACCTCGAGGCTCATGCCTTCGTTGGTGGGGCCGTTGGGATGGAACAGCAGGGCGTAGCGTCCGGGTGGGATGGGAGTGCCCTCCAGGGAGACCGTGGTCTCCGTGGTGAGCTGCGCGAAGGGCCAGAGCCGCTTGTTGTAGAACGTGTCCCCCGCCTTCTCCATGGTCGCGAAGGTGTTGGGACCCCAGGGAAGGCTCAGGTACGAGACGGTCAAGGACGGAGCCTTGACCGACTGCAGCGTGATGCGGGGCCGGGCCGGGGCGGCCGGCGCGGGGCCCGCGAAAGCGGCCCCCAGGAACCGCAGGCTCCCATCGAGCACGGACAGCACGTAGGCGTAGCCGTGATCGCCCGGATGCAGGGCGAACGTGTGGGCGACGCCGCGCGCGGTGAGCCGCCGGTCGAGATCCTGGTTCCCCGCGGCCAGGCCGTAACGGTCATCGGAGCCGCAGTCGAAGTAGAGGGCGGGGGCGGCCTTCGGGTCCACCTTCTCCGCCCAGGCCAGGGGGTCGGCGCTCGACCACAACGCGCCATCGATCGGGTCGCCGAACGCCGCGTTGAAGGCGGCCATCTGCCCGCGACGGGCCCCCTGGTCGGCGGTGGGAGCCTTCTCGAGCAGCATCGCGCTGTGGGTGGCGGCGGCGCGGAACATCTGCGGCCGCTCGAGGGCGATGCGGAGGGCCGCGTAGCCGCCCATGGAAACCCCGAAGAGCGCCCGCCCCTCGCGCCCCGGGACCACGCGGTACGTCCGTTCGACGTGGGCGATGAGGTCGGCCGTCACCAGGTCCTCGTAGCGGCCGGCGGGCCCGTTCACGAAGAACGAGTTCCCGCCGTCCACCGCCACCACCAGGAACTCCGGCACCTCGCCCTTGTCCCGAAGCGGCGCCAGGGCAGCCGCGAGCCCGCGCCGCTCCCAGAACACGTGGCTCTCGAAGAGCCCGTGGAGCGCGTAGACGACGGGGTAGCGGCGGTCGCCGCTCGCGTAGGAGGGTGGCAGGTCCACCGCGTAGCTCACCTCCTTGCCCAGGGCGGGGGAGGTGAAGGTCGCGTAACGGACCTCGGCCGCGGCGGGAGGGGCGAGGAGGGCGAAGAGGACCAGGGCGAGCGGAGCCACGCGGATGCATATCCAGCTCAGAGCATTCATTGACCCCCCACCGTATCGCAATCGTTCATTGACCCCCCACCCTATCCCTCCCCACGTAGGGGGAGGGAACCGCTGTTGCGCGACGAGCTCCGCCTTTCATCGACCCACCCTATCCCGCAAGTGTCGGTTGATCTTTCTCAGCACCGCGTCGAAGCTACGGGCTGTCAGCTTACCCGTGAACGTGTTCTGCTGGGACGGATGGTAGGAGGTGAAGAGCGCGAGGCCGCCCCCCAGGTCGTGGGTGACGCCGTGCCCGAAGGCAAGGCGGGTGCGGGGCGAAACGCGTCCCGCATCGCGCAGGAGGGCCAGGAAGCCGTCCATGGCGACGCGGCCGAGGGCCAGGACGGCCCGGACCTCGGTGAGCAGCGCCCACTCCCGGGTGAGGTACTCCCGGCAGTGCGCGATCTCCTCGGGGGTGGGCTTGTTCGCGGGCGGGGCGCAGCGGGCCAGGGGCGCGATGTAGGCCCCGGTGAGCCTCAGGCCGTCGTCCCGCGCGGCCGAGGTGGGCTGGCTGGCGAAGCCCGCCCGGTGGAGAGCCGCGAACAGGAAGTCGCCCGAGCGGTCGCCGGTGAAGACGCGACCGGTGCGGTTGCCGCCGTGGGCGGCGGGGGCGAGCCCAACCACGAGGAGGCGCGCCCTCGGGTCGCCGAAGCCCGGCACCGGCCGTCCCCAGTACGCCTGGTCGCGAAAGCGCTTCACCTTGACCCGGGCAACCTCCAGGCACCACTCGCGCAGGCGCGGGCAGCGCTCGCAGGCCACGACGTCGCGGGCCACCCTCGCGAGCGAATCGACCATTCCGAGGCTTGCGCTACCCGGTCACCACCGCCAGGTTCTCCTTCACCTGCTTCTCGTCCACCATGTTCGAGACGACGGCGGAGAGGTTCGGGTTGGAGAGACCGAATCGGTAGGCCTTCTGGTGGGTGGTGAGCTCGCCGGGGATCATCTGGTGGAGCAGCGCGACGCGCTCCGGGAACGGGCTCTTCGAGCGGTCGGGCTGGAAAACCGCCTGCGCGACCTTCATGGCGATGACCCCGAAGTCCTTCTTTTTCGCCTCCTCGATCACGGGCTCGACGTAGGACCGGTTCATGATGTTGTAGGCGATCATGGCCACCGAGTAGACGCCGCTGTCGATCGCGCCCTTGAGGACCCCGGCCGGGTCGTTGTGGGCGGTGACCCCCAGCGCGCGGACCTTGCCCTCCTTCTTGAGCTTCTCGAAGGCCTGGTGCACCTCGGGGATCTGGGTCTCCGCGTACGAGGATGCTCCGTGGGGGCACATCAGGATGTCCACGTGGTCGGTTCTCAGCCGATTCAGGCTCTCCTCCACGGACTTGACGATGGTGTCGGAGTACGTCGCCCGGGCGTCGATGCGGGAGCGGGCCCTGCGCTCCAGGACGTCCGAGAGGGCGTCCTCCTCGATCTCCCGGAGCTGGCCCTGGAAGTAGTTGCCCATGTACTCGGGCAGGGTCGCGCCTCGGCGCCGGAGGTCCTCGGTGACCTCATGCAGGACGGCTTCCTGCTCCCCCCGACCCAGGCCCGCGAAGACCTGCTGATAGGCCCGGTTGCGCGAGCTTCCGAGCGGGCTCACCTTGGTGGTCAGGAAGACGCGATCGCGCCCGACCGCGCGGAGGACCTCGGCGTAGCCTTCTTCGCTCTTGCCCTGCCCGTAGGCCGGAGCCGTGTCGAGATAGTTGAGCCCCCTCTCGAGCGCGACCTCCACGTGCCGGCGATTGTCGGGCGCGATGGGGTCGCCCCCGCAGACGATCTCGGAGACCATGAAGCCCGTGCGGCCGAGCCGGCGGTACTTCATCCCGGGCTGCCGGTTGCGCCACTCGCCTTCGGGCGGCGGAGCAGGCCGCGCGCGTGCGAGCCCGACGAGCTCCGCCGGCAGCGCCACCGCTCCCGCGGCCAAGGCCAGGGAATTCCGAAGGAACTCGCGTCGGACGAGGGTCATGGGTGCCTCCGGCCCCGAGCTGCTCTAGCTCTTCGACTTGCCGCGGGACGAAGCGCGGCGGGCGCCGGGAGCCCGCAAGCTCCGCGGCCCGGAGCGGCCCTCGGTCCCGGTGGCCGCCTCGGGCTCGCCTTCGGGGGCGGCGGCATCGGCGGCCGCGGCCGCCGCCGCCGCGTTCTTCGCGGCCAGGCTGGCCTTGAGCGCCTCCATGAGGTCGATGATCTGGGCGCGCGGCGCCTCGGGCGCGGCCGTGACCTCCTGGCCCTCGACCTTGCGCTGGATGGCCTCGTGGTAGCGCTTGCGGACCTCGTCCTCGTAGTGCTCGGGGTGGAACTCGTCCGTGGCGATCTGCTCGATGAGCTGGGTGGCGAGCTTCAGCTCGGGCTCCTTCAGCTCGGCGTCCCCGATCGGCACCTCCGAGAGAGGCCGCACCTCGTCGGCGTAGAGGAGCTGCTGCATCACGATGCCATTCTGCACCGGGCGGATCAGGACCAGGTACTGCTTCCCCCGCGCCGCCCACTTGGCGAGGGCCACCCGGCCGGTCTGCTTCATGGCCTCGTTCAGCAGCCGGTAGGCCTTCTCCCCGCCCTTTTCCGGGCCGAGGTAATAGCCTCCGTCGAAGTAGATCGGATCGACCTGGGAGACGGGGACGAACTCGGTGATCTCGATGGCCTTCTGCGCCTCCTGGCCCATGGCCTTGATCTCGTCGTCGGTGAAGCTGACGTACTGATCTTTCGAGAACTCGTAGCCCTTCACCATCTGGTCGCGCGGCACGATCTCGTTGTCGGTCGGGCAAACGTATTGCTGCTTGAGGCGTGACTTGCACTTCGCGTGGAGGAGATGGAAGGATACGGCGGAGGCGGACTCCCCGGCGGAGTACATGCGGATGGGGATCGACACCATGCCGAAGGAGATGGTTCCGGTTCCAATCGAGCGTGCTGACATACCTCCATTGTAGCAGACTCCGTCAACTCCTTCATTTTGAACAACTTGCAGTCAGCGACAAACCCAATATCTTGTGCCGGGCCAGCTCTGGGCACCCCATCGGTAGTGGTGCTCGCGTAGGGTCGATCTTGTGACCAGCGACGACCGTCGAGACCTCGTCGTGGTGGGCGCCGGGCCGGCAGGCCTCGCGGTGGCGATCGCGGCCCAAAAGGCCGGCCTCGACTACGAGGTGGTCGAGAAGGGCGTGCTCGTCAACGGGATCTTCCATTTCCCGCGCGCCATGACCTTCTTCACCACCCCCGACCTGCTCGAGATCGGCGGCCTGCCCTTCGTCACCCCGTACGAGAAGCCGACACAGTGGGAGGCCTTGCGTTATTACCGGCGGGTGGCCGATACCTATGAGCTGCGGATCGCGCTCGGCGAGGAGGTCCTGGGGGTGGCGCGCGAGGGCGCGGAGTTGTCGCTCCGCACCCGGCTCGCGAGGGGCGGCGACCGGCTCCGGCGCGCGAAGAACGTGGTGCTGGCCACCGGCTACTACGACCACCCGAACAAGGTCGGCATCCCCGGGGAGGACCTGCCCCACGTCTCGCACTACTACGACGAGCCGCACCCGTTCTATCGGAAGCGCGTGGTGGTGGTGGGCGGCAAGAACTCGGCCGCCATCGCCGCCCTCGAGCTCCACCGCGCGGGGGCGCGGGTGACCCTCGTGCACCGCCGGGAGAAGCTGGCCGACTCGATCAAGTACTGGATCAAGCCCGACATCGAGAACCGGATCAAGGACGGCGCGATCTCCGCCCGCTTCTCGACCCGGCCGATCGAGGTCCGGCCGGATGCCGTCGTGGTCGAGGGCCCCGGAGGCCGTGACGAGCTGCCTGCCGAAGCGGTATTTCTCCTGACCGGCTACCACCCCGACGCCGACCTCTTCCGCCGGGCCGGCATCCGGGTCGACGAGGAGACGCTCAAGCCCGACCACGACCCCTCGACCCTGGAGTCGAACGTCCCCGGCCTCTACCTCGCCGGCTCCGTGGTGTCCGGCCGGGAGACCAGCCGCATCTTCATCGAGAACGGCCGGTTCCACGGGGAGATGATCGTGAAGGCGATCACCGCGGGGCGATAGGGGCGGTTCCCTCAGAAGGCGAAGCGAACATCCGCGACCAGGCTTCGCTTGAAGATGTCCCCGTAGCTGTGCTGCTGCACGTCGGCGTTCGTGAGGTTGGTGCCCCGCAGCGTGGTGACGATCCTTCCCGCCGCCCACCGTACCCCGAAGCTGGCGTTGAACATGGTATAGGGTGCGGTGTATCCGTCGTAGTCGTGCGGCAGCACGTCCACCCAGAAGGCGCGGTCGGCCTGGTTGAGGCTCAGGCTCCCCACCAGCCGGGGGCCCGACCAGTAGACGCCGACGTTGACGCGATTGCGCGGGGGCAGCGAAATCTCGTGCCGCGGGAAGGGCCGGACCGTGGAAAGGGGCTTCGGGTCGGGCTGCCAGGAGTAGTTCAGGTAGCCGGTGATCCCGTCCGGGAAATGGTGCTCGAGGAAGAGCTCGACCCCACCGATCCGGAGGGGACCCAGATTCCGGAACTGGTTGGCGGTTCGGGCCAGGTACCTCTTGCCTGCGGCGAGGTCGGACAGGTAGGAAGCCGGCAGAGGCCAGCCCTGGGGCGGATTCGCGGCCGTGTAGGGATCCTCCGAGTCAGCGAGCCGCGTGAAGTCGATGTTGTCGTCGGTGTCGTTCAGGTACAGGTTCAGGCCGAGGGTCGTCCTCCCCTGGACCGTCCCGATGTAGCCGACCTCGTAGGAGGTCAGGGACTCCTCACGGAGGTCGGCCTTGCCCAGCTCCCGTTGGGGCAGGGCAAAGTCCTCCTTCACTAGCGGCTGATACTCGGGAGGGAGGTCGGGGAAGAGCAGCTTCAAGTCGACCGGCCGCAGGATGACCTGATCGAGGTAGTTGTTGATGACCGAGGGGGAGCGGAAGGCGCGGTTGAAGGAGGCCCTCAACGAATGGTTCGGTCCCGGCTTCCAGATGAGGCTCAGGCGCGGCGAGACCACCGCGCCGTCGAGGTTGCCGAACTTGTCGACCCGCGCGCCGGCCACCACCCGGAACTCGCGCCGGCGGGCCGCTTCGCCCCACTCGAAGAAGAACTCCTCCTGCGCGTAGACCCCGACCTCGGTCCGGTCCTTACCGGCGGGGGCGAGGCTGATGTCGAAGGTGTTGCGGCGCAGGTTGCCCCCGTAGGTGAGGATGTGCTGCCCGGCCACGAGGATCGAGTGGCTCAGCTCGAGATCGTAGGTGAGGGTCCGGACCTGCAGGTTGACGGGCTTCTTGTCGGCATCCAGGGCCAGGAGGTTTGGAGCCTGGGCGCTCAGCCGGTTCACGAAAGCGGTTGCCCGGAAGAGGTCGCGGCTGTACGAGACCCGCCCGTAACCGAGGTAGGAGCCTCGCTCGAGATTGAAGGGGCCGATTCCGCTATGGACGATCCCGTCGCTGCCCGCCACCCCCGACCCGTAGCTGATGCGGCCCCGCCCCACCTCCTGCTCGAACCGCAGGTCGAGCCAGGGCTGCGTGGTGCCGCGATTCGCGAAGTCCCCGAGGTTTCCCTGGTCGTCGGACGGGAGCCGGCCTCCCCCGACGATGAAGCTCGGCTGCATGGGGTGCGGCACGAAGGGAAGCGTGCCCACCGGCCGCGCCGCGGGATCGGACGCGGAATAGCCTCCCGAGATGCGATAGGCAACGCGCTCGCTCAGCACGCGCGACAGGGTGGTGCTGCCGGCGTAGGCCATTCCCGCTCCCTGGCCGAGCTTGGAGCCCGCTTCACGGTTGAAGCTGGTCAGGCTGAGCCGGACCGCCGACCCCTCGGCCGCGCGGGGAGACCGGGTGATGATGTTCACCACCCCCGCGAACGCGTTGGCTCCCCACACCGCCGATGCCGGGCCGCGCACCACCTCGATCTGCTCGATGTCGGAAGGGTCCACCGGAACCATATCCCACAGGATGACGCCGATGAAGTCCTGGTAGATCGAGCGGCCGTCGACCAGGACGAGCTGGAAGTGGCTCAGGGTGGACGTCGCCTGACGACTCGTCACGTTGCAGTCACGGACCGAGGTCCGTACCGCGTTCTCGCCGGGCACGGTGCGTAGCAACTCCGGGAGGCTCCGGTCAGGTGCCGTCTCGATGGCCTCGGCACCGATCACGCTGACCGCGGCCGGCGAGTTGATCACGCTCGTCGCGCAGCCGCGGCAGGGCGTCACCACCACGACTTCTTGCCGCGCCGGCCGTTCCGGGGGCGGAGCGGGGATCGGCTCTTGCGGGGGCTCCTCGCCACGCAGCCGGAGGGCAGCGAGGAGCAGCGCGAGAAAAACCACGGCCCGTGTGCTCATGGTCGCCGCCGCCTTCTTCTTCCGGGTCACCTGAACATAGGGACCACTGGCGACCGTGTCAAGGGCAGGCCTTGTGGGAGCCCATGCTCGGGAGTATGGTGACGCCACAGCTTCAACCGATGAGCGCGCCCTAGACGCTCGCGATGAACTGCCCCGCCTGCCAGAGGCCGAGCGATGCGTCCTCGCGGACCTGCGCGGGGTGCGGGGCGCCGCTTCCCGTGGTCGCCGGCTCCCTCATCGCCGCCCGTTACCTCGTTCTCGAGCGCCTGGGCGAGGGGGGCATGGGTACGGTGTTCAAGGCCCGTGACCGGGCCCTCGAAGCGACGGTCGCCCTCAAGGTCGTGCGCCTCGGCCGTGAGCCGCGGGCGGTGAAGCGCTTCCACGCCGAAGTCCGCCTGGCCCGGAAGGTGAAGCACCGCAACGTCTGCGCCCTCTACGAGTACGGCGAGGACGGTGAGGTCGTCTACTGCACGATGGAGCTCGTGGAGGGTAAGAACCTCCGTCAGGTCCTGCGGGAGGGCCTGCTCGATTGGCCGCAGGGCTACAAGCTGGCCCTCGAGGCCGCCGAGGGCCTGCAGGCCATCCACGAGGCAGGCGTCATCCATCGCGACCTCAAGGCCCCCAACCTGATGATCGATGCCCAGGGCGTCGTGCGCCTGGTGGACTTCGGCATCGCGAAAGAGCTGGCGATCCTTCCCGGCGGCGACACCCCCACGCCGGGCAGCGCGGGCACCGACGCGGAATACTTCGTGGGCACTCCCGAGTACATGAGCCCGGAGCAGGTCCGCGGCTCGCCCCTGGACGCGCGCAGCGACATCTACTCCCTCGGCATCGTGATCTACGAGGCCTTCACCGGGCACGTGCCTTTCCGCGGCGAGACGCCCCAGGCCACCATGGCCAAGCACCTCGAAGAGCCACCGCCGCTCGAGGGCCCCGCCGTGGAGACGATTCCCCCCGCACTCGTGCCCGTGCTGGGGAAGGCGTTGGCCAAGGAGCGGAACCACCGCCACGCGAGCGTGCGAGACCTCATCAAGGAATTGAAGCGTGCCTCTCAGGAGACCCAGACGGGGCTCATCCTTCGGTCGCAGGCCCCGCCCCCCTGGCTTCTCTGGGGTCCTCTGACCCTGGCGGGTCTGGTTGCCATGGCCTGGCTGTGGAGCGGTGGCCTCTCACCCCAACGAGCTCGGCCCACGGACGCAACGCCGAGCGATCTGTTGACGACGACGACCCTGACCACGGCCACGACCGCACCGGTGTCCCCCGCGGCCGTAACGCCGAGCACGCTGGGGACCCTGCCGAGGAGACCCCCGGTCACGACGAGTACGACGACCGTCCCCACCACCATGGCGGCTATCTCCACGAGCACCACCACGATCCCGCCCATGGTGACCCTCCCACCCACTACGACCACGACCACGACGACCACCACCCTGCCCCCGCTGAAGCCCGGCGACCCCTGCCCCCATGTCAGCGACCTGGTCCTCCCGGTGTGTCCCTTGTGTCCTCCCCACGAGTACTCGCCGGTAGCGGTGCGCCTCGGCCTGGAGGGCGAAGTCGAGGTCAACATCGAGATCGACGAGAAGGGCCGGGTGGCGGCCGCGGTCGTGACCGCGGTCCGCGCGGTGCGCAACGAGAGCCAGCTCCGGGAACTGGCCTTGAAGAGCGCGCGGAGGCGGCAGTATCTGCCGGCAACCTGGCACGGGGTGCCCTGCAGAGCTCACGTCGAAGTCACGCTGAAGTACGTGAAGGAACGCTGATTGGGGCGCGCTTCAGGCTAGCCCAGGCGGACCAGGGAGACCGCGACCGCGCGGGTCTGCTTCTCCGCCGGTTGCCACTGGACCAGGATCGGGCTCTGGTACTGGCCGCGCACGAGGCGCGCCCGGCCCTCCCCCGCGTGGTCGGAGGCCAGGAAGCTGACCCGCCGCGAGCGCAGGAAGTGCCGGGCCGGCACCGCCATCACCTTGGCCACCATGCGCTCCAGGGCCGACTCGTTCACCCGGAGCGCCTCCATGAGCGAGTTCAGCACCCGCACGAAGTCGTACTTCGCGTAGTTGATGGTCTTGCTGGGGATGGCGAGGGGGTCGTCGAGCATGTGCCGGCTCTTGAGGGCCGCGAACTTGAGGGGGTTGCGCAGCACCTCCACCAGGTCGTGCCGCATGAGCAGGGTCTCGTACTCGTTCACGGTGAGACCCGCGTTGCGCTCGTTCGCCTCCAGGGCGATGTCGACCCGGCCCTTCTCGAGCCCCACCCGGGCCAGGCGCTCGTTGATGGCGTCCGTGATGCCCAGACGCGGGTCGGCCAGGTTGATGGAATCGATGGGGTGGCGGGAGACGGGGACCGGGATCACGAGCTGGTCCACCACCTCTTCCTCGTCGTAGGCCAGCACGCTGGTCGAGCGCTGGCGGCAGGTCCCCGCATGCATGCCGTCCAGATCGATGAAGTAGACGGGGGTCTCGGGCTGGTTCCGGTAGGTCACCGCGTTCCGCATGCCGGAGCCGATGAAGGTCAGGTGGGAATCGCCGTTCCGCGGCTCGGTCTCCCTCTGGTGCTCGGACAGCTCCTTGCGCAGATGGAGCTGGTCGTGGCGGTAGGCCCCTCCCGGGGGGAAGAGGGCCCGGAAGGCGCCGAAGAAGAGATCCAGCCGATCGCTGCGGTGGTGCAGCCGCGCCAGGAGGCTGTGGTGCAAGTAGCCCGCGGTGGTGTGGAGCGAGCAGTAGAAGGCCCTGCCGTGCCGGGTGAGGAGATCTCCCGCTTCCGCCGCGACCCGCCGAGTCACGTCGATGGCCTCGAAGCGACGCACCGGCTCCAGCGTCAGCCGGACCTCGCTGGGCGGAGATGACATTCGTGTAACGCTAACGGGCTGCCCGGGGAGTGTCAAGCTTGCGGCGGAGGCGACCGGCGGAGTGGCATTCGGTGACCGAAGACCGGTCTCGAAGCCCGCTGCCCGCCCGCACGTCCCTCCCGGGGCCCTTCTCGCGCCCCCTGGCAATGCCAATGTCACCAGGGCCTTGACCGGCCCGGAAGCCCGAGCCGCCGCCGCCGTTGTGCTCCACATCACGCGTCGGGGAACGGGCGCGGCCTTTGCACCGTTTTGCATCCCATAGGGGCCCGAGCCCCAAGGGGTGCCCGAGGGGCTCGAGCCCAGGGGGGGTGCGTGATGCGGTTCCCCGCGGCCGTGGTTCCCCTGCTCGCCCTGGTCCTGGCCACGCCGGTCCTCGCCGGGCCTCGTCCGAACAAGCCGCGCGTCGACGTGAGGGCCACGCCGCGGATCGCGTTCTCGCCCGCGGGCGTCATGGTGGTGGCGGAGCTCAACGGAGGCGACGACCTCGAGGAGTTCTACTGCCCGGGCCTCGAATGGGACTGGGGCGACGGCGAGCGGAGCCGCCACGAGGCCGACTGCGCGCCCTTCGCGCCCGGCATGTCGCTGGAGCGCCGGTTCTCGGCCCGCCACGTCTACCGTCAGGCGGGGGAGTTCGACGTGCGGGTGACGTTGCGCCGGGCGGACCGGTCGGTCGCCATGGGCACCGTCCGGGTCACCGTGCACGGGCGCTTCGCCAACTTCGAGTAGGCGTCCGCCCCACCCCGGCCTTCAGGCGAGCCGGGCGACGAGGCGAGCCGCCATCGCGGGACCCTTGCCCGCCTCCTCGTGCTTGAAGAAGACGAAGGCCCGTTCCCAGGGCTGGCCCCGGATGCGCTCGGCCCAGCGCGCGAGGTCGTCGTCGGTGTAGCCGGCGCGGCGCAACCGCAGGTAGCCCCAGCCCGCGGTGGGGACGAGGGGCGCCCCCTCCTCGCCCGACTCGTCGGTGTCGGCCGAGCAGAGCGCGGCTTTCCCCGCGCGCAGCGCCTCGTACACCTCGTCGTCGAACCAGGTCTCGTGGCGGAACTCGAAGGCGGCGGGCCGGCCCTCCGGCAGGAGGGCCAGGAAGGCGCGGAGGCGCGGGACGTCCTTCTTCACGAAGGGCGGAAGCTGGAAGAGCACCGGTCCCTGCCGCGGACCGAGGACCTCCGCGGTCTTGAAGAAGTAGGCCACGGAGTCGGCCGCGTCCGGTGCGAGGCGCTTCTCGTGGGTGATCCGGCGCGAGGCCTTCAGCACGAACGTGAAGTCGTCGGGGACCTCGCCCATCCAGCGCTCGAGCAGCTCCCGGGCCGGCATCCGGTAGAACGTGTTGTTGATCTCGACCGTCTTGAGGCGCTCGGCGTAGAAGCGGAGCATGTCCGCTTCCTTCAGGTCCTCGGGGTAGAACGTGCCCTTCCATTCCTTGTAGCTGTATCCGCTCGTGCCCACGAGGATCTGCATGGCTAACGACTCGGGGCCCCGCCGCCGCACCCTAGCGGCCCCGGGGCACCGCCGCGAGGGTCGCGGCCTTCAGCGAGGTCCCACGCCGCCGCACGAGAACGTAGGCGGCCACCGGGCTGGCCAGGGTGAGGGCGAACCCCGCCGTGCCCACGCCCGGGTGGGCGCACCATGGGCAGTGGGGACCCTGCGCCGCGTGGATGTTGCAGTGGTCGCTCCCGCCCGTCCAGAGGGTCACGCAGCCGCAGCGGAAAAGGACGCCGCAGAGGGGAAGGTGCAGGGTCGCGGTCGAGGCGAGCACGAGCAGCAGCGGCACCACCGTCGCCGCCCCGCGGAGGAGGGCGCTCATTTCTTCCTCTTCGTCGCCGGACGCCGTGCGCGTTCGCGGGTCCGCGGTCGACGGCGCCGGGCGGGTGCCGGCTCCACGCGGGCGCGGGCCGCCGCGAGCGAGGCCAGGACCGCCTGGGGAGCGAGCCGTTCCAGCCGTGCGGCCACTCTCGGCGCGATCTCCGGCAGCCGCTCCGCCGCGGTGTCCTTGAGGCTGGCCCCCGTGCGCTGCGCCTCCGCGACCAGCGAGCCCACGATCCCGTGGGCCTTGCGGAAGGGCACTCCCTCCCGGGCGATCGCCACCGCGAGGCCGGCCGCCATCATCTCCTGCACCGCGGCCGCGCTGCGCATGGCCTCGCGCTTCTGGACGAGGCCGGCGACGACCCCGGTCATCACCGCCACCGAGCCGAGCGCGGTGTCCGCCGCGTCGAAGACCGCCTCCTTGTCCTCCTGCAGGTCCTTCTGGTAGCCGGCGGGCAGGCCCTTCAGCAGCACGAGCAGGCGCAGGAGGTCGCCGTCCACCCGGGCCGCCTTGCCCCGGATCAGCTCGAGGGCGTCCGGGTTCTTCTTCTGCGGCATGAGGCTCGAGCCCGTGGTGAAGGCCTCGGGCAGCTCGAAGAACCCGTACTCGGGGGCGGCGAGCCAGATCAGGTCCTCGGCGAGGCGGGCGAGGTGGGTCTGGAGCTGGGCGCAGGCGAAGACGAACTCGGCGGCGAAATCGCGGTCCGACACCGCGTCGAGCGCGTTCTTCGAGGCGGCCGCGAAGCCGAGGTCGCGGGCCAGGGCGTCGCGGCCGATCGGAAGGGCGGTCCCCGCCAGCGCTCCCGATCCGAGGGGGAGCACGTTCACCCGGACCCGCGCGTCGCGCAGGCGCTCGTCATCGCGCACCAGGGCCCAGGCGTGGGCCCCCGCCAGGTGGCCGAACGTGATGGGCTCGGCGGCCCGGGTGTGGGTGTAGCCGGGCATGACCGCGTCGAAGCCGGCCCGTCCCTGCTCGACCAGCGCTCCCACCAGGCCGCGCAGGCCGGCGCGCAGCCGGTCGACCGCGGCCCTGATCCAGAGCCTCAGGGCCGTGACCGCCTGCTCGTTGCGGCTCCGGCCCAGGTGCGCCTGGCCCGCGAGATCGCCCACCACCTCGGAGAGCCGGCTCTCGACGAAGCTGTGCACGTCCTCGGAGTCGAGGCCGAGGTAGGCGGGATCGGCCTGGGCCTTGGACAGGACCTGGGCCAGGCCGAGGTCGAGCGCGCGCGCGTCGGCCTTCGGAATGGCCCGGCAGCGCCCGAGGGCCTGGACGTAGGCGCGCGACGCCGCGATCTCCTCGGCCAGGAGCCGGCGGTCGAAGGGGAACGAGCGGTTGAACTCCCAGAACGCGGCGTCGGGGTCCGACGCGTAGTTCCCGCCCCACAGCTTCATTGTTTGTTGATCTCCGCTCCGCGCCCGAGCTTCGTCGAAGGCGCCGGGGCCGAGTGAATCGGCCCGCGGCGCGGCGAGGGAAAGCGCTCCGCTTCGATCATTGGATCTCGATCCTCGTTTCCCATCAGCTTCGGTAGTGCGCGTTGATGTCGACGTAGCCGCTCGAGAAGTCGCTGGTCCAGATCCAGCCGGTCGCGCCGCCTTCGCCGAGACGGATGCGGAAGCGAACGGGGTCCTCCTGCATGGCCTTGGCCGCCTCCTTCTCCTCGTATTCGCGCGCGTGGCCGCCCTCCGCCACCCAGACGTCGCCGATCCAGATCGCGACCTGGTCGGCGTCCAGCTCGATGCCGCAGCGGCCCACCGCGGCCAGGATCCGCCCCCAGTTCGGGTCGCCGCCGTGGAGGGCGGTCTTGACGAGGGACGATTCGGCCACCACCCGCGCCACGCGATCCGCTTCCGCCGTGCTGCGGGCCCCTTCGACCCGCACCTCGGCGATCTTGGTCACCCCCTCGCCGTCGCGGACCAGCATCTCGGCCAGACGGTGCGACGCCTCCAGCAGGCCGCGGCGAAAGGCGTTGAAGGTTCCGCCCTCCGCCACCGCGGCGCCGGACCGCGCGCCGCTGGCCAGGATGACGGCGCAATCGTTCGTCGAGGTGTCTCCGTCCACCGTGATCCGGTTCAGGCTGTCTCCCACCGCCTCGCGCAGGGCGCGCTGCAGCAGCTCCCTGGGCACCGTGGCGTCCGTGGTGAAGAAGGCCAGCAGGGTGGCCAGGTTGGGCGCGATCATGCCCGCGCCCTTGGCCATCCCGCCGATCACGGCCGTGGTGGCGCCGAGCGGCACCTCCACCCGCACCTCCTTGGGCCGGGTGTCCGTGGTCAGGATGGCGCGGGCGGCCTGGGGCCCCGCCTCCACGGACAGCGCGGCCGCCGCGCGGATGATGCCGGCCCCGACCTTGTCCATGGGCAGGGGCACTCCGATCACGCCCGTCGAGGCCACCACGACCTCCCGGGCCTCGCAGCCCACGGCCGCGGCGACGGCGGAGGCCATGGCGCGCGCGTCCCGGAGGCCGGAAGCGCCGGTGGCGGCGTTGGCGCAGCCCGCGTTCGCCACGATCGCGCGGGCCCGCCCCCCGGCCAGGTGGTCGCGCGAGACCAGCACGGGCGCGGCCTGGACCCGGTTCGTGGTGAAGACGCCGGCGGCCGTCGAGGGTCGGTCGGCCACCACGAGCGCCAGGTCCAGTCGTTCCGGCTTGATGCCGGAGGCGACGGCCGCGGCCCGGAAGCCGAGGGGAGCGGTGATCAACCCTTCGCCCCCGCCGGCTTCCCGCTCGCCGCGATCGGGTCCCGGGTCAGGGCCCGCACCCGCTCGGGCAGGCCGAAGAGGCGGATGAACCCCGCCGCGTCCTTGTGGTCGTAGGCCATCCCCGCGCCGAAAGTGGCCAAGTCCTGGCGGTAGAGGCTGCGCGGCGAGCGCCGGCCCACCGCCTCGGCCCGTCCCTTGAAGAGCCGCACCTTCACCTCGCCCGTGACCTCCTGCTCCGTGAAGTCCACGAAGGCACAGAGCGCCTCGCGCAGGGTGGAGAACCACAGCCCGTCGTAGATGAGCTGGGCGTAGCGCACCGAGATGGACTGCTTGAAGTGCAGGGTGTCCCGGTCGAGCACGAGCCGCTCCAGCTCGCGATGGGCGTGGTGCAGGACGGTCCCCGCGGGCGTCTCGTAGACCCCCCGCGACTTGATGCCGACCAGGCGGTTCTCCACGAGGTCGAGGCGGCCCACCCCGTGGGCCCCCGCCACCTTGTTGAGCCTTTCCACGAGCGCGACCGGCCCCAGATGCTGGCCGTCGATCCCGACCGGCGTCCCCTGCTCGAAGGCCAGGGTGATCAGCTCGGGAGTGCCCGGCGCGTCCTGGGGGTCGACGGTGAGCTTGAACATGTCCTTCTGGGGCGCGTTCCAGGTGTCCTCGAGGTTCCCGCCCTCGTGGGAGAGATGCCAGAGGTTGCCGTCACGGCTGAAGAGGTCGCGGGGGGACTGGTCCACCGGCACTTTGTGGGCGGCCGCGTAGGCGAGCGCGTCCTCCCGGGAGCGGATGCTCCACTCGCGCCAGGGGGCGATCACCCGCAGGTGGGGGGCGAAGGCGCCGTAGGTCACCTCGAAGCGGACCTGGTCGTTGCCCTTGCCGGTGGCGCCGTGGGCCAGGGCGTCCGCCCCCTCCCGCAGCGCGCACTGCACCTGGCGGTAGGCCAGGAGGGGACGGGCGAGCGCGGTGCCGAGCAGGTAATTGTCTTCGTAGACCGCGCCCGCGGAGAGGGCCTTGAACGCATAGTCCCGGACGAACTCCTCGCGGAGGTCCTCCACCACGCACTTGCTGGCCCCGGTGGCCAGGGCCTTCCCGCGGACCGCCTCCAGGTCGTCGCCCTGGCCCACGTCACCGCAGTAGGCGACGATCTCGGCTCCCCCGTAGTTCTCCTTGATCCAGGGGATGATGATCGAGGTGTCGAGACCCCCGGAGTAAGCCAGGACCACCTTCTTCACTTGAGTCATTCGGACTTGCCTCTTTCTTCGAGCACCGCCTCGAGGGCCAGGAGGAACGTCTTGATGTCCGCCCGCTGGATGACCAGGGGCGGGAGCAGGCGCAGCACCTTGTCTCCCGCCTTCGTGGCCAGGATGTTCCGCGCGCGCAGGCCCTTCAGCACCGGCCCCGCCTCGCCCGTGAGCTCCAGGCCGACCATCAGGCCGAGGCCCCGGACCTCCGCCACCTGCCTCGGGTACTTCTTCTTGAGGGCCTTGAGGCCGCGGACCAGGAAGGCGCCCTTCCGGGCGATCCCCTCGACGAAGCCGGGAGTGGTGAGCCGATCCAGGACGGCCAGGGCCGCCGCGGCCGCCACCGGGTTGCCGCCGAACGTGCTGCCGTGGTCGCCCACGTGGATGTGCGCGGCCAGCTCGTCGCGGAGGAGGATCGCGCCCATGGGCAGGCCACCCCCCAGCGGCTTGGCCAGGGTCACGATGTCGGGGGTGACCGAGGCGTGCTGGAAGGCGAACATCCTGCCCGTTCGCCCGAGCCCGCTTTGCACCTCATCGCAGATGAGGAGGGCGCCGCGCTCCCGGGCGATGGCGGCGACCCCCTGCAGGAACTTCGGCTCCGCGAGACGGACGCCGCCTTCGCCCTGCACCGGCTCCACCATGACCGCCGCCGTCCTCTCGTTCACCGCCTCCGCGACCGCCGAGAGGTCGTCCCAGGGCAGGAAACGCACCCCGGGGACCAGGGGCTCGAAGGGCTCGCGGTATTTCGGGTTCCAGGTGGCGGAGAGCGCGCCCATGGTGCGGCCGTGGAAGGCGCGCTCGAAGCAGACGTATTCGGTCCGTCCCTGCTCCCTGCCGATCCGCCGCGCGAACTTCATGGCCCCTTCGCAGGCCTCGCTCCCCGAGTTGCAGAAGAACACCTTCGATGGGAAGGCCAGGGCCACCAGGCGCGCGGCCAGCTCGCTCGTCGGCTCCGTGTGGAACAGGTTGCTCGCGTGGATGAGCTTGCCGGCCTGGTCGCGTATCGCCTTCAGGACCTTGCGGTCGCCGTAGCCGAGGCCGTTGACCGCGATCCCGGCCGCGAAGTCCAGGTAGGCCTGGCCCTCCTTGTCGAAGAGCTTCGCCCCCTTGCCCCGGACGAGGACGATCTCCCGCTCGTAGACGGGAAGCAGCGCGCTCACGCCTCCTCCTTTGCCCCCACGCGCGTTCCGGGGAATCTCCCCAGGAGCCGCGCCTTGCCTGCGATCACCACCTCGGGAATGCCCTGGGCCGCCGCGTCGAGGGCCACCCGCACCTTGAGGGCCATTCCCCCCGCGATCGTGCCGTCCGCGATGCGCCGCCGCGCTTCGCCCGCGGTCAGGGAGGGAACCGTCTCGTCGTCGACGCGCACCCCGTCCACGTCGGAGAGGTAGACGAGAATCCGTGCCCCCAGGGCCTGCGCGAGGCCGAGCGCCACCTCGTCGGCGTTCACGTTCACCGACTCGCCGGTCGGCCCCGAGGAGACGGGCGAGATCACGGGCAGGAGGCCGGCCTTCCAGAGCGACCAGACCGCCGCGGGGTCGACCCGTTCCGGGGTGCCCACCCTGCCGAGGCCGGGCTCGAGCCGGGCCCGGATGAGCCCGGCGTCGCGGCCCGAGAGTCCGAGGGCGGGGACGCCCGCCCCGGTGAGCCCCGCGGCCAGCGCCTTGTTCACCGCCCCCGAAAGGACCATCTCGACCATCTCCATGGCCGCGGGCGAGGTCTCGCGACGGCCGTTCACGAACCGCGACTCGAGGGCGAGGGCGCGGAGCAGCCGATCCACGTGCCGGCCGCCCCCGTGGACGAGCGCGGCCGGGCCCGTTCCGCGGCGCACCTCGTCCGCGAGGGCACCGATCAGGCCGGGGTCTTCGAGGGCCGGACCTCCGACCTTGTAGACGCGGATGGGCCCGTCGTTCATCGACCCATCGGTCATCGACCCCCCCTCCTGTCCGTCATCGACCCCCCACCCTATCCCTCCCGATACATCGGAATGCGTCGGAGCATCTGTACCTCGACCGGCACTGCTGCATTCCGATGTATCGCCCCACGTAGGGGGAGGGGAACGCTCGGGCACGTGCGGCTCCGCGCTTCATCGACCCCCCAACCCAGCCTTCGGCAGTCCCGCCGTCTCGCTCCAGCCCATGGCGAGGTTCAGGTTCTGGATGGCCTGGCCGGCCGCGCCCTTCACGAGGTTGTCGAGGGCGGAGAAGACCACCGTCCGCCCGGGCGCGCCCGCGTGGACGGAGATCCGGCAATCGTTGGTCCCCACCACCTCCGAGAGCCGGGGCGGCGTCCCGTCGACCACGTGCACGAAGGGGGAGCCTTCGTAGTAGCGGCGCAGGGAAGCGGCGAGGTCCGCGGGCGCATGGGCCGACCTCACGTAGAGCGCGGTCAGGATCCCGCGCTTCACGGGCAGGAGGTGGGGACAGAAGGTGAGCCCTACCTCGGCCCCCGCGGCATCGCGCAGGGTGGTCTCGATCTCGCCGATGTGCCGGTGGGCGCGGCCGGGGGAGTAGGCCGAGAAGTCTTCGGCCAGCTCGCAGAAGAGCAGGTCCTCGCGCAGGGTCCGTCCAGCGCCCGTGGCCCCGCTCTTGGCGTCGGCCACCACGTCGGTGGGATCGATCAGCCGGTCGCGCAGCAGCGGCACCAGCGGGAGCAGGACCGAGGTGGCGTAGCAGCCCGGGTTCGAGACGAGGCGTGCTCCGCGCAGGCGCTCGCGGTAGACCTCGCTGAGGCCGTAGATGGCGCGGCCGAGCAGCTGGGGGGCCGGGTGGTCGTGCCCGTACCACGTCTTGTAGGAGTCGGGGGTGGGCAGGCGCAGGTCGCCGGACAGGTCGACCACGACGGCCTGGGGATGCGACTCGCCAAGACGGGCGGCGTAGGTGGCGGCCACCCCGTGGGGGAGGGCCAGGAAGCACGCATCGGCCTCGCGCTCGAGGCCGGCCTCATGGGCCAGGTGGCCGCTACCGGTCGTGAAGGCGATGGTGGCTTCGGGGTGGACGGCGAGCAGGCGGACCAGCTCCCTCCCCGTGTATCCGGTGGCCCCGAACACTCCCACCCGCATTCCCAAGTCGCCGTCCTCCTCCACCCAAAGAAAAAACCCGCCGGAGCCTTGGCTCCCAGCGGGTCGTCCGGTCCGTTCAACTGTACGTCCGAACTAAACCTTGGCTCCCCGCCGCATACGCGGGCCTCGCCTCAGGCGGGCCTCGGGTCGAACGGCGGGTCGAGCCACCATGACAACTCCGAATGATAGGACCTCAGGGCGCCATGTCAAGCCCACCCTCCGCGACGTCTCGAGGACGTCCCTCCCTCCCGCAACGGCCTTCGAGCTCCGCCCAGAAGCGCCGAGCGTCTTCGTCCCGTGCGGGCCCCCGGCGTATCTCGTCCAGGAAGGGGGCGGCCCGGGGCGCGTCGCCCGCCAGACAGAGGGCAAGGGCGCGAAAGAGCGCGAGATCGTGAAAGCCCGGCTCGGCCCGCGCGACTCGCGAGAACGCCGCCTCCGCCGCTGCGTACTCGCGACGGGCGAGGGCGCCGAGACCGAGCAGGTAGTCCGCGAGCGGACTCGCCACGCCCTTCGAGACGGCCCGGGCGGCGGCGGCCTGCTCCCTTGGCTCGCTGCCGGCGACCAGGAGCGGCAGCAGGGGGGAGGAGGTCTCGGTCAACGCGTGGTACAGCAGCGGGAACACGTCCCGCCTCATGAGCCCGTAGGTCCCGATCCGGCTCTGGTTGTACACGTCCTGCTCCGCGAAGGCCGCGAGGGTGGCTTCCCGGATCCGGGAGGGCCACAGCGTTCGGATGAAGTCGCTCCGGGCGAAGCGATCGCGGGCCGCCGTCGCGTCCATGAAGGAGAGGTAGAAGCGATGATCCGCCTCTCCGGCCTCCCCGGGGGAGAGCCGGCGGGGAAAGTCGTCCACCAGGGGAGCCGTGTCCGCGGCCAGGATCCTGAGGAGGGGGGCATCCGCCAGGAAGGTTGCGCCCAGGTGCGCGGGCGTCGGGAAGGCGAGTTCGGCCAGGGCCGGGCCGGTCCGAGGGTCCCGCCACTGGGCTGCGAAGGCGTCCTCCGCCACCGGGCCGCGCGCGCCCCGCCTCCCCGCGAGCATCCAGTCGAAGCCGGAGCCCGTCCACAGCGAACAGTCGGGGAAGACGTCGCAGAAGCCCGCGACGATCGATCGCATCGAGCCGCGTTGCAGGTCGTGAACGGGAAGCCAATAGGTCACGACGCCACCCTCGTCGAGGCGATCGCGCACCAGTGCGAAGAACTCGCGCGAGTAGAGGTTGACGATGCCCGCGGTGCGGGGGGGAGGGGGCTCGGCGGTGATGAGGTCGAACCTTCGGTCCGTCGTGAGGAGGAAGAAGCGGCCGTCTTCGATGTGTACCCGCACCCGGGGGTCGTCGAGGGGAGCCGTTTCCGGGGGGGGGAAGGCCACCCGGCCCAGCTCCAGGATTTCTCGGGAGATGTCGACCACGTCGATCGAAGTCAGGCCCCTCGCGTCGGTCAGCGCCTTGGCCGTCGAGCCGCAGCCGTAACTGATGAGGAGGGCCTTGCGGGCCTCGGGCCTCACCGCCAGGGCCCAGTAGACGAACAGCTTCATGTAGCGCCGGGCGACGAAGTCCGTTCCCGACATCGAGAAGCCGTTCGTGACCAGGCGATGGCTCACCGGCTCACCGAAGAGATCGCGCTGCATGTAGAGGATGGTCTCGGTCAAGCCCTCCCGGAAGGCAATGGACCGGTAGCCGCCCGCGTCGTAACGTCCCGCCACTCGTGCAAGGTGGACCTTCGCCATCAAGCCGAAGGGAAAGAGGGCGAGGAGGGCGGCGAGCAGCGCCGCGAGGGCCCAGGCCACGCGGCGCTCGGCGGGTCCGCTCGGCCGCAACCCGGCGCGGCCGGCGGCAACCGCCGCCAGCAACCCATAGCCGAGGGAGAGAAAGAAGAAGGACCGCTCGACGCCGGCCGCGGGCAGGAGCACGAATCCCCCGGCCAAGGCCCCGACCGTGGCACCGGCGGTGTTGGCCAGGGTGAGGGCCCCGGTGGTGAGGGTCTCCCCGACCAGCTCCTCCTTGAGGGCGCGGCCCAGGAACGTGAAGAGCAGCCCCGAGGCCAGACAGGTGGGCAGCATCAGCCAGGCACCGAGGACCAGCGCCAGAAGTGGGCTGGACGTGAGGCTGACGCCGAGCCCGTCGACGGCGGCGTCGAAGCTCACATAGCCCGTGGCGGTGACGAGTCCAGCGATCAAGGCGAGGCCTGGGAGCCAGTGGTACGCCTTCGGCCGGGCGGCGAGGCAGAAGCCCCCCAGAAGGCCGCCCAGGGCGATCCCCAGGAGGACGATCGCCAGCATGACGGCGAAGGTCCGGCTGGTGCCGACCACGTAGAGCTGCAGGAACCGGAACCAGATGACTTCGAGGGCGAGCAGGAGGCCGCCGGACAGCGCGGCCAGGCTCAAAGGCCCCCGCGGCCAGCGGACGATTCGCGGCAACGGAGCGGCCTCGGAGACGGGAGCGCCCTGTCCCCCCGGAGATCGCGACAAGGCGAACGCGCCCGCGGCGGCCGCGCCGTTGAGCGCCGCCGCGACCATTCCGGAGCCGCTCAGGCCGAGCAGGCCGAACAGCGCGCCCTCGCCGGCCAGGGCCCCCGCCACCGCCCCCAGGGTATTCCAGCCGTAGAGCCGCCCGAGGGCGTGGCCGAAATCGCGGCCGGGGTCGGAGATGGCGCTCACCAGCAGGGGCAGCGTCGCCCCCATGGCCACGGAGGGAACGAGGAGAAGCAGGAAGGCGACGCCGAGTCGAATGGAATTGAGGAGCCAGAGCCGGTCGAGCCCGGGCCGAAACAGGCCGGCCGCGAACCCCGGCAGGAAGGGGAGGAGAAGCACGAGGGCGGCGCCCGTGACGCCGATGATCAGCTCCAGCCTGGCGTAGAGCCGCAGGGCGCGGGCACCCCGCTCTCCCCGCCGCGTCGCGAGCGCGTTGCCGGCGGCGAGGCCCGCCATGAAGCTCCCGAGGACGAGGCTCCCGGCCCATACGCCGTTCCCCAGGGACAGGCCGGCGAGGCGGAACCACAGGGTCTGGAAGAGGAGGGCGGCCATGCCGGAAAGGAAGAACAGCCCGCAGATGATCCTCGCCGTCACGGAGCGAATCTTATGCCAGGGCTCCCCGCCGCCGCTCTGGCCCGGGAGGGAGTGGTTTCCACGTCGGTCCACGGTTTAGCATGGGAGTCGCCCACGAGGTGCCGAAATGCCCGAGACGCTCGTGTCCCTGCGCCGCCTCCCCTTGACCGACCTCTCGGAAGACGAGGGGATGTTCCGCGACCAGGTCCGGCAGTTCGCCGAGGAGAGAGTCCGGCCCCTCGTCTCGAAGATGGACGCGGAAGCGAAGATGCCCCGCGAGCTGATCGACGCCTGCTTCGAGCTGGGGATCATGGGGATCGAGATCCCCGAGAAGCACTCCGGGGCGGGGGCCACCTTCTTCATGTCGATCCTCGCGGTGGAGGAGCTGGCCCGGGTGGACGCCTCCCTGGCGGTGCTGGTGGACGTCCAGAACACGCTCGTCAACAACGCCCTGCTCCGCTGGGGAACTGAGGACCAGAGGGCGCGGTACTTCCCCAAGCTGGCCAGCCAGTGGGTGGGGGCCTACGCGTTGTCCGAGGCGGGCTCGGGCTCGGACGCCTTCGCCCTCTCCTGTCGCGCGGTGGACAAGGGCGACCACTACGAGCTCACGGGCCGCAAGCTCTGGATCACGAGCGCGGCCGAGGCGGAGCTGTTCGTCGTCATGGCCACCCTCGACCCCCGCCGGGGCTACAAGGGGATCACGAGCTTCCTGGTCGAGCGCGGTTTCCCCGGGTTCGCGGTCGGCAAGAAGGAGGACAAGCTGGGCATCCGCGCCTCCTCCACCTGTGAGCTGATCCTCGAGGGCTGCCGGGTCCCCCGGGAGAACGTGCTGGGCGAGGCGGGGAAGGGCTACAAGATCGCGATCGAGACCCTCAACGAAGGACGGATCGGGATCGGGGCCCAGATGGTGGGCCTGGCCCAGGGCTCCTTCGAGCACGGGGTGAAGTACGCCCAGGAGCGCCAGCAGTTCGGGAAGCCCATCGCCGAGTTCCAGGCGGTCCAGTTCCAGCTCGCCGACCTCGCGACCGAGATCGAGGCGGCGCGCCTCCTCACCTACAACGCGGCCCGGCGCCGCGAGGCGGGGGCCTCGTTCGTGAAGGAGGCGGCCATGGCCAAGCTCTTCGCCTCCCGCGCCGCCGAGCACGTCACCTCGAAGGTCATCGAGGTCTACGGGGGGTACGGGTTCACCCGGGAGTACCCGGTCGAGAAGTACTTCCGCGACCAGAAGGTCGGCCAGATCTACGAGGGGACCACCAACATGCAGCTCCTGGTCATCGCCAAGCAGATCCTGGGGAAGATGTGACGAGGCTCCTCGAGCTCCCGGCCGCGGAGCTCCTCGACCGCTTTGCCTCTCCGGAGCCCACCCCGGGGGGCGGCTCTGCGGCCGCCCTCTCGGGCGGGCTGGGCGCCGCGCTCGTGGCCATGGTGTGCGCGATGCCGAAGACGCGCACGGGCGCGGCCGAGGAGCAGGCCCGGCTCGACGCGGCCCTCGCCTGGGCCCGGGAAGCGGGCGGTCGCCTGCGGGCTCTCGTCCAGGAGGATGCGCGGGTCTACGACTCGGTGGTGGCGGCCTACCGGCTTCCGAAGGCGACCGAAGCGGAGAAGGCGGCCCGCAAGGGCGCGATCGCGGTGGCCCTGGCCCGTGCCACCGACGTTCCCCTCGCGACCGCGGAGGCCTGCCTGGTGGTCCTGAAGGCCGCCCAGGAGGCGGCGGCGCACGGCAACCCGAACGCGGTCTCGGACGCGCGGACAGGGGGAGCCCTGGGCTTTGCCGGCCTGGTGGGGGCGGCCGAGAACGTGCGCATCAACGCAGGGTCGCTGGCCGAATCGGGTGCGCTTGCCGTGGAACGGGTGGAGGCGGCGCTCGCGGAGGGCCGCACCCGGGCAAACGCTCTCGGTATTCCTTGAGCGAGAGCCGCTAGCAACGGGCGCGGGGGGGTCGGGGGGCACGACGACAGCGCCCCCCCCGCTCAGTCCTAGACCAGCGGCTGATCCGATTGGAAGTCGAACTTCAGCCTCTTCTTCCAGCCCGGGAGGACCTGCACCTCGCGCTCATACCGGAGGTTGATCCGGCGGCTCGTCTCGGTGGTGCTCACCTTGAAGCTGCCCGGCTTGATCCACTCGTCGAGCCGACGGTTGCGGACCTCCCGCATCAGCATCTCCATGATCCGATCGTCGTCCCCTTTGTACCGCGGGGTACGGCAGATCTCGTTGACCTTGTCCACGAAGTCGTAGTGGGCCATGTACGCGGGGGCTACGTTCCAGGCCGCGTAGGCCATGGCGATCAGCAGGGCGAGGAAGATCAGGCCGCCCATCCTGCCTTCGCCCGTTTGGCTCCTCGGTTGCATGTGCCTCCTATGGGCCGCTCCCGCGGCCATCAGCGGATCAGATGGAAGAAGCGCTCCCACCGGGTCTTGCCGAAGGCGGAGACGGTGTCGCGCACCCAGTCCACGGCGTCCGTCCGATGGTACTCGTCGCGGGTGGCCTCGTAGGACCAGTAGACGAGAAGGGCCCTGCCCTTGACCTGGTCGCGAGGCAGGAACCCCCAGAAGCGGCTGTCGCGGCTGTTGTCGCGGTTGTCCCCCAGCACGAAAAGCTCCCCCGGGGGTACCACCGCGGGACCATAGTTGTCCCCACGGGACTCCCCGCGCAGGCCGTATTCGGGGTCGTCATGGCGCAGGGGAGGCTCCAGGAAGCGCGCATAGGGCTCGTCGAGGGGATTCCCGTTGATGTAGACCTTCTTGTCCCGGATCTCCACCGTCTCGCCGGGGAGGCCGATCACGCGCTTGATGAAGTCCCGGGAGGCATCCTCCGGGAACTTGAAGACCACGACGTGCCCCCGCTGCACCTCTTTCTTGCCCAGGAGGGTGGACTCGAGGGCGCCCACGGAAGGCGAGTAGACGAGCTTGTTGACGAGGAGATGGTCGCCGATCAGCAGGTTGGTCTCCATGGAGCCGGTCGGGATCTTGAAGGCCTGGACGGCGAACGTGCGGATGAACAGGGCCAGGATGACCGCGACCACCACCGACTCGAGGTACTCGCGGGCCACGGACTTCTTGGGGGTGGGGGGGGACCCGGACTCTTTCTCGCTCATTCCCCTGCAATTCTACATTGAGCGAGGGCCGGCTGCGTCGAAGCCCCCGTGGGGGGCGCGGCGGCTACTCGTCGACGCGCAGGACGGCCAGGAAGGCCTCCTGCGGGATGTCGACCGTCCCCACCCGCTTCATGCGCTTCTTGCCCTCCTTCTGCTTCTCGAGGAGCTTGCGCTTGCGGGTGATGTCGCCGCCGTAGCACTTGGCGAGGACGTTCTTGCGCAGGGGCTTGACCGTCTCGCGGGCGATGACCCGGGAGCCGATGGCGGCCTGGATCGCCACCTCGAACATCTGCCGCGGGATCATCTTCCGCATCTTCTCGACGAGGGACTTGCCCCGGGCGAAGGCCGAGTCCTTGTGGACGATCAACGAGAGCGCGTCCACCGGATCGCCGTTGACGAGCACGTCCAGCTTCACGAGGGGGGAGACCCAATAGCCGGTGAACTGGTAGTCGAGGGAGGCGTAGCCCTTGGAGGCGGACTTCAGCCGGTCGTAGAAGTCGAGCAGGATCTCGTTGAGCGGCAGCTCGTACTCGATCATCACCCGCGTGGTCGTGATGTAGTTGAGGCCCTTCTGGATGCCGCGCTTCTCCTGGCAGAGCTTCAGGATCGACCCCACGAACTCGTCTCCGGTCAGGATCGTGGCGGTGATGATCGGCTCCTCGATCGTCTCGATCGAACCGGGGTCGGGGAGGCGGGCCGGGGAGTCCACTTCGCTCACGTCGCCGTTCGTCTTGCGCACGCGGTAGCGGACCGAGGGGGCGGTCACCAGCAGCTCGAGGTTGAACTCGCGCTCCAGCCGCTCCTCGACGATCTCCATGTGCAGCAGGCCCAGGAAGCCGCAGCGGAAGCCGAAGCCGAGGGCGGTCGAGGTCTCGGGCTCGTAGAAGAACGACGAGTCATTGAGGCGCAGCTTGTCGAGGGCCTCCCGCAGAGCGGCGTACTGGTCGGCGTCCACCGGGTAGAGCCCGGCGAAGACCATGGGCTTGACTTCCTTGAAGCCCGGGAGGGGCTCGGGAGCGGGGCGCCGTTCGTCGGTGAGGGTGTCGCCGATCGCCACGTCGGCGACCTTCTTGATCCCCGCGATCACGAATCCCACCTCGCCGGCGGAAAGAGAATCCACCAGGACCGGCTTCGGGGTGAATACCCCGAGCTGCTCGACCTCGTAGGAGCCGCCGGAGGCCATGAGCCTGACCTTCATCCGCGGCTCGAGCTTCCCGTCCACCACGTGGACCAGGATGACGACCCCCCGGTACTGGTCGAACCAGGAGTCGAACACGAGGCCGCGCAGGGGGCCCTCCGGGTCGCCCTTGGGCGGGGGGACGCGGTGGACGATGGCTTCGAGGATCTCGTCGATGCCGACCCCTTGCTTGGCAGAGGCCAGGATCGCCTGGGAGGCGTCGATGCCGATGATGTTCTCGATCTGCTCCCTGGCCCGCTCCGGCTCCGCGCCCGGCAGGTCGATCTTGTTGAGGACGGGGATGATCTCGAGACCGGCGTCCACGGCCAGGTGGGCGTTGGCCAGGGTCTGGGCCTCTACCCCCTGGCTCGCGTCCACCACGAGGAGCGCCCCCTGACAGGCGGCGAGGCTGCGGCTCACCTCGTACGAGAAATCCACGTGGCCGGGAGTGTCGATGAGGTTGAGGATGTAGTCCAGTCCGTCCTTCGCCTGGTAGTGGAGGCGCACGGAGTGCTGCTTGATCGTGATGCCTCGCTCGCGCTCGAGGTCCATGGAGTCGAGGAACTGCTCGGTCATCTCGCGGGAGGAGAGGGCGCCCGTGCGCTCCATCAGGCGGTCCGACAGGGTCGTCTTCCCGTGGTCGATGTGCGCGATGATCGAGAAGTTGCGGATGTTCTTCATGGCGAAGGGCCCGGCCCCGAGTTGCCACGGAGGGCAAAGGAAGCGTGGCGGGGCCTATTAGGATAGCCCCTCCGCCGCGGCTTGTCTCCCCGGCTATCCCGGCTCGTCGTCCGCTCGCCCGATCACGATCAGGTCCAGCCGGGCCCGGCCCAGGAAGAGCCCGCGGCCCTTCTCGTCCAGCCGCCAGGCTGCGTTCATCCGGAAGAGCCGGTCGGCCAGGGCCCGAAGGGGCGGCTCGGCCTGCTCCTTGAGCCTCTCCGGATCCGGGCAGGCCACCACCAGGGCGACCCGCCCGTTGATGAATGCGAGGAAGAAGCCGTCGTCTCCCCAGTCCGCGAACACGTCCTCCATCTCCTCGCCGGAAGCCATGGCCGCGGGGATGCGGAAGAGGGCTTCGGTTCGTTGCTCGAGGAAGCGCCGGAGGATCCAATGGCCCTCGGCCTCGGGCTCCGCGCTCTCGAAGAGGAGCCCCTTCGGCTCCAGCAGGCAGGCGTAGCGCCCGTCGCCAAGGGCGCGGAAGGCCTCGAGCAGGCCGCGGACCTCCTCCGCGAGCCTTTCCCGCGACTCGAACATGGAAGGGTCAGGCCGTCCGCGCAGGAGCGTGGCCGACCATGGCCACGCGCGCCGCCCCGACCACCCCCGCGTCGTTGCCGAGCTGGGCCAGGCGGAAGGAGCAGTCCTCGAACGCCTGCGCCCAGCAGCGTGGGCGCGTCTCACGGACGATCCGGTCCAGGAGGAACGCGCCCGCCGCCGCGACCCCGCCGCCGATGACGCACCGCTCCACGTTCAGGGCGTTGAGGAGCCCGCCCAAGGCCTGGCCGAGGGCGCGCGCCACCTCGTCGACCACCTGCAGGGCGACCGGGTCGGAATCGCGGGCGGCGGTCACGATGGTGGCCGGCTCCAAGGGGACGCCCTGGAGCCGGGTCAACTGGGAGGCGCGCAGCTCCTCGGCCCTCCGGATCCAGCCGCGGATGCCGACCACGGTTTCCAGGCAGCCCACGGAGCCGCAGCCGCAGGGGACGCCCTTCGGGTCGATCTGCATGTGGCCGATCTCGCCCGCGTAACCGCTGTGACCCGTCCAGAGGCGCCCGTCCAGGATCAAGGCCCCCCCCACCCCGGTGCCGAGGGTCACGTAGAGGACGCCCGAGGCCCCTTGCCCGGCCCCGAGCCACGCCTCGGCGAGCCCGGCCGCGTTCGCGTCGTTCTCGAGAAAGGCCGGGCACCCGACGCGGCGCGCGAGCTCGCTCTCCAGATCCACGTCCTTGAGGGCGGCCAGGGCGGGCAGGTTGGCGACGGCCTGGAGGCGGCGGCTGCTGTGGTCCACGATCCCCGGCACGCCCACGCCGACTCCGGCCGGGGCCACGCCCTCCGAGAGCGCTTTCACGGCCCGTCCCATCTGCTCCAGCAGGTCCTCGCCCCGGGAGCGCGCGATCGGTTCGTGGAGGCGCGCCATCACCACGCCGTCCGGCCCGATCCGCGCGCCCTTCAGGTTGGTCCCGCCGACGTCGAGGCCGATGTAGATGGACAAGGACGTTTCTCGGGCTTTCGCGGTCGACCGGGACTATACCGCGAGACGAGAGGCCGGTAAACGCGATCAAACACGGCTACTAGTTGAACACTACAGGGTTCGGTGGTAGAACCCCAGGTGCCGTCTTGAGTTGGCAGCGCGCGGGAGGAGAGGCCAAGATGCTCAGGAAGATCCTCGCGGTAGACGACTCCGCGCTGATCCACCAGATGTACAAGCTCTTCCTCTCCCGCTACAAGAACTGCAAGCTCGTCTCCGCCATGAACGGCCTGGAGGCCCTCGACAAGCTGGGCCAGGAGGAGGGGATCGACCTCATCCTCCTCGACATCAACATGCCGGTCATGAACGGCCTCGAGTTCCTGCAGAGGCTCCAGAAGGAGCCGGCCTACCAGTCCATTCCCGTCATCATCATCTCCACCGAAGGCAAGGAAGAGGACACGATCCGGGGCCTCAAGATGGGGGCGAAGGGGTACGTGAAGAAGCCCTTCCAGGCCTCGGAGCTGCACGGCCTCATCGAAAAGATCACGGCGGAGTGAGTCGGGCGTCCCTCCGCGGGCGACTGGGAAGGCCCGCCGCGCGGGTTTGAAGATGGACTTCCAGGTCTCCGCGGAGCTGATCGCGATCTTCCTCGAGGACGCCCGGGGGCACCTGGCGTCCCTCGACCAGGGCCTGCTCCGGCTGGAGCGCGAGGGGATCAGCGCCGAGGTGGTGGGCTCGCTCCTGGGCCCGCTGCACACCCTGAAGGGCAACAGCGGGATGATGGGCTTCGGCTCCATCAAGGACTACGTCCACCGGCTGGAGGACGTGCTGGACAAGATCCGGGACGGCGCCGTGAGCCTCGGGCCGGGCGCCTTCGACCGCCTGTTCGCCGGGGTGAGCGCGCTGCGGGACGCGGTCGAGAAGGCCTGCCAGGAGGGTCACGAGACTCGCGACCTAGCCCCCGAGCGGGGGGAGCTGGAGGGCCTGCTGACGGGGCGTCTCCGGGGAAAGGCGACCGCTCCGGCGACCGACCGGGCGACCGCCACGGTGGCCGCGGTGGCGCCCCCGCCCCCGGAACCGGCTCCCGTCGCCCCGGGTCCCCTGCCCCCGTCGTCCAAGCCCGGGGAAGCCGCCCCGGCGCGCTCGAACATGGTGCGGGTCGACTTCGGCCGCCTCGACCACCTGCTGAACCTCGTGGGGGAGCTGATCGTCTACCGGACCAAGCTCCAGCAGGCGGGCCGGAGCGTCACCACCGAGCTCGCGGCCGACCCGGCGGTGCGCGACCTTCTCGACGCGGTCCACCAGCTGACCGCGGTGAGCACCCAGCTCCAGGAGACGATCATGGACGTCCGGATGCTGCCCATCCGGAACGTCTTCGAGCGATTCCCGCGCCTGGTGCGCGACCTCAGCCGCCAGCAAGGAAAAGAGATCGAGCTGATCCTGCAGGGGGAGGAGACGCGGGTCGACAAGGCGATCATCGACGAGCTCGGCGAGCCCCTCGTCCACATGATCCGCAACAGCGTGGACCACGGGATCGAGAGGCCCGCGGAGCGCCTCGCCCGGGGCAAGGCGGCCACGGGGACCATCCTGCTCTCCGCCGCCCAGGAATCGAACCAGGTGGTGATCACCATCGCGGACGACGGGGCGGGAATCGACGCGGCGGAGGTCCGCCAGAAGGCCCGGGAGCGCGGGATCATGGGCGACGCCGACCACATGACCGACCGCGAGGCCATCCAGCTCATCTTCGCGGAGGGCTTCTCGACCGCGGAGACGGTGACGGAGCTGAGCGGGCGCGGGGTCGGCCTCGACGTGGTCGTGAAGTGCATGGAGCGCCTGAACGGCTTCATCGACGCGGAGACCATGCCGGGGGCGGGCACGCGCTTCACCATGCAGCTCCCCTTGACCCTCGCCATCATCTCCGCCCTCATGGTCGACGTGGGCGGCTACACCTACGCGATCCCCGCCGGCTCGGTGGTGGAGAGCCTGAAGTTCCGGCCGGAGGAGGTCAACCGGATCGGCGGCCGCGAGACCCTGCGCCTCCGCGACCGCATCGTCCCCCTCTTCCGCCTCGCCCAGCTCTTCGGCCACGAGGGGCGGGGGCTCCTCGACCTCTCCTACGCGGTCGTGCTCGGCCGGGGCGAGAAGCGCCTGGGCCTCGCGGTGGACCGGCTCCTCGGCCAGCAGGAGGTGGTGATCAAGGCCCTCGACCCGATCGTCTCCGCGGCCGGGCTCGGCCTCGCGGGGGCCACCATCATGGGGGACGGGCGGGTGGTCCTGATCCTCGACGTGGCCGCGTTCTTCGGCGACCGCCGTCTGCTGGGGGCGCGGCCGGGGGCGGTGGCCTGATGTACGAGGCCTTTTACGGGCTCCGCGACAAGCCCTTCCGCAAGACCCCCGACCCCCGCTACCTCTTCCTCAACGAGAGCTACGAGGAGGCGCTCGAGCGCCTGATCTTCGCGGCCGAGGAGGTGGAGCTGGCGCTCCTGACCGGCGAGGTGGGCTGCGGCAAGACCCTCCTCACCCGCGCCCTCATCGACCGCCTGGGCGAGCGCTACGAGGTCGGGATGATCCTGAACCCGCGCCTCTCGCCCCGCCAGTTCCTGCGCACGGTGGCGAGCGAGCTGGGGGTGGGAGAGCCGGGCTTCCACGCGAGCGACCTGCTCGACCAGATCCACGCCCGGCTCCTGGAGCTGGACGGGCAGGGGCGGGCGGCGCTCCTGGTCGTCGACGAGGCCCACCTCATCCCGGGCAAGGCCACCTTCGAGGAGATCCGCCTGCTCACGAACTTCCAGCTCGACGATCGCAACCTGATCGCGATCGTGCTCGTGGGGCAGCCCGAGCTGCGCGAGCGGCTCCGGCACCGCGCCTACCGGGCCCTCACCCAGCGGATCGGCGCCGAGTTCCACCTGACCCCGCTCACCGCCGACGACGCCATCGCCTACGTCCGCCATCGGCTGAGCGTGGCGGGGGCCACGCGGCCGGTCGTGAGCGAGGCGGCCATCCGGCGCCTGCACGCCGCCGCGGGAGGGATTCCGCGGGTCCTGAACCACCTCGCCACCCAGGCCCTCCTCGAGGGGATGGCCCGGGGAGCGGAAGTGGTGGACGAGGAGGTGGCCGCGGCGGCGACGGCGGACCGGGAGCTGGTCACGGCGTCGGCGGAGCGCTAGGAACATGGGACGCATGGCCGACGCACGGAAGCGCGCGCGCCAGAAGGGGGCGGGAGGGCCGCCCCCTCCCCGGGAGCCGGAAGCGCCCCCGGCCCCGCCCAAGCCCACGTTCACGACGATCCCGCTGCCCGCCCCCCTCCCCTCGCCCCTCGTGGTGACCGACCCCCCCCGCCTCGAGCTGCCGTCCTCGGGCCTGGCCGCCGACATCCTGGCCCGCGATGAAGCACGGCAGGTGGAACCGGCATTTGCCCCTGCGCCCGCCGCTCCCGCCCGGGACCAGGCGGCCGCCCAGAGCCTCTCGTTCTTCGCCGTCCCCGTCCAGGAGCAGCGCGCGGCGGCGGAGGCCATGGAGCACCTCGCCACCTTCAGCCTCGACCGCGAGGAGTACGGGGTCGAGGTGCGGCTGGTCCAGGAGATCCGGCGGGTCAGCGAGATCACGGTCGTCCCCCGGGCCCCCGAGTTCGTCCGCGGGGTCATCAACCTGCGCGGCCGCATCCTCCCCGTGGTCGACCTCAAGAAGAAGCTCGGCCTGGGCGAGGTGGCGATCGGCAAGGCCTCGCGCATCGTGGTGGTGCGCCTCCGCGATCGCCTGCTCGGCCTGCTCGTGGACGGCGCCTCCCAGGTCCTGAAGGTTCCCGTGTCGCGCATCGAGCCGGCCCCCGACGAGGTGCTGAACAAGGGCGGTGACACCATCCGCGGGGTGGCCAAGCTCGAGACCCGTCTCGTCATCCTCCTCGACCTCCCCAAGGTCCTTGCCCATGAGCTGGGGGAGGGAGCTCGATGAAGGGTGGGGGGTCGATGATCAATCGCCTTCCCCACCATAGGAGTCCCTCGATGGCAGCCCCACGGCCCTGGGCCGGCGCGGCCCTGGCTCTCCTCCTGTCGTCGCCGCCCATCGCTGCCGCCGAGGTCGCGGTCCTCAAGAGCTCGGACGTGGCCGCCTGGCGGCCCGCCCTGGAAGCGCTCCGGCGCGGCCTGCCCGGCCACACGGTCACCGAGTACGACCTCCGGGGAGACCGCAACGAGGCCGCCCGCGTGCTCGGCGCCCTCAAGGCCCGGCCGGTCCTCCTGGTGACCTTCGGGCCCCTCGCGGCCGAGGTGGTGCGGGAGAGCGCCCCCGATACGTTCCTCGTGTTCTGCATGGTGCAGGATGCGGCAAAGGCGGGGCTCCTCAACAGCGTCAACGCCTCGGGGGTCGCGTTCTCCACCCCGATCAAGAACCAGCTCGCCGCCTTCCGGATGGTCTACCCGCGCGCGGTCCGCATCGGGGTCATCCACGGGCCCGAAGATTCGGTGGTGAAGCTGGTCCAGGAGGCACAGAAGGTGGCGGGGGTCGTGCGGCTGTCCGTGGTCGCCCGTCCGGTCACCGCGGAGCGGGACGTCCCCCCGGCCCTGCGCTCGCTCCTCAAGGGCGCGGAGGCGATGGACGCCCTCTGGGTGCCCCCCGACCCCATGCTCCTCAGCGAGGCGACCCGGCGCTTCCTGCTCGAGGAGACGCTCAAGGCGGGCAAGCCCGTGCTGAGCTTCTCGCCCGCCCTGGTGAGCGAAGGGGCGCTGGTGAGCAACGGGCCGGACGTCGCCTCGATCGGCGAGCAGGCGGCGGAGCTGATCTCGCGGATACTCGGGGGAGACCGTACCGCCCGGGGCTCCCTGCTCGTGCCGAAGGCGGAGCTGGTCATCAACAAGAAGGTCGCCGACAAGCTCAAGATCGAGATCCCGGCCGACGCCTTGAAGGCGGCGACCCGGGTCTACTAGCAGGGGGTTCGCTCGATGAGCTTCAGCCTGAGGTCGGTCCGCACCAAGTTCATCCTGCTCGTGGCCGGGGTGGCCCTGGTCGTCGCCGGGGTCTCCATCATCTACGACCTCCAGGCGAGCCAGGGCCAGCTCCGCGAGCAGGTCGTCTTGCGGGGGCGCTACATCGCGAGCAACCTCGCCTTCAACAGCAAGTACGGCGTGCTCACCGAGGACAAGCCGCTCCTCACCCAGTTCCTGGAGGGGGCGGCGGGGGCCAGCGGCGCCAAGTCGGACGTCGTGGGGGCGATGATCCGCGACGCCAAGGGCGGGCTCCTGGCCCAGATCGGGAAAGCCATCCGGGACCTGCCCGCGACCCCCGCCTCCGCTCTCGAGGAGCGGGACGCGGTGACCGCCGACGGGGAGCCGGTCATCCTGTTCCGGGCCCCCGTCACCACCGCCATCTCCTCTTCCACCGACATGGCGGCCGAGCTGGGCCTCGCGAGCGCCGGGGAGAAGAAGGCGGAGGCGCAGAAGGGGGGGGTGGAGGTGGCGATCAGCAAGAGCGAGATGAACGCCCAGCAGCGCCGGCGCTTCGTCGAGACCTCGCTCGTGGGCTTCTTCCTCGTGGCCGTGGGGGCCCTGGGTGGCTGGTACGTGATTGGCCTCTGGTTCCGGCCCATCCAGCACATGGTCGACGTCTCCCAGGCCGTGACCAAGGGGGACCTCACCGAGAGCATCACGGTGGGGAGCGAGGACGAGCTCGCGACCCTGGGGAAGAGCCTCAACGACATGGTGGTCAACCTCCGGCGCATGGTGGACAACATCCAGGAAGCCTCGGTGCAGGTGGCCTCCTCGGCGGGGCAGATCTCGGCCAACGCCAAGCTCATCATCCAGGGGGCGCAGGGCCAGGCCCAGGCCGCGGAGGAGACCTCCACCTCGATGGAGCAGATGGCGGCCTCCATCCAGACCGTGGCCGGGAGCTCCCAGGGGCTCGCGAACTACGTGGAGGAGACCTCGAGCTCGATCACCGAGATGGGGGCGTCCATCGAGGAGGTGGCGCGCTCCTCCGCCACCCTGGCCACCACCGTGACCGAGGCCTCGGCCACCATCGAGCAGATGACGGTCTCCATCGACCAGATGGCCAAGGACCTGGAGAGCCTGGCCGAGACTGTGACCACGACCTCGGGGACGGTCGAGGACATGGCGGCCTTCATCACCACCGTGGCCCAGAACGCGGACAAGCTCTCGGCCTCCGCCCTCCGCACGAGCCACACCGTCTCGGAGATGGCGGGGGCGGTGAACGACGTGGCCAAGATCGCCTCCGAGGCCGACCGCATCGCGTCTCGCGCCTCGGAGGACGCGAAGACGGGGGGGGAGGCGGTGGCCCGCACGGTCGACGGGATGAGGGCCATCTCCGACAACATGGAGAACACCGCCCGG
>WNFT01000069.1_pt1 | contig 73363 bp, 65 predicted proteins | sample 5400191 | NCBI WGS metagenome assembly WNFT01 (sample SAMN13153359, study PRJNA577476) | soil metagenome | isolation source: 80 cm saprolite under Madrone tree | place: USA:California | collected 2016-06-14 | reverse complement strand
TCGCGCGGACCCCACTCGGGCGCGTCCTCGAGCCCGACGACGTCGTGGGGGCGCTCCTCTTCCTGGCCTCGCCGGCGGCCGACAGCATCACCGGCCACGTGCTCGCCGTGGACGGTGGATGGCTCGCGGAGTGACGCGACGGTGACGGCCCGCTACGGAACGCTCTTCGACCTCGGCGAGCGCGTGGCCATCGTGACCGGCGGTGGGGGCGCGCTGGGCGGCGCCATCGCCCAGGGGCTGGCCGAGTTCGGTGCACGCGTCGTCCTCGCCGACCTCGACGCGGCGCTGGCGAAGACGGTAGCGTCGGGGATCACCGGGGCCACGGCGGACGTCGTCGACGTGACCGATCCCGTGTCCGCCACGGCGCTCGCCGAGCGCGTGCAGGGCGCGTCCGGCCGCATCGACATCCTCATCAACGCCGCCGGCATCTTCCGGGTGGCGCCGGCGCTCGAGTTGTCGATGGCCGACTGGGACGCAGTGCTCCGCGTGAACCTGACCGGCATCTTTGTCATGACGCGGGCGGTGGCGCCCCACATGCTCGCCCGCGGGCGGGGCAACGTCGTGAACATCACCTCGGTGTCGAGCGTGGTGGCGAACCCGGAGTACGCGGCCTATGCGGCCTCGAAGGGCGGCGCGATGCAGCTGACGCGCGTCCTGGGCGTCGAGTGGTGCCGCCAGGGCATTGCCGTGAACGCCATCGCGCCGGCGTTCACCGAGACACCGCTCACCCGCGGCTATCTCGCGCGCCCGGGCGCTCCCGAGCGCGTGGTGAGCCGGATCCCCATGGGCCGGCTGGCCGAGCCATCCGACATCGTCGGCGCCGCCGTCTTCCTGGCGTCGGACGCGGCCTCGTTCATGGTCGGCCAGACGCTCTTCGTCGATGGAGGCCGCACACTGTGACCGAGCGGCGCCGCGTCCGCTTCATCGACGTGACGTTGCGCGATGCCCACCAGTCGTTGTGGTCCACGCGCATGACGACCGCCATGATGTTGCCGGTGGCGCCGGCGCTCGATCGCGCGGGGTTCGAGGCCATCGATCTCGTGGGTGGCGCCGTCTTCGACGTCTGTGTCCGTTACCTGCGCGAGGACCCCTGGGAGCGCATGCGCATCATGAGCGGCGTCATCACCCGGACGCCGCTCATCGTCATGACGCGAGCGCAGAGCCTCTTCACGTTCGAGTTCTTCCCGGACGACGTCGTCGCGCTGACGGCCCGGCGCATCGCGGCCAATGGCATCCGCTACGTCACCCCGTACGATGCGCTCAACGACATGCGGAACATGGAGGTGCCCGTGCGCGCCTCCCGGGCAGCCGGCCTCTACGTGGACGGCGGCATCGTGTACACGGTGAGCCCTGTCCACACCGACGAGTACTACGCTCGGAAGGCGCGAGAGCTCGTGGCGCTCGGCGTCGATGCGGTGTTCCTCAAGGACCCGAGCGGCCTGCTGACGCCCGAGCGAACGCGCACGCTCATCCCGGCCTTGCGCGCGGCGGTCGGTGCCGTTCCGTTACAGCTCCACTCGCACTGCCTCACCGGCCTGGCTCCGCTGTGCGCTCTGGAGGCGATCGAGCTCGGGGTGGACGCCGTGCACACGGCGACGTCGCCGCTGGCGCACGGCGCGTCGCACCCACCGACGGAGTGGCTGGCGCGCAACGCGCAGCGGATGGGACACGACATCGACCTCGACGTCGCCGCGCTTGCTCCGGTCGCCGATTACTTCCGCTACGTGGCCGCGCGCGAGGCCAAGCCCCTCGGCGAAGTGGCCGAGTACGACCTGTTCCACTACGAGCACCAGGTGCCCGGCGGCATGATCTCGAACCTCCGGAGTCAGCTACGGGATCTCGGGCTCGAGCATCGGCTCGAGGAGATCCTCGAGGAGGCGGCCCAGGTCCGCCGCGACCTCGGGTATCCGATCATCGTGAGCCCGTTCGCCCAGTTCGTCGTGACCCAGGCCGTGCTCAACGTGGTCGGCGGCGAGCGCTACGCGACGGTGCCCGACGAGGTGCGCAAGTACGTGCTCGGTTACTACGGCAAGCTGGCCGCGCCGGTCGAGCCCAAGATCCTCGATCGCGTCGCCGGCCGTGACCAGCCGGTCTCCGCGCGGCCGGGCGAGCTGCTCCCGCCCGGCGTGGAACGCGCGCGCCGCGAGCTGGGCCCGTTCGCGTCGGACGACGACCTGCTGCTGGCGATCTTCTACACCCCGGACCAGTACGCGGCGCTGCTCGACGCCCGTCCCATCCGGACCGACTATCCCGTGGCCCTGACGCCCCTGGTCACGCTCGTGAAGGAGCTGGCGGCGCGCCCGAGCGTGCGGTCGGTGTGGCTCGTCAAGCAGACTCTGAGCTAGATGGCGACGGTGGAATTCGACGCCGGTGCTCGCCGGCAGGCGATCACGCTGCCGGATGGCGCCACCGTGCTCGAGTACGTGGAGCAGCCGGCCACGGGCGAGGCGGGCGCGCTCGTGGATCGTGCGCTCGACGCTCCACTCGGCCTGCCGCCGCTTCGAGAGCTCGCGGCCACGCTCCCGCGCGGCGGTCGGCGCGTCGTCATCGCGTTCGACGACCCCAACCGCCCGCTCGTCACGATCCGCGCCGTGCTGCCCGCGATCCTGGGGCGCCTGAATGCCGCCGGAGTCGGTGACGAGGACATCACGCTCGTCAGCGCGAACGGCATGCACCCCAAGTTCAGTCGCGAGGCCTTCGCCGCCTATCTCGGCCCGGACGTGCTCGAGCGATTCGGCGGTCGTGTCCGGAATCACGACTGCGAGGACGTGGACGACCTCGTGGACCTCGGAGCCACGGAGTTCGGGGACGTGGTCCAGGTGAATCGTCACGCGGTCGAGAGCGATCTGCTGATCTACGTCGGCAACGTGGCCGTGAACATCTGGGGTGGATACTCGGGAACGGGCAGTGTGGTCGGCCTGGCCGGCGTTCGCGGCTTCGCCGGTCATCACGGCCGTCACGGCATCGGCCACCCCGCCTCCTGTCACGGCGATCCACACGCGATGCTCTACCAGCGACGCAAGTGCGCCGTCGCCGCGGTCATCGATCGGGCCCGGCCGCGGCCCGTCCTCTACGTGGAGGCGATGACCGATGGCCGTGGCGTCGTCGACGTCTTCGCCGGAACCTCCGACCGCATCCGCGGCGCCGCCTGGCCCGAGGCCGACCGCCGTTTCGTGCGGCCCGCACCACCCGCCGACGTCGTCATCGTCGGCTTGGCGCCGGCGTTCCTCTACGGCCCGGCGCACAACCCGCTCATCACGCTCACCGGCGTGTGCTTTCCTCTGAGACTCTGGCGTGGTCAGCCGCTCCTCCGTCCAGGCGGCGTCGTCATCGGCGTGACCGACAGCCTCGGCGTCGTCGACGCGGCGACGCATCCCGGTTACGAGGAAGCGATCGCCGAATTCGGTGTGGCTCGATCGTTCGAGACCGTCGCCAAGGCGGGGCCCCGCATCGGTGGCGAGGCCGCGCTGGTGGCGCGGTACCGCGCCGGGAGCGCGTATCATCCGTGGCACCCGTTCTGGCTCTTTGCCGAGGACGAGTACGGCATGACGCGGGCGGGCGCCATCATCATGGCAGGAGCGAGACCAGGGATGCTGTGGCAGCAACTCGGCTGCGTGGTGGCGGCCACACCGAGCGACGCGCTGGCTCAGGCGCGCGGCCTCGTCGGCGCCGAAGCTCGGATCGTGGCGCTGCCCACGTACTGGTCGAAGCCGCGCATCGCCTTCCAGGTGGGCTGACGTCGCAGTGAATGGGACCGGGGACAGAAAGGACGCGCGCATGACGTCGATGACACGGTGGACGGTCGCCCTGCTGATGGTCCTGATGGTGCTCGCGCTGCCCGTTGTCGCGAGCGCCCAGAAGATGACGACGCTGCGGGTGGGCGACCAGATCGGGTCGGAGCTCGACTATGGCCCGTACTGGATCGCCGTCGAGAAGGGGTACTTCAAGGAAGAGGGCATCACCACGGTGCGCAAGACCTATCCGAACGGCCCGGCCACCTTGCTCGACTACAACAAAGGTGAGCTGGACGCGGTGATGGCAGGACTCGGGCCGTTCCTGCAGGCGGCGTCCCAGGGCTCGGACTACGTGATCGTCAGCTCGATCACCAAGGGCAACGCGCCGCTGGTGGCGCGTCCCGAGATCAAGGCGGCGAAGGACCTGAACGGCAAGCGTGTCGGCACACCCGGGCTCGGGACGATCCACGACACGATGCTGACGCTCTACGAACGCGAGCACGGCATCAAGGTCGAGCACGTCTCCGCCAAGATCACCGACCTCGTCGCCATGCTGGAGAAGGGCGAGGTGCAGGGCGTCCTGTGCTGGGAGACGGTGGCGGCCACCACGGTGCGCGCCGTGAAGGGCGCGCACTATCTGGCTCCGCTGCCGGTCATCCCGGGCGCCGAGAGCCTCGAGGTGATCATCAGCCGCAAGATCGCCCAGGGGCAGCCCGAGGTGGCGCTCGGATTCACGCGCGCGCTCCTCAAGGGGATGCGCTACATCGACAAGCACGAGGACGCGGCCCTCGCCATCATCGCGAAGGCCATGAACGTCCCGGACGCCATCGAGGTCGCGCGGCTGGCCAAGACCCAGGTGAAGGTCACCGACCCGTACATGGAGCCGAAGAGCTCGCAGATCATCTACCAGGCGCTGCTCGAGACGAAGAAGATCACCACCGAGCGCGTGAAGAGCTACGACGATTTCACGCAGCGCTTCGTGGACTACTCCTTCCTCAAGAAGGCCGAGGAGTCGCTCAAGGGATGGGAGCCGAAGAAGTAGCCGACGTCCTCGGGGTCGCCACGGCCGCGCCGGTTCCTCGCGAGGCCGGCCGGCGTCGCTCGTTGCGCGTGCTGCTGCACAACGCGGTGGCGGCGCTGGCCGTCCTTGCCGCCTGGCAGACGGCGACCTTCATCGTGCACTCCGTGTTCTTCCCGAGCCCGTGGCAGGTGGCGCGCGCCTTCGTCGACCTCGCGCTGAACGGTGACGTCGCCGGCCACACGCTGCTCACGCACATGGCGTGGAGCATGGCGCGGCTGGCCGCGGGCTTCCTCATGGGCGTGGTGCTCGGCGTGCCGCTCGGTCTGCTCATGGGCCTCTACCGCCCGCTCTATGCCGGCACGCGCGCGGCGCTGGAGCCGTTCCGCTTCATCCCTCCCATCGCCTGGATCCCGCTCACCATCGTGCTGCTCTCCGGCTTCCCGCGGTACGTGTTCCTCATCTGGCTCGGCGCATTCTTCCCGATCTTCGTGGCCACGCTGGTCGGCGTGCCGCGGGTGGAGCCCATCCACAAGAACGTGGCCAAGGTCCACGGCGCGGGCCGCTGGTACGTCTTGCGCAAGGTCGTGGTGCCCTCCGTGCTGCCCGACATCCTCGGCGGCATGCGGGTGGGGATGGGGACCGCGTGGATGACGATCGTGGCCGCCGAGATGAGCGGCGGGGAGACGACGGGCCTCGGCCGCATGATGGTGAACTACGCCGAGCTGATCCGCATTCCCGAGATCGTCGTCGGCATGATCTTGATCGGCGTGCTCGGCTTCGCCATGAACGAGGTCCTGCTGCGCATCGAGCGGCGCCTCTTCCGCTGGCGGTGGGAGGTCACGCTGTGAGGGCCGGCGGCGAGAAGGTCGTCGTCGACGTCACCCAGCGGTTCGGTGACCTCGTCGTTCTCGATCACCTTCGCTTCAGCATCGCCGCCAACGAGTTCGTGTGCGTCCTGGGCAAGAGCGGCTGTGGCAAGACGACGGTGGCGAATCTCCTGGCGGGGCTCCTCCCGTGCTCCGAGGGCACCGTCACCATCGACGGCGTCCCCACCGACCCCCGCCGCCACGAGCTGGCCTTCGTCTTCCAGGAGCCGTCGCTCTGGCCGTGGCGGACCGTCCGCGACAACATCCGCATCGGGCTCGAGATCAAGCGCGTGCCCACGCCCGAGCTCGAGCGGCGCGTCGCCGAGATGATCGAGCTGGTCGGGCTGCGTGGCTTCGAGGCCTACTATCCCTACCAGATCTCGGGCGGCATGAAGCAGCGCGTGGCCATCGCCCGCGCCTTCGCCGTCGACGCCGACCTGATCTTGATGGACGAGCCGTTCGCCGCGCTGGACGAGCAGACCCGGCACGGGATGCAGGCCGAGGTGCTTCGCATCTGGGAGCGGAAGAAGACCACCGTCGTCTTCGTCACCCACAACCTGGAAGAGGCCATCTATCTCGCCGAGCGGATCATCGTCCTCACGGAGAAGCCTGCGCGCATCAAGGCGAGCCTCGACGTCGAGCTGCCGCGGCCCCGCGACTACGCGCATCCCGGGTTCATCGCGCTGCGCAAGCGGCTGGGTGAGCTGATGGGCTCGGCGTGGTGAGGAGCGAGGTCGGCGTCGTCGACGTGACGCTGCGCGACGGCCATCAGTCGCTGTGGGCGACGCGCATGCCGACCTCCATGATGCTGCCGATCGCCGAGCACATGGACACCATGGGCTTTCACGCCATCGACCTGATGGCGGCGGTAACGTTCGACGTCTGCGTCCGCTACCTCCGTGAAGACCCGTGGCAGCGGATTCGCCTCATGGCCGCGCGCGTCCGGCGCACGCCGCTCAACGGCTGGGTCCGCAGCAAGAGCCTGATCAGCTTCGACCTGGTTGCCGACGACGTGATCGAGTTGTGGGTGCAGCGCCTCGCCGCCAACGGGCTGCGCCGCGTCACCTGCTTCGACGCGCTCTTCGACCTCGACAACCTGGCGCCGTCCATCCGCGCCGGCAAAGCCGCGGGCCTCTACACGGTCGGCGCGCTCGTCTTCTCGCTGAGCCCCGTGCATACGGACGAGCTCTTCGCCGACAAGACGCGCGGCCTGGTGGCGCTCGGGGTCGACGCGATCTTGCTGAAGGATTCGGCCGGACTCCTCACTCCCGAGCGTGTGAAGACCCTGCTGCCCGCCATGCAGGCGGCGCTCGGCGGCCGCCCGCTCGAGATCCACTCCCACTGCACGACCGGGCTGGCTCCGATCGTGTACGCAGAGGCGCTCAAGCTCGGCGTGGACGCGGTGCACACGGCGATCTCGCCACTCGCCAACGGCCCATCGTTGCCGCCGACCGAGCGGATCGTCGACTTCGCGCGACGTCTCGACCGCCGCGTGACCGTCGACGCCGAGGGATTGGCCACGATGGCGGCCTACTTCCGCGAGGCTGCGCGCGCGGCCGGGAAGCCGCTCGGCCGCGCCGTCGAGTACGACCCGTTCCACTATCGCCACCAGGTCCCGGGCGGCATGATGACGAACCTGCGCGCTCAGCTTGCGGCGGCCGGGCTGGAGGCCCGCCTCGACGAGATCCTGGAGGAGATCGCCCGCGTGCGCGAGGAGCTGGGCTGGCTCAACATGGTCACGCCGACGTCGCAGCTCGTGGCCACGCAGGCCGTGCTCAACGTGGTGCAGGGCGAGCGGTATCGCACGATTCCCACCGAGGTGGTCAAGTACGCGCTCGGTCACTACGGCGCGCCGCTGGCGCCCGTCGCGCCTGACGTGATGGACCGGATCATGAGCATGACGGAAGCGCGCCGTCTCGCGGCGCGCGCGCCGCTGCCGCCCATGGTGGAGCGTGTTCGCGCTCGGCTCGGAGCGGGCGTGTCCGACGACGAGCTGCTGCTGCGCATCATGTTTCCCGAGGAGCACGTCGAGGCGATGCTGGCGCGCGCGCGAATGGAAGCGGCGTGACACCAGGGGAGACCCCCGCGATGGAGCTCGAGGGACAGATCGCGCTGGTGACGGGCGCCGCGCAGGGCATCGGCGAGGCCATCGCCCTGGCGCTGGCCAGCGCCGGCGCCGACGTGGTGATCAACGACGTCAACGAGGAGCGCGCCAAAACGACCGCGGTGCGCGTGCGCGAGCTCGGCCGGCGGGCGTTGCCGTGGGTGGCCGACGTCTCGCGCGGTGAGGCCGTGGCGGCGATGATGGCCGCCACTGTCCGGGACTTCGGTCGCCTCGACATCCTCGTCAACAACGCCGGCATCGGCCAGCGGATGATGGCCGAGGACATCTCGGAGGCGGACTGGCGCCGCGTGATCGACGTGAACCTGACCGGCGTGTTCCTGTGCTCGCGCGCGGCGATCCAGCTGATGAAGCCACGCCGGCGCGGCCACATCGTGAACGTCGCCTCGATCGCCGGCAAGCGCATCAGCATCCACGGCGCCGCCCACTACACGGCGGCCAAGGCGGGCGTCATCGCGCTCACGCGTCACCTCGCCTACGAGCTCGGGCCCCACGGCATTCGGGTGAACGCGATCTGTCCGGGAGAGACGGCGACGCCCCTCATCGAGCAGATCGGCGATCCGGTCGTGCTGGAGTCGACCCGACGGCTCATCCCTCTCGGCCGCTCCGCGACCCCGAAGGATCAGGCCGACGCGGTGCTGATGCTCCTCTCGGATCGCGCGCGCTACGTCACCGGGGTCGCGCTCGACGTGGACGGCGGGATGCTGCTCGGCTGGATGGACAACGAGACCTACGAGCAGCGTCGCCGCCGCGATCCCCGGGCCGACGCGACGAGCTGACCGTCAGGCCGGCGTCGACTCGAAGAGCTGCTGCCGCAGCCAGCGCTTGACCTCGGCCGCGAGGTGGACCATGGCCGGCTGCGTCATGTCACGCGGACGGGCGGAGTCGACGGTCTTGATCTCCTCGATGTGTCCGGGGCGAGGCGTCATGATCGCCACGCGGTCGGAGAGCTTGATCGCCTCGTCGATGCTGTGCGTGACGAAGATCACGGTCTTCCGCTCGCGCTGCCAGATCTTGAGCAGCTCGTCCTGCATGAACTCGCGCGTCTGGATGTCGAGCGACGCGAACGGCTCGTCCATGAGGAGGATGGACGGGTTCACGGCCAGCGCGCGAGCGATGCTCACGCGCTGGCGCATGCCGCCCGACAGCTCGCGCGGGTACCGCTTCTCGAACCCGCGCAGCCCCACCAGCCCAATATAATGGTCGGTCACGTCACGCCGCTCCGGCTCGGGCAGCCGCTTTCGCTTGAGGCCGTAGGCGACGTTCTGGGCCACCGTGTACCAGGGGAACAACGCGTACTCCTGGAAGACGACCGCGCGCTCCCACCCCGGCTCCCTGATCGTCTGTCCCCCGACCAGGAGCTCGCCGCGCGTCGGCATCTCGAAGCCGGCGAGGAGATTCAGCAGTGTCGTCTTGCCGCACCCGCTTGGCCCGACGATCGAGAAGAACTCGTTGTCCTCGACCTGAAAGCTGACCCCGTGGAGCGCGAGGAGGGGCTCGCCCTTGATCGAGACGTGGACCTTGCTCACGTTGCGGACGACGACCTGGGCCATCGCGCTACCTCCGGTACCAGGGCATGGCGATCGCCGCGATCTGGCGCATGAGGAAGTCGAGGATCAGTCCCAGGATGCCGATGAGGACCATGCCGAGCAGGATGTAGTCGCTGCGGAAGAGCGTCCGGGCGTTGTTGATCATGAAGCCGAGCCCGGTGGGCGCAGCCACCAGCTCACCGGCCACCAGCGCCATCCACCCGATGCCGAGCCCCACGCGCAGTCCCGTGAAAATGTTCGGGAGCGACGCGGGCAGCACGACGGTGAGGAAGAGATCGCGCCGGCGCGCCCCCAGGCTCAGGCCGGCGCGCACGAGATACGTGTCGACGTCGCGGGCGCCGGCCATCGCGTTGAGCACGATGGGGAAGAACGCGGCCAGGAAGATGATGTACTCGTTCTGCGTGTCGCCGATTCCGAACCAGAGAATGCTGAGCGGAATCCACGCGAGCGGCGGAATCGGGCGGATGAACTCCAGCAGGGGATCGACCGACGCGCGGAATCCCGCCGACCAGCCCATGGCGAGACCGAGTGGCACGCCGAGGATCGCGCCCACGCCGACCGCGACCAGCACACGGCGCAGGCTGTCCATGACGTGAGTGAGCAGCGCGCCGCGCGCGATCAGCTCCTGTGCGGCCGAGAACACCGCGGTGGGCGGCGGCAGCATGACGTCGAGCTGGGGATTGATGCGCGTGCCCAGCGTGCTCACCGCCTGCCACACGACCAGGAAGAGCGCGAGCAGCCAGAGGTGTAGCAGTCGGCGGGCGAGGCGCCGCCACGCGGGTGGGGGCGGCGGGATCAGCGTCCCGGCCAGGGCCGCGTGATCGGCCGCCGCCCGCGAGGGCGCCGTCAAGTCGCCCGGCGCCCCGCTGGCGATGTGGCTCACGCCGGCCTCATGGCCGATACGTCTTTCCCATGAACGTCCATGGCTTCCGGAGCTCCCCCGGCTCCGGGAACGGCGCAGGGCCCTTGAGGAGATCGGCCGCGTACGGCTTGTACGGCAGGTTGCCGACCCCGCCCCAGTCCTTGGGCAGGAACGGCGGACGCTCGGGCGCGTTCCACCCGAGCCGATCGAAGGTCGCCTTCATGTACGACGTCCGTCGCACGTCCTGCCAGTTGGCGACGGTGACCTCGCGCTTGGCCGCCCCGGTCTCGTGCGCCCACTTGCTGATGCGGCCCTCCTCCTTGGGCCACACGCCGTTGGCGTCGTCGAACGGGTAGTAGACGGTCGGCTTCGGCCAGAAGAAGTAGAGGTCCGACATCCGCTTGATGAGCGCCTTGTTCACGCTCGCGTACTGAGGAAGCGCGAACAGCTCGCTCATCGCCTTCTCGGTGTTCGCCTTGCCCCACAGGATGGCTTCGACGAACGCGTCGGTCAGCGCCTGTGCCACGTCCGGCGCGTTCTCCTCGACCTCACGCCGCGTGTAGTAGTAGCCGCTGTAGAGGTAGTAGGGGTTCAAGGATTCGAGTCGCCGACTCGTCTTGAGGACCTCGACGGAGTTGGAGGCGTGCGGTTCCCAGATGGTCGTCACGTCGAGGCCCTTGGGCATCGCGGCCAGCTCGCCCGGCGGCAGGCTGCGCAGCGTGAAGTCCTGATTCTCCTTGAGGCCGAGGTGGTGCGAGGCCGCGATGAAGCCGAAGTGGTTCGTGGAGCCCGTGGTCGTCCCGACGACGGCCGGACGCTTGAGGATCTTCTGATCCTTGAGATCGGAGAGGCTCTTGAGCGGCGAGTCGAGCGGGACGAGCGCCTCGTGAGTGATCCCCGGCGTGTGAGTGGCCAGCGCTCGCGTCGGCACGTTGTTGGCGAGCAGCGCCAGCACGCCGAGGGCGCCCGTGTTGGCGACCTGGGTGCGGCCGGGAATGAACGCCTCGTTCGAGAAGCCGGCAGCGACGAAGGTCTGCCACTTCATCTCGAGGCCGCGCTTCTCGAGGAGCTTCTCGTTCATGAGGATGCTGCCGAGTAGCTCCTCGCCGGACCACATCACGATGAAGCCGGCGTTGAGCGGCCACCAGCCCTTGCCCTGCAGCCACTGCCTGGACTTGGCCGAGATCTGCTCGTAGGGCAGCGGCCAGCCCCACTCGGTGAATTGCGCCTGGGCGACGGCGGGCCTGGCCTGGCCGAGCCCACCCGCGAGGAGACTTCCGGTAGCGACGGCGGTGTATCCGAGGAAGCGGCGGCGATCCACGCGATCCATGGCGTCTCCTCTTCTCAGCGCGAGTTCACTTCACGAGCTCACTTCATGAGGCGAAAGTCGGCGATGGCCACACCACGTCCCTCGTCCCCCACCATCACGGGATTCAGATCCAGCGATTCCAGCTCGAGCTCGGCCGCCAGGCGGGAGACGCGGTGCAGGACGTCGGCGAGCGCGTTCACGTCGTGCGGTTTCTGGCCGCGGGCGCCCCGGAGCAGCGGCGACCACCGGGCGCCGAGGATGGCCGCGCGCGCTTCCTCGCGGTCGAGCGGGGCCAGGCGGAGCGTCACCTCGCGTAGCACCTCGACGTAGATCCCGCCCAGGCCGACGACCACCACGGGGCCGAAGGTCGGGTCGCGCCGGGCGCCGACGAACGCCTCGAGGCCACGCACCATCGGTTGCAGCAGCACGCCCTCGCCGGCGTGTCGCTCGACGAGCCCGGCCAGCCGCTCGAACGCCGCCACCAACATTGCCTCGCCGGCGATGTCGAGCACGACACCGCCCACGTCGCTCTTGTGCAGCAGCGCTCCCCCGCCGATGGCTTTGAGTACGAGCGGATAGCCGAAGGCGTGGGCGGCAGCTCGCGCCTCGTCGGCCGTCGTCGCGAGCCGCCACGGCACGAGCGGCAGGCCGTATCGCTCGAGCAGCGCGGCTTGCGAGCGATACCCATCGGGCACGGTCGTCCCCACCGGACCGGACGGTGTCGCGTCAGGCTCGACGTCCTTGAGCGAGCGGCGGATCTTCGTCCACCAGGCCGCGTGGGCGACCGCGTCCACGCAGCGCACGGGGTCGGAAAACGCGGGCACGCCGCCGGCCTGGAGCTTGTCGGTCACGCGCTCGGGCATGCCGATCCACGCGACCGCGAACGGCTTCGGCTGGCGCGCGCGCAGCTCGACGAGCGCGTCGGCCAGCTCGTCGGCCGCTCGCCAGATCAGGTTCACGCTCAGCAGGCCGGCGTCGAACTCCGGAGAGACGAGGGCGTCTTCGAGGCAGTCGACCATGAGCCGCGGCCGGAACACGACGTTCGCCGTCATGTCGACGGGATTGCCGAAGGCGGCGTACGACGGCAGCCGGGTCGCGAGTCGCGCGCGCAGCGCCTCGTCGGCGGGCGGGACGCGGAGCCCTCGATCGTCGCAGACGTCGGCCATGAGCACGCCGGTGCCGCCGGAGTGGCTCAAGAGCGCGAGACGATCGCCCATCTCGCCGGGCAGCGCGGAGAAGAGCTTGAGCGCGTCGATGAGGCCCTCGATCGAGCCGACGCGGACGGCGCCGTACCTGGTCATGACGGCGCCGTAGACTTCGTCGGCGCCCACCAGGGCTCCCGTATGCGAGCGAGCTGCCTGCTGGCCGACGGCCGAGCGCCCGACCTTCAGGAGCACGACCGGCTTGCCGGCCGCCAGCGCCCGTCCCAGCGCCGTGGCCAGCTTGCGGCCGTCGCGCACGCCTTCGACGTACCCGGCGATGACTCGCGTTCCCGGATCGTCGACGAAGTAGTCGCAGAAATCCGCGAAGTCGAGGTCGGCCTCGTTGCCCGTGCTGATGAAGTGGCCGACCTTCACGCCGGCGGCACGGCCCAGGGCGACCACGGCAGTGCCGAGGGCGCCACTCTGGGTGACGAAGGCGATCGGACCCGGCTCCATCGTCTGGTCGAAGGCCTGGCTGATCGTGGGCACGGCCGCGTTCCAGAGATTCACGCTACCCACCGAGTTCGGCCCGCAAATCCGGATGTTCCGCTCGTGAGCCACGCGGCGTAGCTCGGCCTGGCGCGCGGCTCCCTCGGCGCCGACCTCGGCGTAACCCGAGGTCAGCACGAGCGCCACGCCGACCTTGCCCGGCTCGCACTCCGCGAGCGCGCTCACGACGCGCTCCACGGGCACCGAGACGACGAGGACATCGACGGTTCCCGGAACCGCGACGACCGAGGGGTAGCACGGCAGGCCGTCGATCTCGGTCGAGCCGGGATTGACCGGGAAGATCCGGCCCGCGTAGCCGTACTTGCGAAGGAAGTAGAGCGGCAGCGCGCCGACCTTCGTACGGTCACTGGAGGCCCCGAGGATGGCGATCGTCTTCGGCGCCACCAGCCGCTCGATGGCCGCGCGAGTCGCCGACGGTGAGGACACGGCGCTCACGCGTCTCCCCCGAGCACCACGGTGGCATGGCCGGAGAACACGCCGCCGAAGGCGTGAGCGACACCGTGGTGAGCGGCCTCGACCTGGCGCGCGCCGCACTCGCCGCGGAGCTGGCGCACAGTCTCGACGAGCAGGAAGATGCCGAACATCCCGGGATGGCAGTACGCGAGCCCGCCGCCGGACGTGTTCACGGGCAGCTTGCTTCCCGGTCCCGTTCCTGCCTCGATCAGTCGGCCACCGTCCCCCTTGGCGCAGAAGCCGAGGTCTTCGAGGCCGACGATCGTGTTGATGGTGAACGCGTCGTAGACCTGGACGACGTCCATGTCGCGTGGTCCGAGCCCCGCCGTCTCCCAGGCGTCGGCGGACGAGGCGGTCGCCGCCGTCGTGGTGAAGTCGCGCATGGCGGCGATGTGGCGGTGGGTATGGCTCTCGCCCGTACCCAGCACGCGCACTGGCTTCTTCGGCAGGCGCCGCGCACGATCCGCGGTCGTGACGACGACGGCGCCACCTCCGTTGCTCACCAGACAGCAGTCGAGCCGCCGCAGCGGATCGCTCACCAGCGGCGAGGCGATGACGTCCTCGACCGTGATGGGCTCCGGCTTCAGCGCGCCCGGATTGAGTGCCGCCCACTGGCGCGCGGTCACCGCCACCTGGGCGAGTTGCTCGCGCGTCGTCCCGTGCTCGTACATGTGGCGCTGGGCGACGAGCGCGTAGCTGGAGATCGGGAACAGCGGGCCGTAGGGCCGCTCGTACGGCAGCGCGTCGGAGCCGGTCACGAGGCGTCCCGTGTCCGAGCGCTGGGTGCTCGCATAGGCGATCACCGCCACCTCGCAGGCGCCCGCCTGGATCGCGCGCAGCGCGTGGCCCACGTGGGCCACGACCGAGGCGCCGCCCATGTTGGTGGAGTCGCTCACGCGCGGCTGCACGCCGAGATATTCGGCCAGCGTCAGCGACGGCATCCAGAAGTACGGCGAGATCGCGAACACGCCGTCGACGTCGGTGACGCCGAGCCCGGCGTCGGCGAGAGCACGATGGACGGCCACCGCCATGATGTCGACCGCGCTGAGGTCGGTCTTCCAGTTCACTTCCGCCTCGCCCACACCCGCGATCACGACGCCTGTCGACGTCACGACGTGCCCCCCGTCGCGGGGCGGAAGAGCGGCACGTGGACGTCGTCACCCAGGTCGTCGAAGAGGACGCTGACCGGCATCCCGATGTGCACCGAGGCGGCGTCGCAGTCGACGACGTTGGCCATCACGCGCGGGCCCTCGATGAGCTCGATCATCGCCACCACGTACGGCACCCGCGCGGCGAAGAACGGCTCGGGCGACTGGCGGACGATCGTGAAGGTGTACACGTGGCCACGGCCGGCGGTGGCGAGCCACTCGAGGGCGTCACTGCCGCAGTGGGGACAGTGCGTGCGCGGATACCAGAAGAGTCGCTGGCACGCCGTGCATCGAGGCAGCCTCAGCACTCCGTCCGCGCCCGAGCGCCAGTACGGGCGACCAGGCCCGCGAACGTCGGGCGCGGGACGCGTGCTCACTTCTTCACCACCATCACCGAGCGAATACCGGGACGGCTGGCCAGCTCCTTCACGAGCGTCACCAGTGGCGTGCGTCCGATCGGATAGTCGGTGCGGATCGGGCCGGCGTCCCTGAGCTTCTGGCAGTGCTCGGGGTTGTAGAAGACCGACGTCAGCAGGTCGTCGTCCGAGTCGAATGGTCCGCGCTCGCGCCGCACGCGGGGCAGCGCCGGCGGGAGGAGCTCGCCGGGTCGCACCGTCACCGGGGCGTGGCTGCCGGGGATGCGATCGAGGACGAGGGGGTCGATCGGAGCCGCCGGGCGGCCATAGTGTCCGAGCACGTAGCGCCGGATCTCGTCCGGGATGATCGCGTAGCGGTCTCCGTGGAGCACGTTGAGTACCGCCTGGGTCATGACGTACTGGGAGAACGGGCTCACCATCACGAGATAGCCCAGCTCTTTCCTCACCCGCGCCGTCTCCTCGAGGATCTCGTCCAGTCGGTGCTCGAGACGCACCTCGCGGAGCTGCGACATCATGTTCGAGATCATGCCTCCGGGGATCTGATGCTCGTAATAGAACGGATCGTACTCGGCGATCTCCCCGAGTGGCTTACCCTCGCGGGCCGCCACGTAGCGGAAGTGCTCGGCCACGTCGGGCAGGCGATCGATGTTGACCGGCACGTCGAAGCCGAGACGCCTTGCATGGCGCACGGTCCACTCGGTCGGCGGCTCGGAGGCGCCGTGGGCGAGCGCCGACGTCGCCGTGTGGACCGTGTCGACGCCGGCCTCGATGCCCTCCAGCACCGAGAGCGGCCCGAGGCCGGTGGTGCAGTGGGTGACCAGGTGCACGGGCACGGGCCCGCAGGCCGCCTTGAGCGCGGGGATGATCGTCTTCACGCGATCCGGGGTCAGCAGCCCGCTGGCGTCCTTGAGGACGATCGCGTCGCCGCCCAGGCGAATCGCCTCGCGCGCCTTCTCGGCAAAATACTCGTCCGTGTGGATCGGGCTCAGCGAGTAGACGAGCCACACGAGCACGTAGAGCCCGGCGCCGCGCGCCGCCCGGATCGCCACCTCGATGTTGCGCATGTCGTTGATCGCGTCGTAGGTGGTGACGTACTTCATCCCGTTGGCGGCGAAGCGCTGCATGGTCAGCTCGACGACGTCGTCCGGAAACAGCTCGAACGTGAACACGCTCTGCCCGCGCTCGAGGCCCATGAGCGGCGTCCGGGTGACGACGCGGCTGACGATGCGCATCCGCTCCCACGGGTCCTCGCGGAGGAAGCGCACGCAGACGTCGAACACGGCGCCGCCGACGAGCTCGATGCACTCGAAGCCGGCCTCGTCCAGGATGCCGGCCACCGGTAGCATCTGGGCCGTCGTCATGCGCGTCGCCCACAGACACTGGTGCGCGTCGCGCAACGTGGTGTCGATCACGTTCACCTTACTCACGCGGCCCTCCCGACGCCTGCCGGTCCTCCTCGACCCAGCGCGTGTGAACGCGGCCGGCGACGAAGTCAGGATGCTCGAGCACGCGGCGATGGAACGCGATGGTGGTGGGGACGCCCTGCACGTCGAAGTCGGCCAGGGCGCGGCGCATGCGAGCGATGGCGGCGGGCCGATCGCCGTCAGCCACGACGACCTTGGCCAGCAGCGAGTCGTAGAACGGCGTCACCGTCGTCCCGGCCGCGACGTGCGTGTCGATCCTGATGCCCTCGCCGAGCGGCGGCCGCCATCGCGTGATCAGGCCCGGACCGGGGCGGAAGTCGAGCGCGGGGTCTTCGGCGTTGATCCGGCACTCGATGGCATGACCCCGCATGACGACGTCGGCCTGGCCGAAGCCGAGCGGCTTGCCGGCGGCGATGCGGAGCTGGGTGGTGACGAGATCGATGCCGGTCAGCATCTCCGTCACGGGGTGCTCGACCTGGATGCGTGTGTTCATCTCGATGAAGTAGAAGCGACCGCTGGCCGGCTCGAGGACGAACTCGACGGTGCCGGCGTTGCGATACCCGATCTGGCGCACGAGCGCGAGGGCGGCGTCGCCCATGCTCGCGCGAAGGGCCGGCGTCACCGCGGGCGAGGGAGCTTCCTCGAGCAGCTTCTGGTGGCGCCGCTGGAGCGAGCAATCGCGCTCACCCAGATGGACTGCGGCGCCTTCAGCGTCGGCCAGGACCTGGATCTCCACGTGGCGCACACGCTCGAGGAAGCGTTCGGCGTAGAGCGTGGGATCGCCGAACGCGGCGCCTGCCTCGGCCTGCGCGCCGACGAATGCGTCGGCGAGCGCTGACTCCGTACGCACGACGCGCATGCCGCGGCCACCGCCACCGGCCGCCGCCTTGAGGAGGAGCGGATAGCCGATGCGACGGCCGACGCCGGCCGTCTCGGCCAGTGTCGCGATCGGGCCTTCGGAGCCGGGCACGACCGGTACCCCGATCTTCGCCGCCAGTTCGCGGGCCCGCACCTTGTCGCCCATGGCCTGGATGGCCGACGGCGGGGGCCCGACGAAGCAGAGGCCGTGCTCCTCGCACTTCTCGGCGAAGCCGGCGTTCTCGGCCAGAAAGCCGTAGCCGGGATGGACGGCATCGCAGCCCGAGCCGAGGGCGGTCGTCACCAGGGCCGGGATGTTGAGATAACTCCCCACCGCCGGGGGCGGGCCGATGCAGATCGCGCGGTCGGCCAGGCGCGTATGCGCGGCCTCGCGATCGGCGGTCGAGAACACCGCCACCGTCTCCAGGCCCAGCTGACGGCAGGCCCGGATGACACGAACCGCGATCTCGCCGCGGTTGGCGACGAGGACACGCTTCACGGAGCTGGCTCGATCACCAGGAGTGTCGATCCGAACTCGACCAGCGTGGCGTTCTCGACGCAGATCTCGGCCACCCGGCCACGACATCCAGCCTTGATGGAGTTCATCAGCTTCATGACCTCCAGGATGCAGACCGTGTCGTCCTCGTCGACGATGCTGCCGACCTCGACGAACGGCGGCGCTCCCGGCGCGGGCGCTCGATAGAACGTCCCGACCATCGGCGCCTTGATCTCGACGCCGTGTGCGCGCGGCGTGGACGCGCTTGGCGACGCCGGGCGCACGCTCTCCCGTGTCGACGGCGCGCTGGAGCCCGCGGTACCGATGGTCGCTCGTGCCGGTGTCGCTGCCGGTTCGATCGTGGGCGACGCGCCAGGGACACCGTGGCGGCGGACCACCAGCTTGAAGTCGCCGAGCTCGAGGTGGACTTCCTCGAGGGCGGAGCTGTCGATGATCTTCAGGATGTTTTGAACGTCCTCGTACGTGATCGTCATGGCGGTCTCGGTCGTCATCGGCCCGGCGTCGCGAGCCGATAGACGCGGATGGCGTTCTCGCCGAGCACCAGGCGCTTTTGCTCGTCGGTCAGATCACCGCGGCCCGCGATGAGCTTCACGGTGTCGGGAGTCAGGGCGTCCCAGTGCGGATAGTCGGAGGCGTACATGACGCGCTCGGCCCCGAGCCACTCGAGCACGGCGGGCAACATGTCCTCGTCGGGATCGCACGAGAACACGAGGTTCGGCGACTTTGCCCAGTCACTCGGGGCGCGCCGGAGATCCGGCACGAGACGCGCCAGCTTCGAGTAGTGCTCGTCCATGCGCTCGAACCAGTACGGCACCCATCCCACGCCCGATTCGATGAGGCCCACGGTGAGGTCGGGAAAGCGCTCGAGCACGCCGCCGGTGACGATGCTCATGGCGGCGATCATCTGCTCGAACGGGAAGGCCACCATGTGGCCGTGGAAGAAGTTGGTGAACCGCTGGCGGCCGACGTAGTCGATCTGGCCCCCCGCGTGCGGGTGGATGAAGATCGGCACGCGCAGCCGCTGCGCCTCCTCGTAGAGTGGATGGAAATACGGCTCACCCGGGTAGCGCCCCTGGGAATTCGTCGGCAATTCCGCCCCGACGAAGCCGAGCTGCTCGACGCAGCGGGTGAGCTCCTTGACGGCGGCTGGAACGTTGCGGGTGGGCAGCACGGCCACGGCCTTGAGCCGCTTCGGGTCGGTCGTCGCGTAATCGGCCACCCACGAGTTGTAGGCGCGGCACAGCGCCGTTTCGAACTCGACGTCACCGCTGGGCAACATCCCGGCCGACGGCCCCATCGTGACGGTCGCGAACAGCACGGCGACGTCGATGCCTTCGAGGTCCATGTCGCCGAGGCGCGCCTTGGGGTCGCTGCCTCCGTGATACTTCTCGATCTTGGCGCCGCCTTCGTAGCCCCCGGGATGTCCGACGCCCGGCCCCGGCGGCGTCGTCCAGAACCAGCCGTCGATGAGGAACCGCTTCACCCCGCGGTTGTCGCTGATCATCCGCGGCGCGGCGGCACGGAACTTCGGCTCGAGGAATCGGTCCCAGGTTGCCTCCGTCTCCAGCACGTGACCGTCGCCGTCGACCACGTAATAGCCGTAACGCCCCATCACCCGTTCTCCTCGTGGCCGGTGCGCCACTGTCCCGTCACGCGATCGAAGACGCTCGCGCCGTCGTCGCTGGGCAACCCCGTGAGCTTGTGTCGCTGGACGCGCAAGGTCGGCGTCCGCGGGAATTCGCGGCGGTACTCCACGTAACGCGGCACCTTGAAGGCGGCCAGCCGCGCCGCGCAGTGGTCGAGCAGCACGGCCGGCGGCACGCTCTTGACGTCCTCGCCGTCGGCGAGCACGACGCACGCCTTGACCTCTTCCTCACGCAGAGCATCCGGGACGCCGACCACCACCGCTTCTCGTACGCCGGGATGCGTGGCCAGGACCGATTCGATCTCGGACGGCGCGATGTTCTCGCCACCCCGGCGGATCATTTCCTTCTTACGGCCGACGAAGTGCAGAAATCCCTCGTCGTCGAGGTGCCCGAGGTCTCCCGTGTGCAGCCACCCGCCCCGCATGGCGCGAGCCGTGGCGTCCGCGTCCTTGTAGTAACCCGACATCACCGCCGGGCTCTGGAGCACGATCTCGCCCGCGGTGCCCGTGGGGACGTCACGGTCCTGCTCGTCCACGATGCGCACGCGGTGCATCTCCGGCAGCAGCGGTTTGCCGATGGCGCCGGGGCGTCGCCGGGCCGCATCGGTGAAGTTCATGACGTTCAGCATCCCTTCGGTCAGTCCGTAGGTGTTGACGACGGGGATGCCGAACCGTGCCTCGAACGCGTCGAGCAACGGCCGCGTGATCGGTGTCACGCACAGTCGGACGTGGTGGTCCTGGTCCTCGGGTGACGGTGGCTGCTGGAGCAGGATCGAGATCACCGTCGGCATCACGCTGAAGAAGGTGACGTCGTGAGCCCGAACGCTCGGCCAGAAGCCGCCGGCGCTGAAGCGCTCGGCGAGTATGAGACGTGCCTGCGTGAAGGCGGCCGGCAGCAGCGAGCTGCGCTGAGCGTTCAGGTGGGCGAGCGGGAGCACGCAGAAGAGGACGTCGTCACCCGAGAGCGCGGTCCGCTCGGCGAACGCGGTCGCGTTGAGCAGATATCCGTGATGCGTGAGGACCGCGCCTTTCGGCGGGCCGGTCGTCCCCGACGTATAAAGGATACCGGCCGGGTCGCCTGGGGCGACGTCGGCCCGCACGTCGGGCCGCGCGGGCGCCCGTATGAGGTCGTCGAACGCCGTGACGCTGGCGCCGCCGCTGCCTCCGACCACCACGACGTGACGTAGCAGCGGGCACTCGTCGCGGATCTCCTGGACGAGGGGGAGTCGCTCGGCGTCCACCACGACGATCACGACGTCGGCGTGCTGGAGGACGTAGCGAACCTCGCGTGCGGTGAACTGGGCATGAGCGGGGACGAACGGCATCCCCAGACGAGCGGCCGCGAACATCGTCAGGGCAAACGGCAGGCCATTGGGCAGGAAGAGGCAGAGCTTGTCGCCGGGACGGACGCCGAGCTCGGCGAGCGCGCCGGTCAGGCGCCACACACGCTCGGCGAAATCGCCATAGGAGACCGTGGCGTCGGCGCAGGTGATGAACGGGCGCGACTCGCTGTCAGCGGCGCGCTCGTCCACGACGGCGCCGATCGTCCCGGCCAGCCGCTCCGCGCTCACGGGCCTGCCGTCGGCGGCATCAGCGTCCTTCCGCGGACGGCTGCGGCGCCATCAGCGGCGCCCCCGGCCATCCGGGGACACATAGCCGAGCCTGGCCGACGCCTCGTGCGCCGCCTTGCGGACACTCTCGATGAGGCGCTCGAGGCGGTCGCCGGTGAAGCGCTGCGACGGGCCAGAGACGCCCATGGCGGCGACGCAATCGCCGGCACGATCGAACAACGGTGCGGCCACCGCCGACACGTCCGTCCGCCGTTCGCCGCGATTGATCGACACACCGGTACGTCGGATCTCGTCGAGCCGGGCCCGGAGCGCGCCCGGCCTCGTGATCGTCAACGGCGTCTGCTTCTTCATGGTAGCGCGGAGCACGCGATCGAGCAGGCCGCCGCCGCCCTGGAAGGCAAGGATCGCCTTGCCGGACGCGGTCAGATAGAGCGGCACGCGAAAGCCGGGCTCGGCGTAGACACGCAAGGGCTCGAGTCCGACCACGGTGTCGAGATAGACCATGTCGGTGCCGCGGACGACGGCGAGGTAGGACGTTTCCTCGGTGAACTCCGTGAGCGTCTTGAGCAGCGGCCGGGCTGCCTCCACCAGCCCCGTACGATTGATGACGCGGCAGCCGATCTCCCAGGCTCGGAAGCCCGGGTGCCAGCGCTTGGAGCTCGCATCCTGCTCGACGTACCCGCGCTCTTCCAGCGTCCGGAGGATACGGAAGACGACGGGGGGCGACTCCCGCAGGCGCTCGGCGAGCGCGGTGAGGGTGAGCGCGCCGCGGTCGTCAGCCAGAGTCTCGAGGACCTCGAGACCCTTGCGCAGCGTCTTGAGGGTGTAGTCGGAGCGAGGCATTTTTTACGATATCCGTAGGGCCGTTTCATTATGCTGAAACGGCCCTTCGCGTCAAGGTCGACAGAGTGCCACGCGTCAAGCGCGCGAACGGGTAGCGGAGCCTGCCTGTCCTGGATCCAGGACAGGCAGGGACGTCAAGCGATCGTGGGTTGATCGCGGCCGCTCGCGGGGAGTCCTACGACGCAGCCACCTCGGTGTCCTGGCCGAAACGGTCGTGCACGGTGAGACTTGCCGTCTCACCAACCGTCCGGCTCGCCGTTCGCTCACATTTCTCGCACTTATAGTGGAAGATCGTCGTTCCGTGCGCCATCTCGAATCCGATCCGGCGCATCCGCCCCTCGCACGTCGAGCACTTCACTTGTCGCGGCATCGTCAGCCTCCCGTTTCCTCGGCGTGGGAGAGCGTAGGACGTTAGGATGATTGCGTTGCACTGAGCGTCGCCCTCGACTTGATCGTCGTCCCCACACCGAATGATGTGGATCCTCGGCGGCCCCTGCCAGCAATGAGTTTGCCAGCGTCGTCGGCGCGATTTTTTTCATGGAACGAGGCCGCGGCTGGGAAAATCTTTCGTCAAAAACAGCACCGCGCTCTCAGAGTGCCTCGACTACGCTGATGAGACCGGCCCCGGTCCTTCCGATGGTTTTGGTCAGCGGTTCGATATCTCTGGAGTCCATCGTCTCGCCAGCGCGTGATCGCCCTGACCGATCAGGCCACGCCGAAGTGACGCTGGACACGCGCCGGGAAGTCGGCCGAATAGACGCGAGCTCGCGCCGCCCAGCAACTCTCCCGGAACTTCGCGCACTTACGCGAGCGTCCGCGAAAGTTGCTTTGCGCGGCGACGGCGCGGGATCATCAGGTGTACCCAAACATCTCTTACGAGGAGGCCGGACATGGCGAAGGAACTGAAGTGCTCCGACGTGGGGATGAAGACCTGCAACTTCGTGGCGCAGGGCAGGGACGAGAAAGAGGTCATGACGAAGGCTGCCGAGCACGCCCGGAACGCCCACGGCATGACAGCGATTCCGCCGGACGTGGAGAAGAAAGCGCGGGCAGCCATCCGCGAGGCTCAGATGAAACCCTTCACGGTGGGACAGAAGGTCTAGTCGACTCCCGTTGACGCCAGCGCGCTCCTGATCGTCGTCAGGAGCGTGCTGGCGCTCCCCGCCACGCCTCAGCCCGGATCACCCACGGCGTCGTCGCGAGTCTTGGCCAGCGAGAATGTCTGAGTGAACTGGTGACAGCCCGGACACTCGCCGTGCTCGACCAGGAGAGCCACGTGCTCAGTGAGCGTTTGGAGCATCGTCGCCACGTGAGAGAGCGACGTCCGGGCGTGGTAGGCGAGGCATCGCTCGCACAACGGTCCGTACTCAGTGAGCAGCACCACGAGGACGCGGCGGGAATCGGGCACGTTGAATCCCTGAAGACAAGATCGATACGGTCATTGACGCTGTCAAGTCCGGGCAGGGCCTCTCCCCGTCGGAGAATCTGACACTTTCGCCAGACGCCGGCGGGCGGCGACGCCTTAACCCGCGTCCGACCTCTACTTTCATGATCGGCGCGGCGCTTGCACAATCATCGGATGCTCGGAGCCATAATTTTTCTCATATAGAGGAGGACCTCGAAGCAGCGCGCCGTGGGCCGGCACCCTCCCGGCCGGCTCACGGCGCGCGGGCTTCTCCTCCTCGCTCTCGCGAAGTCTTCCGTCCCTCGATTCGCCCCTTCGACGTCAGCGCGATAGAGTTCGCCGATCTTCCACTTTTCGGCGGAGTGCCCTAAGGTTAAGCACGCTTTACTCCGTTTTATAAGCGTTCCGAAGTATGGCGTGGGACCTGCATGCTTCCCGGATCAGTCCTTACGCCTGCGCGCCGCTCACTGACGCCCGGGTCTCCCCGGTGTGCCGCCGGCACCCGTGCCCGTCGGCGGTTCTACTGAGACCGTGGTATTAGCGGGCGGCGCGCTTTTTTTCGGCGACGAGTTGGCGAACGCCCGCCCCGCATCGCGGTGCCGCCTTTGTGAAAATTTTTGCTGGGTCGCGCCGGCGCGATGAACAAATCAGGGACTGAATGGGTGGCACTCACATTGCTCCCTTCCGCGCGTATGGTTGACAGGCGGCGTGGCCGGGACAGCTTCGAGGAGTCCCTGGAACGGTCACTCGATAAAGGCGTTTCGCTTCCAGCCCCGGATCGGCTCGTCGCGATGACGACTCGGAATGGAGGGGCCCGCCTGGGCATCGTCGTGAGCATGCCCCAGCGGCCTTCCGAGCGTACGATCGATCCCTTACCCACAGCCCGCCGCGCGATCGGCACGTAACCCAGTCCCCTCATTCGAGCTGCACAGGTCCTGTGCAGCCTGCACAACTTCAGTCGAGCGGCACGCGCCGATCTCATGCAAGCCCTTGATAACCCATGGGTGCGTCGTTGGTATTGCCGTTGCCTTACAAGTTGCACATGACGGAAGTCGATCAGCTCCGAAACGCCTTGGCCTGGGCGCTGGCCACCGGCCAGTACATCGAGCGACGCAAGGGCGGGCCGGCCAGTCGGCGATACGAATGCCGGGTCGCGAGTTGCCGCGCGAGAGGCCCGTCCCCGAGCGTGCTTCAGCATTCGCCGAAGTGCGAGTACTGGCGGAGCTTGCTGCTGCTGCGTGGGCAGGCGTCAGGAGCGGGTGAGCAGCTTCAGGCTGCGCGGTGGGCGGACGCGGTGCGGCCCAGAGATGACCGCTCTCTTGCCGGCGCCGTCAGCCCGAACGAGACGTCGTAGAACGCTGTTGGGCATCGAGAGGAACGCGGCCCGGCCGCCGGACGAGCGGCCGGGCCGACGCCGAAGCGAGATTACTGCGAATCGTCCAGCGAGATCCCCACGACGCGGTAGCGGCCGTTCTCTTCCTTGACCGTGATGGTCGCGGGCCCTCGTGTTTCCTTGTCCCCCACGCGGAGTCCCAGCTCCTGGACGGTCACGCTCTTGACTTCGTCGCCGGCGCGAACGGTCGAGAGACCGCGGAACGGGAACACGATCATGATGTCCGACTTCCGCGAGGCCGGCGCGACGGCAAAGACCTTGTCACCCATGCTCACCGACACGGAGTCGGCACCGACGGCCTGCATCTGGTCCCAGCTCTCGTGGCCCCAACCGACCAGGAACGAGCGCACCGCCTCGATGTACGGCGGCACCGTCGTTTCCTGCTGGGCCTGCGCGGCGACGGGTAGCACAAGAGCGAGGACGAACGCCAGAACTGGTCCTCGGAAATTCATGGCAGCACCTCCGGCGTCGCGTGACGCAAGCCGGGTACCAAGCCGCGGACGCTGCGAAATGGCGGACTTCCCGCGGATGGACGCGGCGATGCCGCCGCCAGGTTGACAGGGCGCGGTGACAGTCGCGCCATCGCGACACGATCGGCGCTCGTGACGCTCGCGATCATCGCTTGCGCAACCACGGCGCCTCGCGCTACATGTAGCCGAACACGCCGATGATCCTTCCGATCGCGCTGCCGTTCCTGGTGCTCCTGTTTCTGGTCCTGGTGGTCGTGCTGATCGTGATGATCGAGCTGCGGATTCTCGCCTACGCCTATCGGAAGATCGGTGTGCGGCCACGGTATGTGTTCGCCGTCCTCGTGTTGTCGCTCGTCGGGAGTTACATCAACATCCCGCTCTACGCCGTTCCGGTGCGGGGGCTCGTGACCCCGGAGACGGTGACCATCTACGGCCGGACGTATGTCGTTCCGCCGCCGATCGAAGCGGGCGCCACCGTCGTGGCGATCAACGTGGGCGGGGCGTTGCTTCCCATCCTGCTCTCCCTGTACCTCTTCTTTCGCCTTCGGATGTACGTGAGGATGCTGGTGGGGGTAGCGGTCGTGGCGCTGATCGTGTACAGGCTCGCCTCCATCGTTCCCGGCGTCGGCATCGCGGTGCCCATGCTCGTTCCGCCGCTGGCGGCGGTGGCCGTGAGTCTTGTCCTCGCCTTCCGGCGGGCGCCTCCCGTCGCCTATGTCTCGGGCTCGATGGGGACGCTCATCGGGGCCGACGTGCTGAATCTCGGGCGCATCGCGGAACTGGGCGCGCCCATGATCTCGATCGGCGGGGCGGGGACCTTCGACGGCGTCTTCCTGACGGGAATCATCGCCGGGCTTCTCGCCTGACGGCTCCTCAGCGTTCTCGGCCGGGACCTCCGTTCATCGACGAATGCCGTAGACGACGAAGAGCCAGGCGCGCTTCAGACGGTGGAGCAGCCGGCCGAAGAGACCCGCCTGCACGTAATAGGTCAGCATCAATGTATTACGCTCGCCGTCGGCATCCGACGTCCGGGCTACGCTGTGCCAACTCTCGTGATACACGACCGGGAAGGCGTAGCCGGTAGCCGGGCGGAACTTCAGCGTCGTGGTCCGCAGCGCGGTATCGCCATTCCGTCCCTCGTGAAGGATCGTCCCCAGGTGCGACTGCGCATCGTCGCGCGGCAGATAGAACTGCACGGTGATCGCCTTGTTCAGCGAGTCACCGTGGATGCCGATACGGTAGCCACCCAGATCGCGAAGCAGCATGGGGACGGGGTAGAACGTGAGCCGGTCGATGCTGCGGCCGAACCGCCGTTCGAGCGCGCCCCGGAATTTCCGCTTGAAGGCGTCCTGCAGTTCCTGTGAGCGCAGGACGCTCGACAGCCGCCTCCAGAACACACGCTGCTCGGCCGGGAGCAGCATGATGTGCTCCGGGTAGAGATAGAACTTGCGCCGCGCACTGTGGCCGTCCGCCTGCATCGCCTGTCCATGACGGAACTCGCGATAACGACGCGTGGCCGGGAGTCGATCGAGGAGCTGACGGTAGAGCGGCTCCGCGAAGAGACGTTCCATGTAGAGATGATCGAAGGGCGTGCTGACGAGCGGGGTCGCTTCGATCGCGCCGACCAGATCGTCGAGCCGCGGCAGCGACGGGAGCACCGGGGAGTCCGCCGTCGCCTGCGGTCCTGCCTGTGCGTTCATCATCGCGAAATCAGAACGCCCCTGGGAGCGCTCACGGTGCCGTGAAGCTAGCATGCCGAGGCAGGTTTCTCCAGGACGAAATACAGCGCCTGCGGCCCGAACTTCTCGATCACACGAGTTCGGTGATACCGGTCGTTCCAGCTGAACGCGAGGCTCACGATCGAATCGAGGGCGGTGAGGCTCCGGTGGTTGAATGGCGCGATGCCCACCGCGGTGGCCAGCTTCGTGATCACCGGGAAGACGCAAAATCCGCGTCGCCGTATCCGGAACCCGGCCTTGGCGATGATCTCGTGAAAGATCTTCACGGGAATGCCCCGCTCTCGCTTCGTCAGTCCCGCGCGGGGGCGGCGCCAATCGCCCATCGAGGTGATCGGCTCTCGCACCAGGAAGATGCCGCGCGGGCGCAGGCACCGGTGACACTCGGCCATCACGTGAGAAATGTTGGCGATGTGGTGGAGCACGCCGAAACACGTGATGAGATCGAAGGTCTCGCGGTCGAACGGCATGTCGCCATTGGTCCGCGGTTTCACGTACCGGCACGGGACGCCGGCGACGTGGTCCGTCGAGAACGAATCCGACGGATCGAGGATCGTGATCCGCCGCACCCGGTCGGCGATGGGAAGGAACTCGTCGCCGTAGGCGCTGCCCAGGCCGAGCGCGTGCTCGATGGGGCCGGGGGGAAGGAATCGGTAGCCGTGGTGCTCGTTCAGAGCCGTGTAGGCGTAGTGGTAGGTCGATCGGTCCTTGGCGCCGAGCTCGGCGTAGGCGTCCGTTTCATCCTTGAACCAGGCCTCGATGTCCTTGGCCGAGAAATCGTCGCCGTACAATTTCGTTCCCGCAAAATATTCCGTGAAATCGTTGCTCATGGGCTCGTCTCCCAGCATTCGCGCTCGACGCGCTGAATTCGATGGTACGGCCAAATCAGAATCCGGCAGAAGAGGTTTCGTGATTAGGTATACTCCCGCATCGGATGAGCGACTTCGCCGCCTGGTATGCTCGGGCACGCGCGGCGTTGCACGGGGGCCGTTTCGTCGACGCCGAAGCGGCGCTGCGAGAGGCGCTGAACCTGCGCCCTGACGACGTGAAGGCATGCCTCGACCTGGCGCTGGTGCTGCGGCGACTGCGCCGCGCCGGCGACGCCGAAGCGATGGTGCGCGATGCCCTGGTCAGTCGTCCCGAGCTCTCCTCGCTGCACTACGAGCTCGGCGTCGCGCTGTTCGAGCAGGGACGCTTCGCCGATGCCGCGTCGTCCTTCCGTGAGACCGTTCGCCTCCATCCCGATTTCGTCCGCGCTCACGTCAATCTCGGACTCTCCCTCGAGCGCCAGGGCGACTGGGCGGCTGCCGAGTCCGCGCTTCGTGAAGCCCTGCGACTCCGGCCCGACGACGCCACGGCTCGCGCGAATCTCACGACGGTGCTGCAACGCCAGCGTCGCAGCACGGCCGTGGAGGCGATCCACCGTGACGCGCTCCGCCGGACGCCGGACTCCGCTGACACGCACGCCGATCTGGCCGCATCGCTCTTCGAGCAGGGCCGTTGCGCGGAAGCGGTCGAGGCCTGGCGCGAAGCCGTGCAACGACAGCCCGATCTCACGCGCGCCCACGTCGGCCTCGGCGTGGCCCTGGAGCGTCTCGGCCGCTTGCGCGAAGCGGTGGCCGCCTACCGCGACGCGCTCCGACTCCGTCCGGCCGATGCCAGCCTCCATCGCAAGCTCGGCCTCGCGCTCAAGCGTCGTCATCGCCACGGCGAGGCCGAGGCCGCGCTGCGCGAAGCGGTGCGACTGGATCCCCGAGACGCCGACGCGCACTATCACCTCGGCACCGTGCTCGATCGCCGGGGCCACCACGGAGCCGCCATCGCCGCCCTGCGTGAAGCGCTGCGTCTGAGTTCGCACACGAGCGCGCCCTATCGCGCGCTCGGCGCGATCTATCGTCGCCAGGGCCGCTTTTCCGAGGAGGCGGCGACGTACGCCGAGGCGCTGCGCCTCCACCCGAGCAATGCCGACTTTCATGCCGCGTACGGCCAGGCGCTGGGAACGCTCGGTGATTATGCCGGCGCGACGGCCGCGTTGCGGCAGGCGATCACGGTCCGTGGCGACGACGGCGAGCTCCGTTACGAGCTCGGGGTCGCCCTCGGCCGCCAGGGTCGTCACGCCGAGGCGGAGGCGGCGCTGCGCGACGCCCTGGCCCTGCGACCTGACGACATTCGCGTGCGTGCGAATCTCGCCCTGAGCCTCGGCCGCCAGGGTCGCCATGGCGAGGCGGAAGCCGCCTACCGACTGGCGCTGGCTCATCGCCCCGATCATCCGTCGCTCCATCGTGGCCTCGGCGTCGCGCTCTACTGGCAGCAGCGACACGACGAAGCGGAGGCCGCGTTCCTGGAGGCGATACGGCTGAAGCCCAGTTACGTTCGCGCGCGTTGCGACCTGGGCGAGCTCCTGAGCGAACTGGGCCGTCACGTGGAGGCCGAGCAGGCGTATCGCGCGGCGCTCGCACTGAAGCCGATGTCGGCCCGCGCCCATGCGGCCCTCGGCGCCGTGCTGCTCGCCCAGGATCGCCCGGCCGAGGCCGAAGAGGTGCTGCAGCAAGCCCTCCACCTCGACCCCGATCTCGCGCGTGCACACTTCGATCTCTGGACGGCGCTAGAGGCGCAGGGGCGCTGGTCGGAACTGGAGCGGGCGGCTCGTAGCGTTCTCGAGATCAAGGCCGATCACGCGGCCGCCCACGCGCGACTTGCCCGCGCGCTGACGGCTCAGGGCCGTCATGCCGAAGCCGAGGTCGCGCTGCAGCGGTCGCGGGTGCTTACCGGACGCTGAGCAGCCGCCCGAACTCTTCCAGCTCGTGCGGTGGAACGTCGGGCCGCTGCCGAAGCTGCTCGTAGACTCCCGCGGGATTTTCGTCGATGGCCTGGCTCGCGCGCGCGAAGGTCTTCATGAGCCGGCGCGCCTCGAGGTCGGCCTTGCGCTGGGCGGCACCGCTGGCCATTTTCATCGCGATGGCCATGAAGCGGCTGTCGAGCTTGACGTAGCCGCTGACCGTGCTGCGAATGAGACTCTTCCCGTCGGGGGCCGGCGTCGCTTCGTATTCGATCATCGTGACGGCCTCGCCCTGGATCGTCGGCATCAGCGTCTGCTTGAACTCACCGCGCGCTCGCATGAGTCGTGTGCCGTTCCCGGCGTACACGACCCAGAAGTAGCCTGTTCCGCCCCAGCCGTCGTCGAGATAGAGTCCCCTCGGCGTCTGCCAGATGCGATACCGCGCGAGGCGCAGCATGCGCGTGAGGTGAGTGGCGAACTCTGGATGATCGAGCAGGTATTCGAACACGGGGAGGCGGGCGACGAACGGCACGGCGTCGACGCGAGTGGCGACGTCGGCGCTCTCAGCCAGCTGGGCCACCCGCGCGCGTTCGACGTCGGGAACGCCGTCGGGAAGGTGCGGCACGAGCGCACTCGCCGCCGCCGAGGCCAGCCACGACGCGATCGCCCCGAACGCCGCCACGACGACGACACGATGCGTAAACGTTCTTCGCGTCAGCACGACGTCGCCATTATAGCCGCTTGACCTCGGGCGCTGCCGCCTGTACCGTCGACCACACCCGCGCGGTCCACGCGACGCCTTCCCGGGCAGGAGGCAACGATGGTCGAGGTGCTGTCCCGACGTTCTTCAGGACAGTCGTATGTCTACGCTCTCGTGGACCGTGTCCCTCGACGGTGGCGTTCACCGGCGGCCGGTGTGGGAGGCGGGTCGGTCGTTGCTCAGAGTATTCACGATCTCGTCCTCATCGTCAGTCCCGTCACGAGCCCGTTGGCTCGCACGCTCCGCAGCCAGGCCGTTCACGACGACGTCGTCGCGTCGTTGATGGATGCCGAGGCGGTCGTACCGTTTCCGTTCGGCACGGTCGTCGTCGATCTGCAGAGCTGGGTGGAAGCGCGAGCACGGGAGTTGCGTGCGGCGCTCGTCGCCGTTCGAGGCGCCGTGGAGATGACCGTCCGGCTCCTCCGCCTCGACGCGGGTGTCGACGGGCCACATCTGAGAAGCCTCGCCGAGCGACTCATCGAGCGCGCGGCGCTTCCGCACTGGCGATATCGGCCGTCCGCCAATCCCACGAATGTCGCGGCGTCGTTGTCGTTCCTCGTGCCCCGTGACGAAGTTCCCGCGTTTCTCGCGCGCATCGCCCCGGTCGCCTCGCGGGCGGCGGGACTGGCGGTGGTGCCGACCGGGCCCGCGCCCGCCTATTCCTTCGTCTCGGCCGCTGAGCTCGATCGCGCGCCTGCGCTGGCGCCGGCCGGCTGACGTCTCACCAGTCAGCGGCGCCCGGACACCAGGAGATGGCGCTCGCTGACGACGGCGCAAGCAAGGTGACCGAGTCCGCCCTCGGCGAGCTGGTGTCGCACTTCCTCCGGGGAGAACGCCGCCAGGAGTGAGTTGAAGAAGTCGTCCTTCAGGACCCGATCCTCGCCGCCCGCCGCCGCCTCCACGATATCGCGCGCCTCGTTCAGTGATCTCGGGCGGAACAGATCCATCACGTGCACGACGCCGCCCGGGCGCACGAGCCGCGCGACGTCGCGCCACAACACGGCCGGTTCCGGCAGGTGATGGAGCAGGCTGTTCGAGATCGCGGCATCGAAGCCACGATCGGCGAATGGCAGGTGCGGAAGCCGGGCACAGATCAGGCTGACCCGAGGCCGTCGCTGCCTCAGCGCCTCGAGCCCCAGGGCGAGCATCGGTATCGAGGCGTCCACCGCGACGATCCGGGAGCGCGGCAACGCGGCCGCGAGGCGAATCGGGATGTCGGCGGGGCCGCAGCCGAGGTCCACGACACGAGCGTGGGCAGGCATCGGGTAGCGCGCCACGAGCTCGTCGACGAAGCGCTGATTGACCTCGCCAAAGTCGGCTCGAGCGTAGGCAAGAGCCTGTCGGGGATCGGCCATCACCTCGGGTTCCAGGACGCGGTCCATGCCGATTTCTAGCCAGGTCGGGTGCCTTGCCGACCGGTGGCCTTCGGGGTACGCTTCCGGCCCCAACGCTGATGGCTCGAATTCCCGTTGCTGAAGTCGAGCGGCTGATGGCGGCGCGCCCCGACGCGACGCTGGAGGCCGCGCTCGGGGTCTTCGAGGTCTTCGCGAGTGGCTCGCTCATCGACGAGGTGTACGTGCTGGACGACGTCAGCGGCAAACGGATCGCGATTGCTCCTACGGCGCTCAAGGACAAGTTCCGGCGGGGGTGACCCATGGCCGTCATCACGATTTCCCACGAGATGGGAGCAGGCGGACCCGAGATCGGCATGAGCCTGGCGAAGCGGCTCGGCTACCGCTACGTGGATCAGGAGCTGATCCAGGACGCGGTCCGGCGCTACGGCCTGGCCGAGGAGAAGCTGTCGCATCTCGATGAATCGAAGCCGACGCTGTTCGAGCGCTTCGACGCCGAGACGCGGCACTACATCACGATTCTCCAGACGACGCTCCTCGAGTTCGCCGAGGGCGACAACGCCGTCCTCATCGGCCGCGGCGGCCAGTGGCTGCTGCGCGGGATCCCGCACGTCCTGCGCGTGCGCATGGTCGCGCCGTTCGAGCAGCGCGTCCGGCAATGGATGAAGCGCTCGGCCGAGGTGACGGGCGAGATGCCCACGCAGCGGGCGGCGACCGACTTCGTGCGGCGGGACGACAGCGAGCGGGCGGGCCGCATGCGCTATCTCTACGAGGTGGACATCGCCGACCCGTCGCTCTACGAGATCGTCATCAACACCGAGAAGCTTTCCTACGACGCGGCGGTCGAGATGATCGAACGCGTGGCCCGTCATCCGAACCTGGCCACCACGGACGCCGGCCGCCAGGTGGTGGCATCGCGTGCACTCGCCTCGCGCGTGCAGGTCGGCCTCGCCATGCATCCGGAGACGCGCCGCTATCGGTTCACGGTCGAGGCGCAGGGGGGTGTCGTCACGCTGGAGGGAACGACGGCGCTGGAGCGCGCTGTCGACGTCGCCCGCGACGTGCCGGGCGTGAAGCAGGTCCGGACGCGACAGCTGGAGATTCCGCCGATCCCGCCGTTCGTGGCCTGAAATCAGCGCCCGGCCGTCGGCGTGTCGGGCGCCTCGCTCACCTTGAGGTCGACCGTCCGCGACTGCTTGTCGCGGACGATGCCGAGCTTCACCGTGCGTCCGACCTCTGTCTCGGCGGCCAGCCGGTGCAGGTGGTTGTAGTCCTCGACGGTCACACCGTCGAACGTGACGATCACGTCGTTCTGGTGGAGCTCGGCCGCCGCCGCCGGGCTCGACGGATATACGCGCGAGACCACCGCCCCCTTGGCTAGCTTCATGCCGAGCGCCTGGGCGAGCTCGGGCGTCAACGGTTGCACGGCCACCCCGAGCCAGCCCCGCGTGACCTTGCCGCGATCGATGAGCTGATTGACGATGCGCTTGGCCATGTTGGCGGGAATGGCGAAGCCGATACCCTGGCCGGTGGCCACGATCGCCGTGTTGATCCCGATGACCTCCCCACGAAGATTGAGGAGCGGCCCGCCTGAGTTCCCGGGATTGATCGATGCGTCGGTCTGGATGAAGTTCTCGTAGCTCGCGATTCCGACATCGGCGCGGCCCGTCGCGCTGACGACGCCGACGGTGACGGTCTGATCGAGGCCGAAGGGGTTGCCGATCGCCACTGCCCACTCTCCGACACGGAGGGCGTCAGAATTGCCGAGGGTGGCCACGGTGACCTCGGTTTCCGGTTCGAACCGCACCACGGCGAGGTCGGTCTTGGCGTCGGTGCCGACGATCCGCCCACGATACTCACGCTTCGAGCTGAGCCGGACGATGACACCGTCGGCACCCTTGATGACGTGGAAGTTGGTGAGGACGTAGCCCCGCGAGTCCACGATGACCCCCGACCCCAGCCCGGGCTGATGGAACTCCCCCCGGTTCCCCGGGCTTCGGGGGCCGAAGAACTGATCGAAGAACTCCTTGAGGAGGGGATCGTCGGCGAACGGCCCGGGTGACGCCGAGGGGCGCCGCGCCCGCGCAACCTGCACCGTCCCGATGTGGACCACGGCTGGCCGGACCCTCTCGGCCACGGTTACGAACGCCGCCTGGAGGGCGTCTGCGGTATTCAACGGATGGGCAACCGACGGCTCGGCACCTCGCCTGGTCGTCCAGATCGCATGGAGCCAGAACCCTGCGCCGATACTCGCGAAAACGACCGCGAGGGCGAGGAGGCCACGCGCTGATCTGAGCGTCATAGCGCCACCAGGTCCCAAACGTCCTAGTGCGGCCGGATCATAGGCGTCGCCGGGGCCAAGTGTCAAGGAAAGTATTGCAAAATTTGTGCATTTTTCTTGACCCTCTTTCGACGAAAAAGCGAGAATGACATATTGTTCGACGCCGCCTGCCGTCATAAAAGGCACTGTTCATTACGGGAAGCGCTCTGCGTCGTCCTGGTCGTTTGTCTCCTCGCGCCATCACTGACGGCTGCCCAACCCGGGACGGCTCCCGAGCCCAGGGCGCCCGGGATTCCGCAGAGTCAGCCGATGCCCGCGCTCGCCACCCCCTCGGACACCCTGGTGAAAACTCCCGGTGGCCCCACCGTCCGCCCGGACCCCTGCTTTCAGGGAGGCACCGGCACCGGCGTCGGCCGCATCGTATCCGGACCCGACTATCGAGTCGGCCCGGGTGACGTGGTCGAGGTCCAGTTCGTCGGTCGGCTCGACGTCACCCGCCAGCAACTCGTGGTCGACCCCGAGGGCATGATCAGCATCCCCCCGATCGGGACCGTCAAGATCGGCGGCCTCAGCCTGAGAGAGGCAAACCGACGCGTCGCGGATCATGCACGCCAGCTCTTCCGCTTCGGCGAGATTTCGCTGGCCGTCGTCACGGCCCGTTGCTTCGAGATCGTCCTGTCGGGTGAGGTCGATCGGCCCGGAGCCATCCAGGCTTCGGCCGTTCGCCGCGTCCACGAGATCATCCTCGCCGTCGGTGGCATTACGCCGCGTGGCAGCCTGCGCCGCGTCGAGGTCACGCGCGGCAAGTCGACGGTCGAGATCGATCTCCTTCGCTTCGAGATGCGCGGCGATCTCTCGCAGAATCCGTTCGTCGAGGAAGGCATGGCGGTCCACGTGCCTCCTCGCGGCCCCTTCATCACGCTGGCCGGGGCCGTGCGCCGGCCTGGTGACTACGAGATCGGCCCGCGCGCCTCGCTCCGGGACCTCCTCGACGTCACCGGAGGCCTTTCCCAGAGCGCTGCGCCGACGGAGGCGCGGCTCACGCGGCTCCTGCCCGACGGCCGCAAGGAGACGATCACGGTCGACCTGACCAAGGCGCTGGCGCGTCCGGCCGACGTTCCGCTGGCCGCGGGCGACCAGCTCTTCGTCCCGTCGCTCACGCTGCTGCAGGACGTGGTCGAAGCGCGCGGAGCCCTGAACGGAACGGCCGAAAGCAGTCGAACGACGACCGCCGGGAAGCCGACGATCGTCCAGCGGTTCGAGCTCGCGCACGGTGATCGTGTGAAGGACCTGGTCGCTCGGGCCGGCGGCATCGCCGCCTTTGCCGACCTCCGCCTGGCGGCCATCGATCGCACCGGGGATGGTGGCCCACGCCAGCGCATCCCGATCGACCTGCATCGCCTGCTCGTCGAGAAGGACGAGACCCAGAACATTCTCCTGGAGAACGCCGACGTGTTCACGGTGCCCGTGGCCGAGGACAAGGTGTACGTCCTCGGCGAGGTGCGGACGCCAGGCGCCGTCGATTTCCGGACCGACCTGACGGCGCGCGAGTACGTGGCGATCGCCGGGGGGCCCACCGTTCGGGCCCGGTTCCAGGGCGCGACCGTCACGCTCCCCAGCGGCCGTTCCTACCTGCTGGCCGAGGCGCCGCCGCTCGAGCCGGGCGCGGTGGTGACCGTGCCCGAGGTGGCGGTGCGCTGGTATCAGGACTACCTGACGATTGCGTCGGCCTTCGCCGTACTGGCTACGGCCTACACCGGCCTCTACTTCATCTTCAACACGAACAAATAGCGCCATGTACGAAACGTACTGGGGCCTCAAGGAGCAACCCTTCGACAACTCGCCGAACCCGAAGTTCTTCTATCTCTCGCCGGAGCACGAAGAGGCTCTGGTCCGTCTCATGTACGCCGTGCGCCAGCGGAAGGGCTGCGCCCTGCTGACCGGCGAGTACGGCTGCGGCAAGACGACGCTCTCGCGCGCGCTCATCCAGCGCGTGGAAGCCGAGCGCTACGAGATCGGGCTGCTGACCAACCCGAGGTGGACGCCGACCGATTTCCTGCGCGAAGTGCTCTACCAGCTCGGCATCGAGTCGCAGGGTACGACGAAGACCGACCTGCTCCATCAGCTCAACGACGTCTTCTTTCGCAACTTCCAGGCCGGGCGCGACACCGTCATCATCGTGGACGAAGCGCAGCTCATCGACGACGACGCCGTCTTCGAGGAGCTGCGGCTGCTGCTCAACTTCCAGACCGACGACCGCTTCCTCGTCACGCTGCTGCTGATTGGCTCGCCCGAGCTGGCGGCGAAGGTGCGGCGGCTCAAGCACCTCGACCAGCGGATCGCCATCCGCTATCACCTCAACACGCTCGACGACGCGCACTCCGCCGCCTACATCGCCCACCGCCTGCAGATGGCCGGTCAATCGCGGCCCATCTTCACCGAGGCGGCCGTGAAGCTCATCTTCGACTTCACGCGAGGCACGCCGCGGGAGATCAACAACATCTGCGACATCGCCCTACTGGTCGGCTACTCCAAGAAGGCCACGGCCATCGACGAGCGGATCATCGCCGAGGTGATCAAGGACAAGGTGGGCGCCGGCTGATGGTGCGCATGAGCGACCTCGTCCGCGGCGCCAAGCCGGGCGCGCCGGCCTCGGCGCCCCCCGCGACGCCGCCCGCGCCTCCGCCCGCCGCCGCCGAGAAGCCGCCTGAGCCGCCTGCCCAGGTCCGGTCCGCCGCGCGCGTCACTCTGCGTCAGGCCCCTGCGGCACCCGTGGAAGCCCCGCCGACCTCGGCCGAGACGCCGACCGATGCGATCGCCCTCTTCGACGAGCTGCAGACCGTGCTGGAGGCGGTGCGCGATCGCGCCCGCTCGGCGCAATCGCCGTCGTGGGACGCGCTGATGCACCTCGTCGGCCGGGTGGTGGATTCCCTGGCGGCCTCGGGTGAGCTCTTCTGGGCGGCCAACGCGCCGACCGTACCGGGCGGCCACGACTATCTCGCGTTCCACCAGGCGTGCGTTGCCGTCCTGGCCGTTCGCCTCGGCGCCAACGTGGGATACCACCGCGCGCACCTCGTTCAGCTCGGCCTGGCCGGTTGTCTGATCGACGTGGGGCTGTGGCAACTCCCGGCCGCCATGCTGAGCCGACTGGGCACGCTGAGTGGTGAGGAGCTGATGCAATATCGCGCGCACCCCCGACTCAGCGCCGAGATCGTTCGCCGCTGGACGCCGCCGTTCGAGGGACTGGTGGACGCGGTGCTGCAACACCACGAACGCGAGCAGGGGCAGGGGTTCCCGCAGGGCCTGGCCGGCGGCAACGTGCATCCGTACTCGAAGATCCTGGGCCTCGTCGACACCTACACCGGGCTCACGGCGCCGCCGTCACTGCGTCCAGGGCTGCGGCCGCACGAGGCCGTGCGCGAGATCGTGCGCTCGAAGAACGAATCGTTTCCGCCGCCGCTCATCAAGGCCCTGCTCAGCGAGATCTCGGTCTTCCCGCCCGGCACGCTCGTGCGGCTGAACACCGGCGAAGTCGGGCGGGTGACCGCGGTGAACCGAAATCACCCGCTACGTCCGCGGGTCGAGGTATCCGATGCCAAAGGACAGCGCCTGCCTACGCCCAAGATGATCGATCTCTCGGAGGCGCCGTTCCTCTACATCACCGGTCCCGTCGCGGAGGCGACGCGATGAGGCTGGAGGTGGTGCGGTAATGGCGCAGTACGAGATGAACCTCCGTGACTACTGGCTCATCGTCCGGCGCCGTCGCTTCATCATCCTCGCCTCCACCGTGCTCGTCGCGCTCTTCAGCTTCTGGATCGCCCGTCAGAAGGTTCCCGTGTACGAGGCGACCGCGGCGGTCAAATTCGAGCAGTCGACGGCCCTGTCCGGCCTGCTCGTCGAAGTCCTCTCCTACAACAGCGCCGATTCCATCGAGACGCAGGCGACGCTGCTCAAGAGCTACCCGATCCTCGAAGAGGTCGCTCGCCGGCTCGGCCGGCTCCCCGAGACGGCGCGTGGCGAGGCCGTGCAGGAGTCGAAGTCGTACATGGCCGCGCTCGACTCGATCGGCGGCAAGATCCGCACGAGCCGCGTGCCGAGCACCAGCATCCTCGAAGTGATCGCGACGTCCACCAACGCCCGCGAGGCGCGGGATCTCGCCAACACGGTCGTCGAGGCCTATCGCGACTACAACCGCTCGGTCCGCAACGGGCGCATCAGCGAGGCGCGCAAGTTCATCGAAGCCCAGCTGAAGGAGGTCGAAGGGCGGGTCCGGCGCGCCGAGGAAGAGGTGTGGGCCTTCCGCGAGGCGAACCGCATCATCTCTCCGGGCGCTGAGTCGTCGGTGCTCCTGTCGCTCTTCACGCAGCTGCGCAGCGACATCGAGAAGACGCGCCAGCAGCGCACCGAGCTCGAGCTGACCCAGGGGCGCCTGGCCCGCAACGATGCCGCCAGCGTCGCCGAGCGCGTCTTCGTCGACAGCTCCAACCCGGCGCTGCAGCGGTTGCAGGCGACGCAGGTCGAGCTGCTGCTCGAGCGCAACAACCTGGCGCTGGAAGTCACGGATCGCCATCCCCGCCTGCAGGCGCTCGACGACCGGCTGCGCGAGGTGCGCAGCGAGATGCGGCGCGAGGTCAACGCCCAGGTCGCCCTGCTGCGCAGTCGCGAGGAGATCCTCAATCGTCAGATGGGCGAGCTCCTCCAGAAGAACCGTGAGGTGCCGTCCATCGAGCTCGGCCTGCAGCGGTTGCAGCGCGACGCGAAGGTCAACGACGACCTCCTCACCCTGCTCAAGACGAAGCACCAGGAAGCGTTGATCAAGGAATCGGAGGGCGTGGAGGAGGTCAGCATCGTCCGGCCCGCCACCGAGCCGGGCTCGCCGGTCGGCGGCGAGACGTTCAATACGGTCGTGGTCGGGGCGCTGGTCGGCCTCATGCTCGGCCTCGTCCTGGCCTTCGTGCAGGAGACGCTCGACACGTCCATCGGGACCATCGAGGACGTCGAGACCTATCTGCAGGTGCCCGTGCTCGGTATCGTGCCCCACATCGACGCGCGCGAGACGGTGCAGCGCCTGGTCGAGCGACGGCCGGCGCTGGCTGACATGGAGCCGCAGGCGCTCCAGAGCCACGCGCTCCTCATCACGCACTTCGATCCCAAGTCGCCGGTGGCCGAGGCCTACCGCACCCTGCGCACGAACATCCAGTTCACGCGTCTGGAGAAGCAGGGCAAGATCCTCGTCGTCACCAGCCCCACCCTGCAGGAAGGCAAGACGACGACCATCGTGAACCTGGCGCTCACGATGGCCCAGAACGGTCAGCGCACGCTGCTCGTCGGCGCCAACCTGAGGCGCCCGAGCATCCACCGGTTCTTCGGAATCGAGCGCGAGCCCGGATTGTCCGACGTCCTGGTCGGCAACGCGCGCTGGCGGGACTGCATCCGCACGGTCGCCGACATCTTGATGGGCCGGTTCGAGATGGAAGACATCATGGCCTCGCCCGGCCTCGACAATCTGCACATCCTCGAGTCCGGTCCCATTCCGGCCAACCCGTCGGAGCTGTTGTCGACGCCCGCGATGGCCCAGTTCCTCACCGAGGTTCGCGAAGACTACGACGTCGTCCTGATCGATACCCCGCCCGTGCTCCCCGTCACCGACTCCGCGATCGTCGCGGCGCAGGTCGACGGCGTGATCCTCGTCTACCAGGCGGGTAAGGTCGGACGCCTCGTGCTCAAGCGGGCCAAGACACATCTGGAATCGGCCCGCGCGAAGGTGTGGGGCGTCGTGCTGAACGACGTGCAGACCGAGATCGCCGGCTACGCCTACACGCATTACTACACCCACTACTACGGCGAGGAGACGCCGGGCGACAACACGCCGAGCGGCCTCGAACGCATCTGGAATACCGTGCGCGGCCGGTTCCGCGGCGACAATCGCGCGTCCACTGCGCCCACCGTGCCGACGGAGCAGACCAACGACCTCCCGATCGACATGGCGATGGACGCCCCGGTCGCGACCGGCACGAAGAGCCGCCGGAAGTACCGCAACGTCATCAGCGGCGTCCTGCTGCTGGTGGGCCTCGTCGCCCTGATCTCGGCACTGACCTGGAAGGCGGGATGGTTCGGTACGGCCCTGCAGCCGCGCGAGATTCTCCGCAAGAAGCTCGACGCGCCGGCCGAGGCGAATCCTGGCCGCGACGCGACGGCGGTTCCGACGTGGCCGACCGAGTCGTCACTCCCGCCGGGGCTCGTGGTGCCTCCGAGCCCGCCGCTCGCCGCGCCTCCCGCCGTGAGCACGCAGTCATCCACAGCGGCCGAGTCAGTGGCCACGACGCCGACGGTGACCTCTCCGGCGGCGACCACACCGGCGGTCGCCACGCCTGGGAGCCCGCCCAGGTCAAGCGCGGCAGCGCCCGTTGCACCGCGGCCAGCGACCGCGACGCCACCTGGTGAGCGCTTCGCCGTCGAGTTCGGACCGTTCCCGACGGCCGGCGAAGCGGAGGGCGTCGAGCGCCAGTTGATCCAGGCCGGCCATCAGACCGTCCGCTTCCGCCAGCAGACGGGCGGCGCGCTCTACGGCGTGCTGATCGAGCGCGTGCCGACGGCTCGAGATGCTCAGCAGCTCGTCACGGCACTGCGAGAGCAAGGATTTCCCGAAGGGATGATCCTCGGGGGTGGTGAGCCGTTGACGGTGCGCGTCGGTGATCCGCTGCCGCTGCACGGCGCCGTTCAGCTGGCCGAGCGTGTGCGCGGCCGTGGGCACCAGATCCGCGTCGCCGCGCAGGCTGGCGAGGCCGTCACATTTGTCATCCGCCATGGCAACTTCGCCTCGCGGTCCGAGGCGGAGGAGAAGGCGGAGGAATTGAGCCGACTGGGCCTACCGAACCGCGTCGTGCGGGTCCGGTAGGCCGCTCCACTGCGCCTCGATCATGGCCAATCCGCTCCTGCGCGTCATCGTCTTCGGCGTGCTCCTGGTGGTGGCCACCTTCCTGGTCTCCCAGGGAATCACGGTCGCCCGGTTCGAGTACGCTATCGCGGCGGCCTGCGTGCTCGCCGTGTTCATGTTCGTCTTCATCAAGACCGAGGCCGGGCTCTACCTTGTGCTCTTCTCGATGCTGCTCTCTCCCGAATTTGCGCTCGGCGGCGGCGGGCTGGCCGAGAGACGCACGATCGTCGTGCGCCTCGAAGACCTCCTGCTCATTGCCATCGCGCTGAGCTGGTTCGCGAAGACCGCGGTGAACAAGGAGATCGGCCTCGTTGTCAAGACGCCGCTCAATCCGTGGATCCTCTTCTATGTCCTGAGCGCGTTCCTGTCGACCGCGCTCGGCTACCTTCAGAACACGGTCAAGAGCGCCGTCGGCTTCATGTACGTGCTCAAGTACGTCGAGTACTTCGTCGTGTACTACATGACGGTCAACAACGTCCGCGACCGCGCGCAGGCTCGGCGCCTGATCATGGCGGCCTTCGCGACGGCGGTGATGGTGAGCCTCATCGGCGCCGCCCAGATTCCGAGCGGCCAGCGCGTTTCGGCGCCCTTCGAGGGTGAAGCGGGCGAGCCGAACACGTTCGGCGGCTATCTGTTGCTGATGATGGCGATTGCCGGCGGCATCGGTCTGGAGACGAACCGGCTGAAGCTGCGAGCGTGGGCCGCCGGCGTGATCGGGCTCATGGCGGTTCCCTTCGTCTTCACACTGTCACGGGCATCGTACCTGGCGTTGTTGCCGTCGATCGGGATGCTCGCCCTGCTGTCCAGCCGTCGAAAGCTCATGGTCGGGACCCTGGTCCTGGCGGTGCTCGTCTCGCCGATCGTGCTCACGACGGCCGTGCCGGAGCCGGTCAAGAAGCGCATCCTTTATACATTCCAGCCCGAGCGTGGTCAGGCCACGGTGCGCCTGGGCCAGCTCGCGTTCGACCCGTCCACGTCCGAGCGTCTGCTCTCGATGCAGGAAGCCGTCGCGGCGTGGACCAAGCGCCCGCTGTTCGGGTACGGCGTCACCGGCTTTCGGTTCATCGACGCCCAGTACGCCCGCACGCTGGTCGAGACCGGCGTGGTCGGATTGGTGGTGTTCCTGGCCCTGCTGTGGGCGGTGTTCCGGGTCGGCCTCACCGCGGCGCGGCGGCTCGAGGATCCCGAGGACCGAGGCCTGGCGATCGGATTCGTGGCCGCCACGATCGGCCTCCTCGTCCATTCGATCGGCTCCAACTCCTTCATCATCATCCGGATCATGGAGCCGTTCTGGTTCTTTGCCGGCATCGTCGCCATCCTGCCCACGCTGCCGAAGGACGCCGAGGCTCCGCTGCCCGGCCCGGTGCGCGCGTTCAGGTACTCGGTATGACGCGATCGCCATCGTGGACGACGCGAGCCCGTCACGTTCGTCTCGTGGTCACCGACGTGGACGGCGTCCTCACCGATGGCCGCATGATCCTGTCCGACCACGGCGCCGAGCTGAAGAGCTTCCACACGCGAGACGGCGTGGCCGTGGCGCTCGCCCGTCAGGCGAAGCTGCGGACCGCCATGATCACAGGCGAGACCAGCCCGATCGCCAAGACGCGCGGTGACAAGCTCGGGGTGGACGTGGTCGTGCTCGGCGCCCGCCGCAAGGGCGAGGCGCTGGAGGCGCTGTGCGCGCAGTTCGACCTGCCGTGCACGGCGGCCGCCTACATCGGCGACGACCTCCTCGACATTCCGGCGCTGCAGCGGGCGGGACTGGCGGTGGCCGTCGCCGACGCCGCCGACGAGGTCAAGGCCGTCGCCCAGCTCGTGACGCGCGCCGCCGGCGGCCACGGCGCCTTCCGCGAGGTCATCGAGCGCATCCTGCGCGCGCAGCGGCGCTGGAACGACGTCCTGTCCGCGTACGTGCGCGACCACGGCGGGACCGCGTGAGGCCCGGGGCGATCGGGGCCGCGACGAGGCCACGTGCGGATTAACTTCCTGGTGCCCGGGCTCGCCATCAGCGGCGGGAACCGCATCATCTTCGAGTACGCCAACCGCCTCGGCGCTCGCGGCCACGCCGTCACGATCGTGGCTCCGACCGAATGGCCGGGCCCGGCGCCGCGTCGCTCGCCGCGCCAGCGACTGGCCGCGCTCGGACGCTACCTGCTGGCCAACCGCCGCGTGGCCTGGTTCGACCTCGACGTGGCGCTCAAGATCGTGCCCAGTCTCGCCGAGCGCCATGTCCCCGACGCCGACGTCACGATCGCCACCTACTGGCGAACCGCCGAGGCGCAGGCCCAGTACGGACCGCGGAAGGGCGTGCCGGTCTACTTCATCCAGGGCTACGAGATCTGGGGCGGCGCGCGCGAGGAGGTCGAGGCCACGTACCGCGGCCCCGCAATCAAGTTCCCGGTCTCGTCCTGGCTGAAGCGCTTGCTGCGCGACCGTTTCGATCAGGACCCGGTGGGCCCGATGGTGCAGGGGGTCAACTTCGAACAGTTCCACCACGAGGCCCGGGCGATCAACGATCCGCCGCGCATCGGGATGCTGTACCGCGACACGACGTGGCGCGGGACGACCGAGGGCCTGCACGCCGTCGAGCTCGTCAGGAAGAAATATCCGCGCGTGCGCCTCGTGATGTTCGGCCAGGGCTGGCCCTGGATCGAAGCGCCCGCCGACGTCGAGTACCACCACGACCCGCCGCAAGACGAGCTGCGCAAGATCTACGGGAGCTGCGACATCTGGATCAATCCGAGCTGGCACGAAGGGCTTCCGCTCCCCCCGATGGAGGCCATGGCGTGCCGGTGCGCGGTGGTGACGACGAACGTGGGAACCGAGGACTACCTCGTTCCCGGTGAAACTGCCCTCGTCGTCCCGCCGCGGGACGCCGAGGCCATCGCCGACGCGATCCTGACGCTGCTCGACGATCGCCGACGCTTGCAGGCGGTGGCCGAGGCCGGTCACCGGCACATCCGAACGTTCACCTGGGAACGGGCCGTGCTCGGGTTCGAGCGCGCACTGGAGGACGTGGTACGAGCCCGGCGATGACGCAATCCAGCGCGCCGGCCACGCTGGCCGTCGTCGTCGTGAGCTATCGCGCTCGGCAGTTGCTCGCCGAGTGCCTCGACTCGTTGTTCGCGCAACCGCCCGCGATGCCGTGGGAGGCCGTCGTCGTGGACAACGCCTCCGACGACGGGAGCGCCGACCTGGTTCGCACGCGCTATGCGGCCGTGCGGCTGCTCGCCAACGACGCCAACCTCGGTTTCGCCCGCGCCGCCAACCAGGGCGCGTCGGCGGTCCGCGCTGACTTCGTCTGCTTCCTGAACAGCGACGCCCGCGTGATGCCGGGGACGCTCGATCGCCTCGTCGCGATTCTTCGCCAGCAGCCCGGTGTCGGGGCCGTGGGGCCTCGCACCACCGGGAGCGACGGGCACGTGATTCGCTCGTGCTTCAAGTTCCCGACGCTCGCCCGCCCGCTCTTCAACGTCCGACCGCTGCGCACCGTGCTCGGCCCGTCGACGCTCGCGCTCGCCTACGAGCCGTGGGATCCGACGACGACGCGAGCGGTGGACTGGGTGAGCGGCGCGTGCCTCATGGTGCGCCGCGACGCCCTCGAGCGCCTGGGCGCCTTCGACCCGGAGTTCTTCATGTACTTCGAGGATGTCGATCTCTGCCGGCGGCTGTGGGCGGCCAGCCGCGCGGTCTGGTACGTCGGCGACGCCGTCGTGGTCCACCACACGCGAGGCTCGACGCTCGGCGTGCACACGCCGGGGCTCTTCCTCATGGAGCAGCGCAGTCGCTTGCGCTACTTCCGCAAGCATTACGGGGTCCCGGGGATGGTGTTCATTCGCGGAGCAATGGGGCTCGCCGCGCTCTGGCATCTGGCCGCGCTGCCGTTCCAGCGTGGCCCTGCGCGGGCCTCCCGGGGCGTGCGCGTGAACCTGGATCTGTTGCGGGAGGCGCTGGCGCCCGCGCGGGGGCCACGGCCGTGAGCGCGCTCGGCGCGCAGGCGCGGCTGGCCGTGCGCGAAGTCTGCGCGCTGGCGCCGTCGCTCGGCCTCCTGCCCCCACCGTCACGGCCGGCCGGCATCGCCGCGATCGTCCGTGTCCGCGACGAGGAGGAGTGGCTGGAGCCGGCCGTGCGCTCCATCATCGGCTTCGCCGACCACGTCGTGATCGGCGACAACGGCTCGACCGATCGGACGCCGGTCATCATGCGGGCCCTCGCCCGCGAATTCCCCGGCATCGTCGAGACGCTGACCATGCCCGACGCCGACATCCTCCGCCTCACGAACGCGCTCATCGAGCGGACGCGCCACCGCTTCATCGTCCGCTGGGACGCCGACTTCGTCGCCCAGACGAGCGGGCCCGCCAGCATCGCGCGGCTGCGCGACTGGCTGCTCGCGCTCGACCAGCGTCGCTACTACATCGTCTACCCGCGCATGGTGGAAGTGACCGGCGACCTCTGGCACCAGGACCCGACGCATCCCACGCGCGGCGACGCCCACTGCTGGACGGCATCGGATCACGTCCGCTACGCCTACGACCCCCAGGGCTACGAGGCGCCGAAGTTTCCCAGGTGGTACGCGGTGCGCGCGTGGACGCTGCCCTGCTTCTATCACGTCGACGTGAAGTCGGATCGCCGCATGTTCCTGAGCCACCTGTGGAAGCGCTATTTGCTCGATCGCTCACGCCCGACCGATCTCCAGAGCTACGTCGACCGCGTGCTGAAGACGGAGTTCGACGGCCAGGATTTCGGGAGCGCGGCTCGGAGCTGGACGCAGGGCTGGGTGCGCCGACTCGTTCCGTTCGACGCGACCCGCTATCCCGCGCATCCCGAGCTGTTGCGGCCCGTCCTCGGCCGCCCCCGCTATCGACTGCGCGTGGAGGACGGCCGCGTCGTCGGCCGCGAGACCGTGGAGGACGCGCGCTGACCGCCCTGCTACGCCGTGTCTATGAACGCGTGCAACGGCACGTGGTCGAGCGCTGGACGGGTGGCCTTCACGCCGGCACGGTCGTGAAGGGCCTCTACCTGCAGTGGACGCTCGGCCCGCGATTCCTGTCCACGTCCGGACTGGCGCTCGACGCCGGGTGCGGCGAGGGCGCGAACTTCGCGCGGCTGCTCGCGCGGCGGCGCCCGGGCTGGCGCTTCGTGGCGATCGACCTCGCTCACGAGGGCACGCGACCAACGGAACCGAACGTCTCGTTCTGCGTGGGTGATCTCCGCGCGCTTCCCGTCGGCGGTCCGTTCGACGTCATCTACACCATCGACGTGCTCGAGCACGTCGAGGATCCGCCCCGGCTGCTCGCCGCCTTCGCGGACTGCCTGCGCCCGCACGGCATCCTGTATCTGCACGTTCCCGCCGCCGAGCAGCGTCACTTCCTCCCCGGCGTGGATCGCGAGTACTCGTGGCTCGGGCCGCCCTCGCCCGGCGACGTGCACCTCTATGAAGGCTTCGAGTCCGCTCAGCTCGCCTCGTGGCTGCGGGCGGCCGGCTTCGCCGTCGTCAGCACGCGCCGGACCTTCGGGACGGCGGTCTCGGTGCTCAAGGAGCTGTTCATGCTCGCCGAGGCCCGTCGCGTACCCGGCGTGGGCCTGGCGCTCCTGCCGTTTCTCGCGCTGGCCGCACGGCTGGAATGGTGGTGGGGTGGACGGCGCGGAAACGGAGTCGCGATCGTCGCGCGCCGGATGGCCGTGACCGGTCGGCCGGCCCACCTGAGCGCCGTCGGAGCCCGCGGCTGATGGACTGGTCGTTCCTCAACTTCGCGTACGAGCCGGGGCTCCGTCCCGACAGCGGGGGCTTTCGCAAGCTGTGGGAAGTGGCGTGGGCGCTCCAGACGCTCGGTCACACCACGCGCGTCTTCTATCCGAGGCTGCCGGGCTGGGTACCGCTGCGCGACGTGCCGTCGGCGGCGTATCCGGTCGTCGACCGCGCGGTCGTCCGTCCGCTCACGGCTCACGTATCGATGGCGCTGGCCGCGCTCAGGGCGGCGCGGCAGGCCCGGCCCGACATCGTCTACATGCGGACGCACATCAACCTCCTGCCGCTGCCGATGGCGCGAGCCCTGCGGGCGAGGCTGGTCGTCGAGGTCAACGCCGACAGCCTCCAGTTCCTCGAGCAGGAGCGGGCGCCGCGATGGAAGCGACACCTCTTCAGGCGCGTCGAGCGGATCAACCTGCGGGGCGCGCACCTGGTCGTCACGCTCACGCCCGGCCTGCGGCAGATGGTCGTCGAGCGCTACGGTGTGCCGGCCGATCGCGTGTGCGTGATTCCGAGCGGCACGGATCCCGACCATTTCGCTCCCGATGATGTCGCCCGCTGTCGGCGTGAGATCGGGCTCGATCCTGCCCGACCGACAGTCGGCTTCGTGGGGCTCTTCTATCGTCACCAGGGAGTCGGCACGCTGCTCGGGGCGCTGGCGCGTCTTCGCCAGTGGCGGCCCGACGTCGGCGGTCTCATCGTCGGCGACGGGATCATGCGTCGAACGTGGGAAGCGCAGGCCGAGCGCCTGAGGCTCGACGGCGCTGTCCGGTTCACCGGCCAGGTGCCGTATACGCGCGTCCCCGTCTACCTCAACGCCATGGACGTGCTGGCCGCACCGTTCACGGGTGATCGCGGAGAGACCTCACCGTTCAAGGTGCTCGACGTCATGGCGTGCGCCCGCCCGGTCGTCGCCTCCGATCTCCTGTCCGTGAGGAGTCTGGCCGACGACAGTGGCGCGCTGACGCTCGTGCCACCCGACGACGCCGGCGCGCTCGCCCAGGCCCTCGGTGACCTGCTCGAGCGGCCCGAGCGACGGGCCGAGCTGGGGCGACGCGGGCGCGACCACGTGTGCCGTCACCACAGCTGGCGTCGACTCGCCGGTGCTCTCGAGAGCTCTGTGCGGTCGAGCTCTGAGGTCAGCGCTCGGTGACGACCCGTGGGGAGCGGCCGCAGCGCATTCGCGTCGCTCACGTCGCGGGGTCGGCTGACGTCGGCGGGGGCGAGCGTTATCTGGAGCTCCTGGCGCGTCACCTCGACCGTGATCGCTTCGAGCTCGCGGTGATCGTGCCCGAGCCGGGGCCGCTGGCCGCGCGCCTGTCGAGCCTCGGAATCCCCGTCGCCACCGTGGATCTTCGCCGCTTGGTGAGCCTGCCGGCGGTGTCGCGTCTGGCCGCGCAGATCCGCGCGTTCGCTCCCCACGTCCTGCAATCACACGGCGCCCGATCGAACTTCTACACGCGGCTCGCCGGCGCAGTGGCGGGCGTGAGGGTTCGCCTGTCCACTGTTCACAACGCGCTCGGCGATTATCCTGTGTCGGCCACGCGTCAGGCCGTTTATCGTGCGGCGGATCGCCTCACGTTGCCACTGACGTCGGCGGTGGTCTGTGTGGCCGAGGCGCTCGGGCGCGCCTATCCAGGACGCGCGCTCGTCATTCCGAACGGCATCGAGCTCGATCACTTCGATCCCGGTGCCGTGTCCGCGACGGGGATGCGCCAGCGCTGGGGCCTCGACGCCGGACCTGTCCTGGGCTTTGTCGGCCGGCTCACTCCGCAGAAAGATCCGCTGACGTTCCTTCACGCGGTCGCCGAAGTGCGACGGCACCGGCCGAATGTGAAGGCCCTCGTCGTCGGAGACGGACCGCTGCGCGGGGCGGTGGAGGCCGAGATCGCCCGCCTGGAGTTGCGGTCGTCGTGCCGGCTGACGGGGATGCAGGCCGAGGTGGCGCCCTTGCTCGGCGCCATGGACGTCTTCGTGCTGTCGTCGGTCTCCGAAGGATTTCCGTTCGTCGTGCTCGAGGCGATGGCGATGGAGCGGCCGGTGGTCGCCACCAACGTGAACGGTGTGGCCGAGATCATCGAGCCGGGCGAAAGCGGCCTCCTCGTGCCCCCTCGCGACGCCGACGCGACGGCCCGCGCCGCTCTCGCGCTCCTGCACAACGGTGCCGAGGCGCGCCGGATTGGCCGGGCGGCGCGCGCCCGGGTGGCCGAGCGGTTCACCGTCGCCGGGATGGTCGAGCGTCTGCAGACGCTGTACGCCACGCTCGTGTCGGCCGACCGCCGACGCGTCGCCGAGGTCTCGGCCTGATGTGCGGCATCGCCGGCTACGTCGGCGGCGTTGCCCCGAGCACGCTCTCGGCCATGTTGCGGACGCTGAAGCACCGCGGCCCCGACGACGAGGGGGCGTGGGTCGCCGACGAGGGCGCGCGCATCGGGCTCGGCATGACGCGGCTTGCCATCATCGATCTCGTCACCGGTCGTCAGCCGATGACGAGCCCCGACGGTCAGCTCCACGTCGTCTTCAACGGCGAGATCTACAACTTCCGCGAGCTTCGCACCCGGTTCGCCGCGGCGGGCCGGTCGTTCGCCACGACGAGCGACACCGAGGTGATCCTGGCCGCCTACGAGCGTCACGGTGACCTCTGCGTCGAGCACCTGCGCGGCATGTTCGCGTTCGCGCTCTGGGACGCCCGGCGGCGCCGGCTGTTGCTCGCCCGCGATCGTCTCGGCAAGAAACCGCTGTACTACTGGCACGGCGACGGCGTGCTGCTCTTCGCCTCGGAGATCAAGGCCCTGCTCTGTCATCCGCGGATTTCCCGGGCGGTGGACTGGGAGGCGCTGCATCACTATCTGGCGTTCGGGTACACGCCGGCCGACCGCTCGATGTTCGCCGGGATCGCCAAGCTGCCGCCTGGCCATCTCCTTCGTGTCGATGCGACGGGCGCGGTGGAGCGCGCGTCGTACTGGTCGCTGCCCGACGCCGCGGCCACCGAAGCGGCACGCGTGACGGCCAAGGAAGCGCCAGCGCTCGTCCGCCACGAGCTGCGCGAAGCCGTCCGCCTGCGCCTCGAGAGTGACGTGCCACTCGGCGTCTTCCTCTCGGGGGGCATCGACTCGAGCGCCATCGTCGCCAGCGCCCGCGAGGTGACGAGCGGCCGGCTGTCGACGTTCACAGTCGGGTTCGGTCCGGCGGCACCCTCGTTCGACGAGCGCGTGTACGCCCGGGAGGTCGCCGAGCGATTCGCCACCGATCACCACGAGGAGACGCTGCACCCGGTCATCGCCGACGTCCTGCCCAGCGTGATTCGCCACTTCGACGAGCCGTTCGCCGACTCCTCGGCGCTGCCGACCTTCATGGTCGCCCAGGCGACCGCCCGCCACGTGAAGGTGGCGCTCTCGGGCATCGGCGGCGACGAGACGTTCGCGGGCTACCCGCGCTATCTGGGGCTGCGTGTCTCCGAAGTCTTCGCGCGGTTGCCGCGAAGCCTGCGCACGATGTCGGCTCGGGCGGGACAACGCCTGCTGCCCGAGTCGGAGACGAGCAGTAACTGGGGCGATCGACTCCGCCGCTTCGCCGCCGGCGCGGAACGGCCGCCGTTCGAGCGCTACGTGCGGTGGACGCGCTTCTTCACCGACGAGCAGCTGGACAAGCTCGTCGTGCCCGGCGTTCGGGCGAGCTGGCGGATGCCCGTCGACGCCGGGCACCGGGCCGCCTGGGCCGGGCAAGGCCACGGCGATCCCGTGGACGGCGCGTTTCGTGTCGACCTCCTTACGTATTTGCCCGACGACCTGCTCGTGATGGCCGACCGCATGTCGATGGCGCACTCGCTGGAGCTGCGGGCGCCCTTCTGCGACCACCGCCTGATCGAGCGAAGTCTCGCCATCGCGCCTCGCGTGAAGCTTCCCGGCGTCCGGTTGAAGGGCCTGCTGCGCCAGGCGTTCGCCGGCGTCCTGCCGCCGAGCGTCGTCCGGCGTCGCAAGCAGGGCTTCATGATTCCGCTGGCGGGCTGGCTGCGCACCGATCTGCGGCCGTTGATGGAGCAGCTCCTCGCCCCCGACGTCGTCGCGGCGCGGGGGCTGTTCGCGCCGGCCGCGGTCGACACGCTGATCCAGGAGCACCTGCGCGGCCGCAAGACTCACGCCGATCGGCTGTGGGCCCTGATGATGACCGAGCTGTGGCTGCGGGAGTACCTCGACGGGGCGACCGCCTGGAAGGCGGGAACGTGAAGATCGTCGTCGTGTCCGACGTGTCTCCCGTCCAGCTGCTCGGCGGTGGCGAGCGCGTGCTGTGGGAGCAGACGTCCCGGCTCGCCGCGCGCAAGCACGTCGTCAAGGTCGTCAGTCGGACACCGGACGGCGGCGTGCCCGCTGACCTGATGCACGGCGGGGTGGCGGTTCACCACTTCCCGGTCGATCGGCGCTCGCTGGCCGCGTTCATCCGCACCTCGGTGCTCGGCGCCCGGCGAGCTGTCGAGTCCGAGATCGTGGCCCACGGGGCCGACGTTCTCCATTTTCATCAACCGATCGGCGCGTTCGGCGTGCTCACGTCAACACTCGGCCGCCGTCTGCCGAGCCTCTACACCTTTCACTCGCCGGCGCCGCTCGAGTACCGGTCCCGGACCGGGATGTCGGGTCTGCACCGCGGCGGACTCGTGGGCCGGGCCGGCGCAGCTCTGCTCTGGACGCTCGAGCGCGCGTCACTCAAGCGGGCGAGCCGCATCCAGGTGCTGAGCGACTTCTCGGCCCGTCTGCTCTGGGATCTCTACCGCATCAGCGGAGAGCGGATCGTGAAGATCGTGGGGGGCGCCGACGTCGAGCGCTTCCATCCCAGCGGCTCGCGAGAGGCCCAGCGACGGGCGCTGGGGCTGCCGGGCGATCGCCCGCTCCTCTTCACGCTGCGCAACCTCGAGCCGCGCATGGGGCTCGACACGTTGATCCGGGCGATGGCCACCGTGCGGGAGCGCTTTCCCCGCGTGCTCCTGCTGATCGGCGGCTCCGGCTCGCTGCGCCCGCTGCTCGAGACCCTCACGATCTCGCTCAGCCTGTCCGAGCACGTCCGGTTCCTCGGCTTCGTGCCCGAGCGTGACCTGCCCGCCTACTACGGCGCGGCCGACGCGTTCGTGTTGCCGACCCGTGAGCTCGAGGGATTCGGCCTGGTCACCGTGGAAGCGCTGGCGTGCGGCACACCCGTCCTCGGCACGCCGGTCGGAGCCACGCCGGAGATTCTCGAGCCACTCGACCGCTCCCTGCTCTTCGCCGACGTCGGCCCGACGGCGATCGCGGATGGGATCGGTCGCTTCCTCGAGCGCAGCGCGCGGGATCCGGCGGCCGTGCGCGACCTGCGCCGCGCCTGCGTGGCCTACGCCGAGCGGCAGTATGGCTGGAGTCGCTCGGTCGATGCGCTGGAGGACATGCTCGGCGCCCTCACCGAAAAAAATGTCGCGGCGACTGGCGCCATCCGCTGCGTGGCCTGCGATGCCGCCACGCCGCTTCGGTGGTTCCGTCATCGCGGAGAGGACTACCGGGCCTGTCCGGCCTGCGGCACGTCGGTCGCCGCAAAGCTGCCGACCGCGGCCGGGCTCCGACACTTCTACGAGGTGGAATATCCCACGCGCTTCGTGCGCCCCGAGGTGCCGGCGTCGCGGCTCGATCTCTTCGATGAGCTCGTCGCTCGCCTCGGACCGCCGCGCGGCCGGAGGCGGCTGCTCGACGTCGGCTGCGGCCCCGGCCATTTCGTCGCGTCGGCCGCCGCCGCCGGCTGGCGTGCGGTCGGCCTCGAGCTTGCGGCCGAAATGTGCGCAGTCGCGCGGACGACGGCCGCGTGTGACGTCGTGCAGTCCGACTCGGTCTTCTTGCCCTTCGACACCGCCTCGATGGATGCCGTGACCTTCGTCAACGTCCTCGACCATCTGGTCGATCCTTACGGCGCTCTGGCCGAGGCCCATCGCGTCCTGGCTCCGGACGGTCTGCTCGTGATCCGCGTGCCGAACGGGGCGTTTCATCGCCGCGCCACGCAGTTCTTCTCGATGCTCGGTCGTCGCGGGTGGCTCGGGAAGTTCGGAGCCTATCCGGTCTTCCACGTCTTCGGGTTCACCGCCTGGGGACTCCGCCGGCTGGTGGAGCGGTCCGGGTTCCACGTCCTCTCGCTGCGGAATTCACCCCTGAGCGCGGAGGGGCCCTCAGCGGCCGACGGCCGCGCGCCCGGACTCCCGCGCTGGTTCCGCGGAGCAGGTGAGACGGTGGCGGCCACGCTGCGCGCCGTCACGGCGAGCCGTTGCCTGGCGGCGCCTTCCATCGAGCTGCACGCGCGCCGGCTCGGCGACGAGGAGGTGCCGCCCTCGTGATCCGGGCGCTGCACGTGATCACGCGGCTGACGCTGGGTGGCTCCTCCGAGAACACCATCGGCCAGATGGTGACGCTGGCGCGCGCCGGCTACGACTCCGCGCTGGCGATCGGTCTCGCCGAATCGGACGTGGCGACCATGGACGACGCGCGCCGCCGCGGTTGCCGCATCGTGAACGTGCCCGGCCTGGGCCGCGAGGTGACGCCGACGCGCGATCTCGTCGCGCTGCTGCAGCTCGTCCGCCTCTTCCGGCGCGAGCGGCCGGCGATCGTTCACACGCACACATCCAAGGCCGGGTTCCTCGGGCGCCTGGCCGCGCGCCTCGCGCGTGTGCCCGTTGTGATCCACCAGCCCCACGGCCACATCTTCTACGGGTACTACGGCCCCCGACGGACCTCGGCCTATATCACGCTCGAGCGGCTCGCCGCGCGCTGGAGCGACCGCATCGTGACGCTCACCGACGTGGGCCGCGAGGAGCATCTGGCCCTCGGCATCGGACGGCGCGAGCAGTTCGTCACCATCCCGAGCGGCGTGCCGGTGAACGACCTCCAATTGCGCGCTCCGCTCCCGGCCCGGGCTCGCGCATGGCTCGGCCTCGGCCCGTCGGCCTTCGTCGTGCTCGGCCTCGGGCGGCTGGTTCACGTGAAGGGCTTCGATCTCCTCGTGGAGGCGCTCGCTCGGATGGCGCCACAGATCGGTGACGCGCGCGTCGTCATCGTCGGTGATGGACCCGAGCGTGATCGTCTGACGGCGCGGGCCGCCGAGCTCGGCGTCGTCGACCGCCTCACCCTGGCCGGTGCCGTGGTCGTGCCTGAGATGCTCGCGCGCTACTTCGCCGCCGCCGACGTCTTCGCGGCTCCCGCCCGCAACGAGGGCATGGGCCGCGCGCTCGTGGAGGCGATGGCGTTCGGCGTGCCCGTGGTGGGCACCGCGGTCGGCGGGATCCCGAGCGTGATCGGTGACGACGTGGCCGGCCGGGTCGTCGCGCCCGAGGACGTCGATGGCCTCGCGTCGGCTCTGGTCGACCTGGCCAGCGACCGCGGACTCCGCTTCAAGCTGTCCGAGGCGGCGCGGCGTCGCGCGCACGACTTCTCCACCGACGTCGCCGACGCGCGGCTCCTCGCACTCTACGCCGACCTCGTCGAGGCGAAGCGACTCCGGTGACCCCGTGTCCCGTCTGCGGTCGTGCTGGCGGTCGGCCACTGGCCCGGCTGGAACGTCGAGCGCTGGTTCGCTGCCGGGGGTGTCGACTCGTCTTCCTCGACCCGCCGCGCACCACCGATGCCGTGCGCGCGTATTTCGAAGACGTGTACGTCGATCCCGACGCCAGCCGGCGGATCGACTCGCGGCGGCACCGCCTGTTCCTCGACTTCCTCGATGGCGTGCGGCAGGCCGGCCGGTCACGTCTGCTCGACATCGGATGCGGGACCGGTGAGTTCATCGAGCTGGCCCGGGCGCGTGGCTGGAACGCCTGGGGCGTGGAGGTCTCACGAGAGGCCGTGCAAACCGCGCAGGGGCGGGGGCTGCAGGTCGCGCTCCGCGCATCGGAGGGCGTCGAGGCCGAGCGGCTGCCCTTCGACGACGACTTCTTCGACGTCATCGTGCTGTGGAACGTGATCGAGTTCTTCACGCGGCCGGACGCCGATCTCGCGGAGATCGGCCGCGTCCTCAGCCCGGGCGGGCGCATCGTCGTTCGCACGCAGAACGAGCCCTTTCACCTGACCGCCTACCGCCTCCATCGTCTGTTCGAATGGCTGCCGGCGTCGCACGCCTACCTCGGCCGCAGCTACGTCTTTCATCCGCTGCTCTGGAGTCGGCAGACGCTTTCCGATGCCCTGGCCCGCGCCGGCTTCGTCGACATCGTGGTGGCAAACAGCGCGCCCACCGCCGGAGATCCCTACGGGGTTGGCCCGCGCCGGGAAGCCATCGTCCAGGCCGGCAAGTGGATCCTCGATCGTGCTGCGCGTGTGGTCGCCCGCTTCTCAGGTGGCGCCTGGCTCATCGGAGCCTCGATGACCGCCGTGGCCAGGAAGCCCGAGTGATGCGTCACGACGGTCTCCGTGCCTGGGCCGGCGTGATCGGCGTCGCCGTGCTCGTCCTCGTGATTGCGACGCCCGCGCCCGCGCGTGAACAAGTGGCGGCCGTGCTCCACGTCCACTCCGACTTGACCACCGGCGACCTTCCGCTCGACGAGGTCGCGCGTATCGCCGAGTCGAGCGGGCTCTCGGCCATCTTCCTGGCTGAGAACTATCTCCTGCGCGTGGAGTACGGGCTCCCGCCGTTCCGTGCGCTGACGCGCGTGACCAAGGAAGAGACCAGCGTCCTCGGCGGCGCGGGAACCACGCAGTTCCTCGAGCGCGTGGCGGCTACGCGCCGGAATTACCCGCGCATGCTCATCGTGCCGGGCGTCGAGGTGATGCCGCACTACTTCTGGACGGGCTCACCGGCCAGCCTCTCCATGACGCTCCACAACGTCCAGAAGAATCTGCTGGTGTTCGGCATCAGCGATCCGAAGAAGCTGTCGTCGCTCGCCGCCACCGGCAACCGCTACGAGACGCGCTACAGCTGGCAATCGCTGGCCGACGTCACCCCCGTGCTGCTGGTCGTCCCCGGCCTCGTGCTGCTGCGACGCAAGCGCCGTGAGCACCGGCGCTTCGGGCGCACGATCGTCGTGGTGTGGCGGCGGCGCTGGGGGTTGGGCCTCGGGCTGCTCGCCGTCGGCCTCTTCGCCGTCGTGCGGGGCTGGCCCTTCACCGTGGATCGCTATCCGCCCTGGCAGGATGCCGGCCTCGAGCCGTATCAGACGTTGATCGACCAGGTCGATCGCCTCGGCGGCGCGAGCATGTGGTCGTTCCCGGAAACGGCCGACGTCGGCCAGCGTAACGTGGGCCCCGTGCAGGTGTCGTGGCTGACGGAGCCCTATCCCGACGACCTCCTGCGCACGTTCCGGTATACGGCCTTCGGCGCCGTGTACGAGCAGCCGACGCGTTTCACCGAGCCCGGGCTCGGCTGGGACCGCATGCTCGGGCAATACGTGCGCGGAGAGCGGAGCCGTCCAGCGTGGGGGGTCGCGGAGTCGGGATTCCACGGCCTCGCCCGAGGCAAGCGCCTCGGCCCGGTGCGGACGGTGCTTCTCGTCGACGAGCGCTCCGAGGCGGCGCTGCTCGACGCGCTCAAGCGCGGGCGACTCTACGCCGTCCGCCGACCCCCCGAGGTGGCGCTCGTGCTCTCCGACTTCTCGATCGCCGCGGCCACGGCGACGGCGGCGTCGGGTGAGACGCTGCGCGTTCCCGAGAGCACGCGCGTGGCCGTCAGCGTCGGCGTCACGAGCAGCGACGGCGGGAGCCATCCGCTGCGTGTCACGCTCGTGCGGAACGGCGCCGCGGTGGAGACGTGGGCCGGTCAGACACCGTTCACGGCCGTTCACGAGGAGACGTTCGACGGCACCCCGCTCTTTTTCCGCATGGAGGCGCGTTCGGGCGCGGTCCACCAGCTCCTCACGAATCCCGTCTTCGTGAGAAAGCCGTGAAGGTCGCCATCCATCAGCCGCACTACCTGCCGTGGCTCGGCTACCTGGCCAAGTGGGCTGAGGCCGACGTGTTCGTCTTCCTCGACACCGTGCAGTTCGAAAAGAACGGCTGGCAGAATCGCAATCGGATCAAGACGGCCGCCGGTCCGCAGTGGCTCACCGTGCCGGTGCGGGCACGGCTGGGGACGGCGATCGCGGACGTGACGATCGACACGGGCCAGCCGTGGGCGCGGCGACATCTGCGCGCCATCGAGCTGGCCTACGGCCGTGCCGCGGGCTGGGCCGGCTACGGCGAAGACCTCCGCGTCTTCTACTCCAGGCCCTGGCGAGAGCTCGCCACGCTGGCCGTGGCGAACGCGCGCTGGCTGGCGAGCGCGCTCGGTATCGCGACGCCATCTCGGCTCGCGTCGGAGCTGACGGTGACGGCGACCGACCCGACCGAGCGCCTCGTCGAGATCTGCCGGGCCATCGGTGGGACGACCTATCTGGCCGGTCGCGACGGCGTCCAGTACATGGACCTCAAGCGGTTTCGGCACGCCGGGCTCGAGGTCCGCGCGCAGGCGTACGAGCCTCCGATCTACCCCCAGCTCCACGGCCCATTCGTGCCGGCTCTCTCGGGACTCGACCTGCTGCTGAGCAACCCTCTGAGCGCGCTGGCGATCCTGCGCCGCGGTGACACCTGGGCCCCGCTCGGTCCGTGATGGTCGAGGCCGCCATGAAATCTGCGGGGGCCTCCGGGGCGCCGACGTATGATGAAAAAACGTCCCCATGAACGTCCTCGCCATCGGGGCCCATCCCGACGACATCGAATACGGCTGCGGTGGCGCGCTGACGCTGTATGCGCAGCGAGGTCACGACGTCTATCTCTTCGTCGCCTCCGATGGCTCACTCGGCGGCGACGCCGCCATACGCGAGCGCGAGCAGGACGAATCGACGCTGGTGATCGGTGCGCAGCGGGTCTTCTGGGGCGGCTACCGCGACACCGAGGTGCCCTACAACCGCGAGCTGATCGTGCGGCTGGAAGCGGTCATCCGCGACACCCGGCCGTCGATGATCTTCGTGAACTATCCCGACGACACGCACCAGGATCATCGCAACCTGGCCCAGGCCGCGGTGTCGGCGACGCGCTACGTTCCCAACTTCCTCTTCTTCGAGGTCCCGTCCACCCAGCACTTCACGCCGAACTGCTATACCAACATCGAGAAGGTGCTGGACCGGAAGCTCGCGTGCCTGGAGGCCCATCGCTCGCAGGTGGCCAAGACCAACATCGAGGACCTGACGATCCTCGAGCTGGCCGTCTCTTGCGCGAACTTTCGCGGGATCCAGGCGCGCGTGAAGTACGCGGAGGCGTTCCAGTCGGTCCGGCTGTTGCTGGACATTTGATCCCGCACTCGCGACCCACCCTCGTCGAGGAGGATGCCCAGGCGGTCGCCCGCATCGTCCGCGGCGGCGGCCTCGCCCAGGGCCCCGAGGTCGCGGGGTTCGAGCGTGCGCTCGCCGAGCGTCTCGGCACCGAGGACGCGGCGGCGGTCGCGTCCGGAAGTGTGGCGCTCGAGCTGGCCCTGCGCGGGCTCGGGATCGACACCGGCGACGAGGTCCTCATCCCGTCCTACGTGTGCGACGCGCTCCACCATGCCGTCACGCGCTGCGGCGGCGTGCCCGTGCTCGTCGATGCCGATCCCGCGACGCTGTCGCTCTCTCCTCCCGACGCCAAGCGTCGCGTCACGCCGCGCACGCGCGCCGTGATCGTGCCTCACGCCTTCGGTCTGGTTGCCGACGTCGACGCGTTCGCGCCGCTCGGCGTGCCGATCGTCGAGGACTGCGCCCAGGCGCTCGGCGCCGTCAGCGCGGGCCGGCCGGTGGGCAGCCGCGGTCGGGCCGCCGTGTGCTCCTTCTACGCGACGAAGCTGCTCACCACCGGTGAAGGGGGCCTCGTGGGTGGGCCGCGCGCGCTGGTGGAGGGCGTGCGCGCGGCGCGCGACTACGACGAGCACGTCGACCTCGCTCCACGGTTCAACGCCAAGCTCACCGATCTGCAGGCGGCGCTCGGGCGCAGTCAGCTCGCGCGGTTCGACGGGTTCCTCACCCGCCGGCGAGCGATCGCGGCGCGCTATCGGGTCCGGCTGGCGGGCCTGCCCTGCCGACTGCCGGCCGACACCGGTGGCCGTCACGTGTACCATCGCTTCGTGATCGAGATCGAGCGTCCGGTCGATCAGGTCATTGCGGAGCTCGAGCGTCGGGGCATCGCGGCCCGGCGCCCAGTCTTCCGGCCGATCCATCGCGCCCTCGGACTCGGCGGCTATCCCGAGGCCGAGCGCCTGTGGGCGCGCGCGCTCTCGCTGCCCTGCTACCCCTCGCTGAGTGACGCCGACGTGGATACGGTCGCGGCCGCGCTCACGGCGGCGCTCGAAGAGTAATGGAACGCGTCGCGGCGTTGTGGGTCGGCGGCACGTCGGAAGTCACGCTGGGAGCGGCGCGTCTGGTGATCGTGCTGGCGTTGCTGGCGCCGCCCACGCGCCACTGGTTCCTCGACGCCGGTTTTCGCTGGCCCTACATCGTCGTCGTCGCCTTCACCGTGTCGCTGTTCCTCGTGCCCCTCGTGCGGCGCTATGCGATCTGGCGCGAGGTCTTCGACCAGCCGGCGGCGCGCAAGGTTCACATGGTGGCCACGCCGCTGCTCGGTGGTGCCGGCGTCTATCTCGCGTTCGCCATCACCGTGCTCGCGAACTTCCACTTCTCCATGACGCTGAAAGGTGTCGCCCTCGGCGCCTCGGTCGTCGTGGCGCTGGGCATCCTCGACGACGTCGCCGATCTGCCCGCCTGGGTGAAGCTGCTCGGCCAGATCGGCGGGGCCTCGCTCGCCATGCTCTACGGTGTGGTCCTGTCGGTGGCGCCGTCCTGGTGGCCGGGCGCCGTGGTGATCAACATCGTGCTGACGCTGCTGTGGTTCCTCACCGTGACGAATGCCGTGCAGTTCCTGGACGGCATGGATGGTTTGGCCGCCGGGCTCGGGGTCATCGCCGGACTCTTCTTCTCGATCTCTGCGCTCCAGACCAACCAGCGGTATCTGATGTTCCTCGCCGGCGCGCTCGTCGGGGCCTGCCTCGGCTTCCTGCCCTACAACTTTCGCCCGGGCGGCGCGCGCATCTTCCTCGGAGACAGTGGCGCGTCGTTCATCGGCTTCACGCTGGCCGGGCTGGCCGTCATGGGCGAATGGGCCGACAACGATCCGCTGATCGCGCTGTTCACGCCGACGCTGATCCTCGGCGTGCCGCTGTTCGACATCGCCTTCGTGGGCGTCGCCCGAGTGGTGACCGGGAAAGTCGCCTCGCTGCACGAGTGGCTCGCCTACACGGGCAAGGACCACATCCATCACCGCTTCGCGGCGCTCGGGCTGACGCGACCGCAGAGCGTGCTGCTCATCTACTTCATCTCGGCGACGCTCGGGCTCTCGGCGATGTTGCTGGAGAACGCCACCACGCGGGAAGCGGCCCTCGTCCTCTTGCAGGCCGCCTGCGTCCTCGCCATCGTCGCGATCCTGGAATCCGTCGGCCGCGGGCGCCCCGACTGATGCTCAGCCGGCGCCGTCTTTCCGGCCGGCTGCGGGCCGTGCTCGAGCTCGACGATCCGCCGCCGCGCATCGCGCTGGCCCTGGCCGTCGGAGTCTTCGTGGGCTGTACACCGTTCGTCGGCGTGCAGACGCTCCTGTCGCTGGTGATCGCGCTCGCGTTCCGGCTCAATCGCGCGGCCACGATTGCCGGGACGTGGCTGAACCTTCCCTGGCTGATGCCGCTGGTGTACGGCGCCGCCTTCAAGATCGGCACGCTCCTCGTCCCCGATCCCGACGGCCTTCGCCGCGCCTGGCTCAACTACCTCGTCGAGCATCCGGGCGGGCTGCGCTGGAGCGACCTGGGCGCACTGGTCGAGCACCTCTCGATCCCGCTGCTCGTCGGCACGACGGTGGTGGGGGGCGTCGCCGCGCTCGTGACGTACGTGATCGCACTGTCGGCGCTACGCGCGATGCGGCGGCGGAAAGTGCAGGTGGGCGAACGGCGAGCCGCCTGAGGCGGCGGTATGATGGATGTGAAGGAGCCAGCCCTCATGACCGTCCGCAAGGGTGTCTTCCCCGCCGCCGGCCTCGGCACGCGCTTCCTGCCCGCCACCAAGGCCCAGCCGAAAGAGATGCTGCCGCTGGTCGACAAGCCGATGATCCAGTACGTCGTCGAAGAGGCGGTCGCCTCCGGCCTGAGCGAGATCATCATCGTGACCGGACGGAACAAGCGCGCGATCGAGGACCACTTCGACGCCGCCTTCGAGCTCGAGTCGATCGAGGACCACTTCGACGCCGCCTTCGAGCTCGAGTACTACCTGAACGACCGCGGCAAGATGGACGAGCTGGCCCAGATCAAGACGATCTCCGAGCTGGCATCAGTTTGCTACGTTCGGCAGAAGGAGCCGCTCGGCCTCGGTCACGCCATCCTGTGCGCGCGCTCGCTCGTCGGCGACGAGCCGTTCGGCGTCTTCCTCGGCGACGACATCATCGGGTTCGCCGAGACGCCCTGCATGAGGCAGCTCCTGGACGTCTTCGAGCGGCACCACGGATCGGTCATCGCCGTCGAGCGCGTGCCGCGCGATCGGATCCACCAGTACGGCGTTATCGCGGGGCGGCCGGTCGCCGACACCGGGGGCGCCCGCGTCTACGAGATCAGCGATCTCGTCGAGAAGCCGCGCGCGGAGGAGGCGCCGTCCGACCTCGCGATTATCGGCCGGTACGTGCTGACGCCCGACATCTTCGGCATCCTGGCCGAGACGGCCCCCGACCGCCGCGGCGAGATCCAGCTCACCGACGGCCTGCGTCGCCTGCGCCAGCGCCGGCCCATGTATGCTGTCGAGTTCGAAGGTAAACGCTTCGACACCGGTGACAAGCTCGGCTTTCTCAAGGCGACGGTGGAGTTCGCGCTCGCCCGGCCCGACCTCGCCGACGAGTTCCGCTCATACCTGAAGGGCCTCAACATTTGACAGGGCACGGGCACCCGGGCTTCGCGGTCAGTCAAGCGAAGGGGGCTGCGCCCCCCTCGCGCTCCCCCGGCGTGCCCGCCGCGACGACGCGCGGCACCTCATCGTCCGCGCCGTAAGAGTCGCGACTTGGCGTCAATCCAGCGCGAGGTGCGCGCTCGCGTTGACTTGATCGGCGCGTTCTGTCAAAATTTCCGCTGAGTTTGGGCCCGCTATGACCACGCCGAGGCGCCCGTTCCACACCGCATCCGACGCCGAGATCAAGCGCGGCGACGTTTCGGACGTGTACTTTGAGCGGACGGTCGAGATCCTCCGGCATCGCAATGACCGCAAGCGCGTGAAGGCCGAGGTCTACGTCAAGAGCCTCCCCGACGACTGGCAGTGGGGCGTCCTGGCCGGCATCCACGAGGCCGCGGCGCTGCTCGAAGGTGTGCCCGTCACGGTGCGCGCGATGGACGAGGGCACGCTCTTCGGTCCGTACCAGCCGGTGCTGGCGCTCGAGGGCACCTACGTCGAGTGGGCGCGGTACGAGACGGCCCTGCTCGGCCTGATCTGCCAGGCCTCCGGCATCGCCACCAAGGCGGCCCGCTGCAAGAAGGCGGCGGGTGAGCGGCAGGTGATCTCGTTCGGCGCCCGCCGCATGCATCCGACCATCGCGCCCATGATCGAGCGCAACGCCTTCATCGGCGGCTGCGACGGCGTGGCCGTGACCAAGTCGGCCGAGCTCATCGACGCCGATCCGATGGGGACGATCCCGCACTCGCTGGTGTTGATGGTCGGTGACACGGTGGAGGCGCTCCGCGCGTTCCACGAGGTCATCGACGTCAAGGTCCGCCGGGTGGCCCTCATCGACACGCTGCAGGACGAGAAGTTCGAGGCCATCCGCGTTGCCGAGGCCCTCGGGGGCGATCTCTACGCCGTCCGCCTCGATACGCCGTCTTCCAGGCGCGGCGACTTCTTCCGCATCATCCAGGAAGTGCGGTGGGAGCTCGATATCCGCGGCTATGGCCACGTGAAGATCATCGCGTCGGGCGGGGTGGACGAGTACGAGATCCTGCATCTCAACCCCGTGGTCGATGCCTACGGCGTCGGGACGTCGATCGCCAACGCGCCCGTGCTCAACTTCGCGCTCGACATCATGGAGATCGAGGGACGGCCCATGGCGAAGCGCGGCAAGTGGTCGGGAGCGAAGGACGTGCTTCGCTGCCGCGCGTGCCACGCCACCGTCGTGGTTCCCGCTGGGCGCGCGCCCGCTCCGTGCTCATGCGGCGGCGGCTGGGAACCGTTGCTGCGGCCGCTGGTGACCGACGGCCGCGTCGTCCGCGATCTGCCACCGCCGCGCACGATCCGTGACCACGTGCTGGAGCAGCTCGGGGCGGTACCGCTGGACACGATCCGCCGTGAGGCCGTTCGCCGGGACTATTGATGCCCCGTCACATCCTGGACGACATCGTCCGCGACAAGCGCGACGAGCTCCGGCGGCGGCAACAGGCGACGCCGCTGGCATCGTTGGAGGCGCGCTGCCGGGATCTGCCGCCCGCGCGGGACTTCGAGGAAGCGCTGCGGCCACGAGCCACCGGCGTGCGGTTGATCGCCGAGGTGAAGAAGGCGTCCCCCTCACGGGGCACGCTGGCGCCGACACTCGACCCGGTCGCCCTCGCCACCACCTACGCCCGTCACGGCGCCGACGCCATCTCGGTGCTGACCGACGAGAAGTATTTCCACGGTCATCTCGATCTGCTCGAGGCCATCCGGGGCGCCGTGCCCGTACCGCTCCTGCGCAAGGACTTCACGCTGGCCGAGTACCAGCTCTGGGAGTCGCGCGCTGCCGGCGCCGACGCGGTGCTGTTGATCGTGTCGATCCTCGAAGCATCCGAGCTGCGAGACCTGCTCCAGGCCGCCAAGGGCGTCGGGCTGGCCGCCCTGGTGGAGTGTCACACCGTGGGCGAGCTAGAGACCGCGCTGGCCGTCGGCGCCCGCGTCGTCGGCATCAACAACCGTGACCTGACGACGTTCAACACGCGGATCGAGACGACGCTCGAGCTGCTGCCCCGGATTCCTCCGGGCCACATCGTCGTCAGCGAGAGCGGGTTCTTCACGGGCGACCAGGTGAAGCGTGTGGCCGTGGCCGGAGCCCACGCCGTGCTGGTGGGTGAGGCGCTCGTCACGGCGTCCGACGTCCCGGCAAAGATCCGCGAGCTGCGAGCAGTCGAAGCCGCGGGGGCTGTGGACGCTCCGAGTCACTCGGCGCGAGCCGGGGGGGAAATGGGAGTTCCAAGTCAGCCCGCGCAAACCCTGGGGGCTGTGGACGCTCCGAGTCACTCCGCGCGAGCCGGGGGGGAAATGGGGGGGGCGTCTCGCCCCCCCCATTGTTCATGATCCGCGTCAAGGTCTGCGGCATCACGAATCTCCGGGACGCGATGACCGCCGTGGATGCCGGCGCCGATGCGCTCGGCTTCATCTTCGTGGAGAAGACGCCACGCTTCGTCACGCCCGAGCAGGCGACCCCCATCATCCGGCGGCTGCCGCCGTTCGTCACGCCGGTGGGAGTCTTCTGGGATCATTCCGCCGGCCACGTCAAGGCCGTCTCCGAGGCGTGCGGGCTGCGGGCGCTCCAGTTCCACGGCCAGGAAACGCCCGAGGACCTCGCCGACTACACGCTGCCCGTCATCAAGACGATCAAGCTCCCCCCGGCGTCGACGATCGAGGGGCTCCCCGAGTACCGCGTGCGCGAGCTGACCGAAGTGTTGCGATACCAGCACGTCGGCGCGGCAATCTTGCTCGACAGCGCCGCGCGCTGGAGCGAGGGGGAAACGCGCGAGCCGATCGAGTGGCACCTGGCCCGGCGCGTCGACGCGAACCGCGTGCGGATCATCCTGTCAGGGGGACTCGATCCCGACAACGTGGCTCGCGCGATCGAGATCGTTCGACCGTACGCGGTCGACGTCAACTCTGGCGTGGAGAGCGAGCCCGGCACCAAGGACTCGGCGAAGGTTCGGCGCTTCCTGGCCGAGGCGAGGCGAGTCGGATGACCGCGGCACGCCAGCGCGCTCTCCCCGATGCCGGAGGCCATTTCGGTCGCTTCGGTGGCCGCTTCGTTCCCGAGACCCTCATGGCGCCGCTCGTCGAGCTGACCAGGGCGTACGAGTCCGCGCAGCGCGATGGCCGCTTCCGAGCCGAGCTGGCGGCGCTGCTGCGCGACTACGCCGGCCGGCCCACGCCGCTCTACTTCGCCCGTCACCTCTCCGAGCACGTCGGCGGCGCGCGCATCTATCTCAAGCGCGAGGATCTCTGCCACACCGGCGCCCACAAGATCAACAACGTGCTGGGGCAGGGGCTGCTCGCCGCGCGCATGAAGAAGGGCCGGCTCATTGCGGAGACCGGCGCGGGCCAGCACGGCGTGGCCACGGCGACCGCGGCCGCGCTGCTGGGCCTCGAGTGCGAGGTCTACATGGGGGCCGAGGACGTCGAGCGCCAGGCCCTGAACGTCTTCCGCATGCGCCTGCTCGGCGCCAAGGTCACGCCGGTCGAGACCGGGAGCCGCACGCTGAAGGACGCGATCAACGAGGCGCTGCGCGACTGGGTGACCAACGTCCGCACGACGTACTACCTCCTCGGCTCGGCGCTCGGCCCGCATCCCTATCCGGTGATGGTGCGCGACTTCCACGCCGTCATCGGAAAAGAAGCGCGCGGCCAGGCGCGCAAGATGATCGGACGCCTGCCCGACGTCTTGATCGCCTGTGTGGGGGGCGGTTCCAACGCCATCGGCCTCTTCCATCCGTTCATCGGCGACCGTCGCGTCCGCATCGTCGGGGTGGAAGCGGGCGGCCACGGCATCGCGAGCGGCCAGCACGGCGCCAGCCTCAGCGCGGGCCGGGTCGGCGTGCTCCACGGCTGCATGACGTACCTGCTCCAGAGCGACGACGGACAGATCGCCACCGCGCACTCGATTTCCGCGGGCCTCGATTATCCGGGCGTCGGCCCCGAGCACGCCTACTACAAGGACAGTGGCCGCTTCGAGTTCGTCTCGATCACCGACGAGGAAGCGCTCGAAGGCTTCCAGGCCCTGGCCCGCCTGGAGGGCATCATGCCGGCGCTCGAATCGGCTCACGCCGTCGCCTATGCCGTCCAGCTCGCGAAGACGTTGCCGCGAACGAAGGCGATCGTCGTGGGCCTGTCCGGGCGGGGCGATAAGGACGTCCAGGTCGTGGCCAAGGCGCTGGGCCGGAGCGCGCCGTGAGTCGACTCGACGCGACGTTTACGCGGCTGCGGGCGCGTGGTGAGCGCGCGCTGGTGGCCTACTTCACGGCTGGCGATCCGTCGCTCGAAGCCACGGGCCGGCTCGTGGTCGAGGCCGAGCGCCGCGGCGCCGACGTCGTCGAGCTGGGGGTGCCGTTCTCCGATCCGCTCGCGGACGGGCCCGTCATCCAGCGGGCCGCCCAGCGCGCGCTCGCCGGTGGCACGTCGATGATCCGCGTGTTCGAGCTGGTGAAGTCGCTGCGCGCCGACGTGCGTGCCCCCATCGTGCTGTTCACGTACTACAACCCGGTGCTCCAGTTCGGCCTGCCCGCCTTCGCGGAGACCGTCGCCAAGGTTGGCGTGGACGGCGTCATCGTGGTCGATCTCCCACCCGAAGAGGCGGGGCCACTGGCCGCCGAAGCGGGTCGAGTCGGGCTGGACGTCATCCACCTCGTCGCTCCGACCTCCACGCGAGACCGGCTGCGCATCATCACGCGGGCGAGCCGGGGCTTCGTCTATCTCGTCTCGCTCACCGGCGTGACTGGTGAGCGAACGGAGGTCGGCCGCGGCATCGAAGAGCAGATCAGGGCGCTCCGGCTGGTCACGACGAAGCCCATCTGTGTCGGCTTCGGCATCGGCCGTCCCGAGCAGGTCGCGTCGATCGGAAAACTGGCCGATGGCGTCATCGTCGGCTCGGCGATCGTGCGCGTGGTCGAGGAGCACGCCTCCTCGCCCGCGCTCGTCTCGAAGGTCGGGGACTTCATCGCTGCGCTCAAGGCGCCGCTGCGCGCGCCGGGGAGCTGATCAGTGGTCTGGTTCCGTCGCAAGGACGAGCCTGCCGAGGCGAAGGGCAAGAAGGTCGTCATCGCCGAGGGCCTGTGGATCAAGTGCGACTCCTGCAAGGAGATCGTGTACCGCGCCGAGGTGGAGCGGGCGGGCCGCGTGTGTCCGAAGTGTCGCTACGCGTTCCGCATCACCGCGCACGAGCGCATCGCCCAGCTCATCGACCACGGCACGTTCGAGGAGCGCGACAGCGCCGTCGTGCCTGCCGATCCGCTCGGCTTCAAGGACACGAAGCGGTACCGCGACCGCGTGCGGGCGGCGCGCGAGAAGACCGGCACGACGGAGGCTGTCGTCACCGGCGTCGGCCGCGTGGGCGGCTTTTCGGTCGTGGTGGCCGCCTTCGAGTTCGCGTATCTCGGCGGCAGCATGGGCTCGGCCGTGGGCGAGAAGCTCACGCGGGCGATCGAGCTCGCCGTCGCCAAGCATCTGCCCGTCATCATCGTGTCGGCGTCCGGGGGCGCCCGCATGCAGGAGGGCATCCTCTCGCTGATGCAGATGGCGAAGACCTCGGCGGCCCTCCAGCGGCTCGGCGAGCACCGGCTGCCCTACATCTCGCTGCTCACCGATCCCACGACCGGCGGCGTCACCGCCAGCTTCGCGATGCTGGGGGACGTGATCCTGGCCGAGCCGCGCGCGCTCATCGGCTTCGCCGGCCCACGCGTGATCGCCGAGACGATCCGCCAGCCGTTGCCCGACGGCTTCCAGCGCTCCGAGTTCCTCCTCGAGCACGGCCAGCTCGACCTCATTGTCGAGCGCGGCCAGCTCCGGGACACGCTCCGCCGCCTGCTCTCGTTCTTCGCGGATCAGCCGACGTCCTCCGGATGACCTACGCCGAGGCGGTTGCCCGGCTGCTCGCCCTTCGCGGCGGCGAGCACGCGGGCATGCGGCCGGGGCTCGAGCGTATCGAAGGGCTACTGGCCGCGCTTGGCCATCCCGAAGAGCGATTCACGATCGCGCAGGTCGGCGGCACCAACGGCAAGGGCTCGACCTCGGCCTTGCTGGCCGCGATGCTGAAGGCGGCCGGTCGCCGTGTCGGCCTCTACACCTCGCCCCACCTGGTCTCCTTTCGCGAGCGGATCCGTGTGGACAGCGAGCCGATCACGCCGGACGCCGTGGTGGACGGCGTGGACGCGCTGGGCACGCTCGTCGCCCGTTTCGACGCGACGATGTTCGAAGCAACCACGGCGCTCGCCCTCGACCACTTCGCGCACGAGGCCGTGGACGTCGCGGTCCTCGAGGTCGGGATGGGTGGCCGGCTCGACGCGACGACGGTCGGCGTCCCGGCCGTGACCGTGCTGACCCGCATCGATCGCGACCACGAGGCCTACCTCGGCACGACCCTCACGGCCATCGCCGGCGAGAAGGCGGCCATCATTCGTGGCGGCCTCGCCGTCTCGGCCGCACAACACGCCGAGGTCGAGTCCGTCGTGGTCCGCCACGCGGCAGCGGCTCGCGTTCCGTTGCTCCTCGAGGGCCGCGACCTCCACGTCGGCGTCCACGAGCGGAGCGTCAAGGGACAGGTGATCACCTGCGCCGGCCCGGACTGGAGGTTGCCGGACGCATATCTCGGCTTGCTCGGAAGCTACCAGCCATCGAACGCGCTCGTCGCCGTGGCGGCCGCCCGCCACCTCGACGCCGGCGAGAGCGCGATCCGCGACGGCCTCGCCCGCGCGCGCTGGCCTGGACGCTTCCAGGTGGTGCCGGGGCGACCGACGCTCGTCCTCGACGGCGCTCACAATCCGTCCGGCGCGCGGGCGCTCGCCGCCTCGCTGCGCGACGTGTTCGGCGAGACCCCCATCACGCTCGTCCTCGGCGTGTCGGCCGACAAGGACACCGCCGCCATCCTCGCCGCCCTGGCCCCGGTGGCCACGCGCATCGTCCTGACCCGGGCCGCTCACCCGAGGGCCGCCGATCCGCAATCGCTGCCCGCGGTCGGCCAGGTGACCCACTCCTCGGCCGAGGCCCTAGACGTGGCCATGCGGGACGCCCGCACCCCCATCGTTTGTGTTGCCGGCTCGCTCTTCCTGGTGGGGGAAGTCCTCGCTCACCTCGGCGGCGGGGGCGATAACCCTTGCCCCGTCGAAAAGCGGGCTGATAGCATAGGGCCCCTTTTTTCGTGAGGACTTTCGGCACACTTGATCGAGCATATGCGATCCGCCGTGATCATTTTCACCGGCCTGCTCATGGCCGGTCACGCGCTTCGTCCCCCACCGGCCGTGGGGCAGGGGACGACCGCCACCGTGACCACGCCAAGCGGTGACGTGACGATCCTCGCCGATCGCCTCGAGGAGGTCACCGCCGACAACCTCATCATCGCGACCGGCAACGTCGAGATCACCAAGGGAACGGCCCGATTGCTGGCCGACCGTGTCGAGATCAACCGCGAGACCGGCGCTGCGGTGGCCGAGGGCCGCGCCCTCCTCTACGACGGCATCGACCGTCTCGTCGGGGAGCGCATCGAGTTCAACATCAAGTCGGGGACGGGGGTCGTCTACGAGGGGCGCAGCAGCGTCTCGCCGTACTACCGCATCGACGGCGAGCGGATGGAGCGGCTCGGGGAGGGCCGGTACCACGTGCGCCGCGGCGTGTTCACCACCTGCGAATCGGACCCGCCGGCGTGGTCGTTCCGCTTCCGCGAAGCCGACGTGGACCTCGAGGAAGGGCTCGTCGGCAAGGGCGGGGCCTTCTGGGTCGACAAGATCCCGCTGCTCCCTGTGCTTCCGTTCTTCGCGGCCGCCATCCGGCGCGAGCGCCAGACCGGGTTCCTGTTCCCGCGCTTCGGCTCCTCCAGCTTCAAGGGCGCCTTCCTCGAGCTGCCCTTCTACTGGGCCATCGCCGACAACGTGGACGCCACGGTCACGCTGAGCGAGTACACGAAGCGCGGGACGGGGGGCTCGGCCGAGGCCCGCTACGTCCTCTCGGACACCGCGCGTGGCAACGCCGCCGGGTTCTTCGTGAAGGAATACAACGTGAACGAGACGGGAACCAACCACGACGACAACCGTGGGTTCTGGCGGTTCCAGCACACCGCCCTGCTGGCGCCGGGCCTCGTCTTCAAGGCCGACATCAACGGCGCCAGCGACGACCAGCTCCTGCGCGACTACGGCGACGCGCTGTACCAGCGCAGCGCGCAGCGTTTGGACTCCAACATCTTCCTGACGTGGACGACTCAGAACTGGAACGTCGTCGGCAACCTGTACTGGTACCAGGACCTCACCACCCCGGTGCCGACCGAGTTGAATCGGCTCCCCGAGATCACCGTCGTCCGCAACCGCACCCCGATCCCCGGCCTGCCCGGGTTCCTGTGGGACTTCGATGGCCAGGTCACGAACGTCGTCCGCGACATCGGCTCCGAAGGCGCGCGCGTCGACGTCCATTCGCGCGTCACGCGGCCCGTCGGCGTGTTCGGCTTCTTCACCGTGTCGCCCTTCCTGGGCGGCCGCGTCACCGCCTACAACCACACCGTGACGGGCTCGCGCACCGGCCTGGACGGAGTGACCGTGGAGACGGTGAACAACGACGCCCGGGTGCGCACGCTGCTGGAGACCGGCGCCGACATCGAGGCGCGCGCCGCCCGCGTCTATGACATCGGCGGCCTGAACAACGTCGACGCGGCGCTCCACTCGATCGAGCCCCACGTGAACTACACCACGATCAAGGGCGATCACTTCACCAAGATCCCCCAATGGGGCAGTGTCCTCGACGTCATTCCTCACACGAGCCTGCTCACGTACTCGCTGATCAACCGCGTGCGCCTGCGCACGATCGCGCCCGAGGGTACCGAGGCTCAGCGGTGGGAGGCTCTGCGCTTCACGGTCGGCCAGACCTACGACTTTTTCAACGATAGCCGGCCGTTCGGCAATCTCACGGGAGAGCTCATCGTGGACCCCGGCCGGCTCGTGAGATTCCGGGGCGAGACGAGTCTGAGCCCGTACGAGGCCGGCTTCCAGACGGGCACCACCGATCTCGCCCTGACCCTGCCCGCCCTGACGGCCTCCGTAGGCACGCGTTACAACAGGGCCGACCAGACCAACTTCTTTCAGGGAAGCGTGACCGCGGACCTGACGCGCTGGGCCACCGGCCGGTTCATCACGAACTGGGATCTTCACACCGACACCTTCGTCGAGAATCGCTACGGCGTGGACTTCAAGTACCAGTGCTGGGCCTTCAGCATCGAGTACGTCCAGCGCAGCACGCGGGGGGACGAGCTTCGGTTCGCGGTCAACCTGCTCGGGCTGGGCGCGCCGATCACGACCGGGACCGGCATCGGCGCGCTCACCGGTGCGACCGGACAGCCCACGGCGGGCAAGATCCGATGATTCCCTTCCTCGACCTCACGCGCCAGCACGCCGCGCTGCGCGCCGAGCTCATGGACGCCGCCGGCCGCGTCCTCGATTCCGCACGCTTCATCCTCGGGCCCGAGGGCGAGGCGCTCGAGCAGGATTTGGCCAAGCACGTGGGGGTCGCTCACGCGATCGGCGTCGCGTCGGGCACCGACGCGCTTCGGCTCGCGCTGGCCGCGGTGGGCGTGGGCCCCGGCGACGAGGTGATCACGACCGCGTTCTCGTTCGTCGCCTCCGCCTCGACCATCGTGATGGCGGGGGCGACGCCGGTGTTCGTCGACATCGATCCCGCCACCTTCGCGCTCGAGGCCGAGGGCGTCGCGCGGGCCATCACGCCGCGCACGCGGGCCATCGTCCCCGTCCACCTCTACGGTCACGCGGCTGCCATCGACCGCATCGCCGAGCTGGGCCGCACTCACGGCGTGGCCGTGATCGAGGACGCCGCTCAGGCGATCGGCGCCACCTACGCGGGGCGCCCGCTCGGGGCCTGGGGCGACGCCGCCTGCCTGTCGTTCTATCCCACCAAGAACCTCGGCGCCTGCGGTGACGCCGGCATGATCCTGACGAACCGCAGTGACCTGGCCGAGCGGCTACGCCGCCTGCGCCATCACGGTGACGGCGGGCGCTATCGCCACCTCGAGCTCGGCTATTCGAGCCGGCTCGACGACCTTCAGGCCGCGCTGCTCCGGGTGAAGCTCGGACGGCTCGAGGCGTGGACGGCGGCGCGGCGGCGAATCGCCGCCCGCTACCACGACGCGCTCGCCGGGCTGCCGCTGACGCTGCCGATCGAGCGTGAACCGGCCCGCCACGTCTATCATCTATATACGATCCGGCATCGACAGCGTGACGCGCTGGCCAAGACGCTGTCCCAGCTCGGGGTCGGCACGGCGGTCCACTATCCGATTGCCGTTCCCGGCCAGCCGATGTTCGGACTGCCCGCTGAGCGCCAGTGGCCCGAGGCCACGCGGGCGTCACGGGAAGTCCTGTCGCTCCCGTGCTACGCGGAGCTCACCGACGACGAGGTGAATCAGGTGACGCGGGCGGTTCGGACCGCGTGCGAGGGACTATGACCACGGTGCGGGAAGATCGGAAGGTGGTCGGGGCGCTGCGGGAGCGCCTGGCCGCGTCGCCGATCGTGGGCGTCATCGGGCTCGGCTACGTGGGGCTTCCGCTAGCGGTGGCCTTCGCGGAATCCGGCGCGACGGTGCTGGGCGTGGACCTCGATCCGCAGCGCGTCGCGAACATCACGGCCGGCAAGAGCTTCATCGAGGACGTGCCGAGCGACACGCTGGCCGCGCTGGTCAGGGCCGAGCGCTTGACCGCCCACAGCGGCGTCGAGCCGCTCAAGGACGCCGACGCCATCATCATCTGCGTGCCCACGCCGCTCGGGAAGTCGAAGGAGCCCGACATCTCCTTCATCGTTGCCGCGGCGGACGCCGTGGCCGGCATCGCGCGGCGCGGCCAGATGATCGTCCTCGAGTCGACCACCTATCCGGGCACGACCCAGGAGGTGCTGGTCCCACGCTTCGAGTCGCGCGGGCTCGAGGTCGGGCGCGACGTCTTCCTGGCGTTCTCGCCGGAGCGCATCGATCCCGGCAACCGGCACTACACGCTGCGCAACATCCCCAAGGTGGTCGGCGGCCTCACGCCCGCCTGCGGCGACCTCGCGGCCGCGCTCTACGGCCGGATCACGCCGGAGGTCGTGCGGGTGGCGAGCCCGGCGACGGCCGAGATGATCAAGCTGCTCGAGAACACGTTCCGCTCGGTCAACATCGCGCTGGCCAACGAGTTCGCGATCATGTGCCGGCGGCTGGGGATCTCGGTGTGGGAGGTCATCCGCGGCGCCTCCACCAAGCCGTTCGGGTTCATGCCGTTCTATCCGGGGCCCGGGCTCGGCGGTCACTGCCTCCCCTCCGACCCGTACTACCTGTCATGGAAGGTCAGGCTCAGCGGCTACGAGCCGCGCTTCATCGCGTTCGCCGACGAGATCAACACGCAGATGCCGGCGTACATCGTCCACATGGTGACGGACGCCCTCAACGACGTGCGCCGCTCGGTGCGCGACTCCCGCATCCTCGCGCTGGGCGTCGCCTACAAGCCCAACGTGGCGGACACGCGCGACTCGCCCGCGCTCGAGATCATCGATCTGCTGATTCGCAAGGGCGCCCTCGTCTCGT